>Ga0079306_1001934_pt1 | contig 12452 bp, 8 predicted proteins | sample Methanotroph_Enr_FD_79181 | JGI IMG/M metagenome (GOLD analysis project Ga0079306, IMG submission 79181) | Enriched soil microbial communities from Old Woman Creek wetland in Ohio, USA - Methanotroph_Enrichment_5 | ecosystem: Environmental > Terrestrial > Soil > Wetlands | place: USA: Ohio...
AACGGAGGAAAACATGGTGCAGGAAATCTCAATTTCCAGGAATTTCAGGTTATACCAGCATCAAATAAAACATTTGCTGAAGGGTATCAAATGGGTGTTGAATTATATGCAGCTGTGCAAAAAATATTAGAGTTTCGAAACGCCGGACATTCTGTAGGAGATGAGGGTGGATTTACTCCCAATCTCTTTACCAATACAGACGCAATAGAAATTATTTTGGAAGCAATCAAGTCCTCTCCATATCAATTTGGTGTCGACGTATTTTTAGGACTTGATCTTGCTGCATCGCTCTTTAAAACAGCGCAGGGGTATTTGATTAAAGATCGGGCCCTCGCATATTCAACGAAAGAGTTTATTCAATATCTCCAGGATATTCATGCAAAATATCATATTTTGTATCTCGAAGACCCACTCGAGGCAGATGATTGGGACGGTTGGAAAACCATCACCAAAGAAATGGATAAAGATACCTTAATTGCTGCTGACGATCTTTTAGCAACAAATAAATCACGCGTAGAGCGGGCAATTTCCGAAAAAGCGTGTTCTGCCATGCTTGTAAAACCAAATCGTGTTGGCACACTCACTGAAGTATTTGAAACAATCGCTATCGCAAAAAAAAGCGGAATGAAGTGTATTATTTCCCACCGCTCGGGGGAGACAAATGACACATTCCTTGCTGATTTTGCTGTTGCCGTGCAAGCAGATTCAGTAAAATTTGGAGCACCTGCAAGAGGCGAGCGTGTTTGCAAATACAACAGACTGCTTGAAATAGTCGAAACAAAATATCAAACAACTGTATGATTGATACATCATTTTTAAAAAGAAACGGTAAAGTATTCCTGCTTGCCTATGATCAGGGATTTGAGCACGGACCTACAGATTTTAATGAAAAGAATGTTGATCCCGATTATATCCTCTCAATCGCTCATGATGCAGACGTGTTTACCGGCATCATCTTTCATGAAGGCATAGCGGAAAGCTATTTTCATCCAGAAACCGAAAAAATACCGTTGATTGTGAAACTGAACGGAAAAACATCGCTCCATCCTGGTGATGAGCCATATAGTCCACAGCTTTGTTCTGTAAGCGAGGCAATTCGATTAGGCGCAAAAGCAGTTGGGTATACTTTATACGTAGGAAGCGAGCATGAGGCTGTAATGATGAAAGAATTTAGTCAGATCGAAGATGAAGCACATGCTGCTGGTCTTGCCGTCATCCTTTGGGCATACCCTCGGGGAAAATCCGTTGCAGGAAAAGAAAATTCTCGCGAAATTCTTGCGTATGCAGCCAGACTCGGACTTGAATTAAACGCTGATTTTGTAAAGCTCCCATATACAGGCGACCCTGAATCCTACGCATGGGTCGTAAAAGCCGCAGGAAAAACTGGAGTGCTCGTACAGGGAGGATCCAAAGCAAACGAAAAAGAATTTTTACAAGAAATCAAAGAGTGTTTATCGGCAGGCGTTGCAGGTTTTGCAATCGGAAGAAACATTTGGCAGTCCGATGATCCTGTCTCATTTGCCAAAAAAATTGCAGGCATTCTCTATGAATCATAAATCAGTTATTGTTATCGGGGACGTCACTATTGATGTTTTTTTAACACCAAAAGCCGGCGAAGCATCATGCCAAATGAAGCAAAACGAAAAGTTCCTCTGTTTTTCGTATGGAGATAAAATCCCCATTGAAAGCGTCACGTATCTTGCTGGAGGGAACGCTGCAAACGTTTCTATTGGACTTCGGCGTCTTGATATTCCTGCATCAATCTATACAACCATCGGTACAGACAGCGTCAGTAAAATGATTTATGAACAACTTGAACTTGAACAGGTTAATACGCAACATGTAACAATGAAAGCAGGGACTGCCTCAAATTATTCAACAATTATCGCATACCAAGGAGAACGAACAATTCTCAGCTACCACGCACCAAAAACATACACATTCACCAAAGAACCGTGCGGAGACTGTTATGTATATCTCACATCAATGGGTGAAAAATTCATGCCATTTTATCGAGATCTTATTACCTATTTAATCGCTAATCCCGGCGTCACCTTATTCTTTAATCCTGGCAGTTTACAAACAAGAGCACCAATTGAAGACATACATTTCATTTTATCTCGCACCAATACATTATTCGTGAATCGTCAGGAAGCAGAAATTTTTGCTCAAATGGAACACAGTGAAACAAAAGAAAAAGAATTATTGCAGACACTTGCCAAACTCGGTCCGACACAAATAGTCATCACTGATGGCAAAAAAGGTGCATTTGCATATGATGGCTCACATTTCTATAAAAGTGCAGTGGTACCAGTGACGGTCATTGAAAAAACCGGAGCAGGCGATGCATTTAATTCAGGATTCGTTGCTGCGACGCTCCATGAACTCTCATTTGAAAAAGCACTGCAGTGGGGAACAATGAATGCCGCATCAGTCATCGGGTACGTCGGCGCACAGAAGGGACTTCTTCACACCAAGGACATTGATTCATGGTCACGAATTTTCTCCGATGCAAAAGTGATGATTAAACAAGTATAATCACCCGTATGAGCGCCACACAAGTTATTTACGAATACAATGAAACCCACATCACAAAAGATGGAAAATATTTAGAAATCGAACTAGCGGGACAAAAATTTCCTCTTGAACTGAAAAATGTTGGAAGCGTTGAAAATTCCGTGTATATTGCATGGCTTGATACGCATCCTGATCACCCGGATGTTCCTCCTGGTCTTCCCCATGCTGCCGCGGTTGAACGAGCAAACCTGATTCTTGAGATGGTACAAAGAGGTCAAGAAGTAACAACGATTGTCACGCCAAATTCATCAAAATCAATTCCTTCCATTCAAGAAGCAGTTGCTATTGTGTCACGCGCATTAGGCAAACACATTAATTTCATCATTCTTCCGGGAGGCAAAAATGAAGACGAAGTTTCAAAGCAATCTGCAATTGCGCCGGTCATGTATCACAATGTGACATCACCTGATGCAAAATTTCTAGGAATTACCCAAAGCGATATAGATATTTTATTAGAAAATAATCTACATGGAAAAGGTCTTCTCACCATTGATGATGTATACACGTCAGGAAAAACTGATGAAGCCGTGCAGGAAATCTTAAACCGCGTGCTTCATCTTCCTGATGACTACAGACATCCGCTTGTTTGTATCGCCAGAGAATCAGAATATGTTGACGGTTATCCACATAAAGCTCCTGATCATGTTTTTGCGACAATGCATCTTCCTGAATTTACGCACGGATTTCATAACTAAGAAGTTAAAAAATAAGAACGAGTTCACCTTTGAGATCTGCTAACGCTGCATGGGCATCAGCAAGAGTTCCACGCCAAACATCTTCATGCACTTTAGTAAGCTCTCTCACAACGGCAATTTGTTTTGACGAACCAAATATCGATTCCAGATCGACGAGTGTTGTCGCAAGTTTGTGCGGCGCGCAGTAAGAAATAACAGTATTCCCAGCGAGTTTTAGCTCTTCAAGCAATTTTTCTCGATGGGATTGCTTTTCCGGCAAATACCCAACAAATGTCCAGTGATTTACTGGAAACCCAGAAAGCTGCAGGGCGGGCAAAATTGCGGAAGCGCCGAGCACAGGTACGACCGGTATATTTCGTTTGATGGCAATTTGTACGAGCCTATATCCCGGATCTGAGATAAGGGGAGTGCCGGCATCAGATACAAGTGCAATTGATGTCCCTGCTTCAAGCATCATGATAAGCTCTGGAACAAGCTTTTCTTCATTTTTATCATGATATGCAATAAGCTTTGGTGTCATCTCACCTACATACATAGGAAAACGTTCTTTGAGAATAGAAAGAAGTTGCCCGGTTTGTCTGGTATCTTCACACGCAATCACCTCAGATGAAAAAAGCGTCTTTAAGCCTCTGATGGTTATATCATCAATGTTGCCAATAGGTGTGGAAACCAAAAATAATGTGCCCATGAGGGTATTATACCCGATTTTAGGAAACCGAATATCTGCGGATGACTCCAACGACCCGTCCTTGAATTTTTACGTGTGTTGTAAAAATAGGAGACATGGCGGCGTTGGCCGGCATAAGTTTAATGCGGTCTTTTTCAAAATAAATGCGTTTTAAGGTTGCAAACCCGTTTGGCAAGAGTGCAACGACGATATCTCCGTTTTTGGCATCCTGTTGGTGTTGTACGACCACATAATCTCCATCAAGTATGCCATCTTCAATCATGGACGTTCCTTTGACTTGCAATACATAATTCGCTTTTTCCTGGCTGATCATGTTGGGTGCGACAGCCATATATTGACTCGGATCAGTGAATGGCTCAAGTGGTTGACCGGCCGCGATGTAGCCTAATATAGGAAGCTCAACCGCAGCTTCAGTGGAACCTGCGCGATATTGTTCTTTGATAATTTCAAGACCTCTTGCCGTTCCATCTAATTTTTTCACAAATCCTTTATCACGAAGACGGCTGATATGTTCATGAACGGTAGCTACGGAACCAATTCCTACAGCTGCTCCCATTTCTTTGAGGGTTGGTGCATACCCATACCGCTGCATGAACTGCGTGATAAACTCTAAGAGCTGTCTTTCTTTCGGATAAAGTGTTGATGGCATAGTCGAATAAAAACCGAATGTGTGTTACTATTATTTGTAGTATTCCATAATAAACACGAACAGTCAATACTAATAAACACAAACAAACCATATCAAATTTGAAATAACCCGTATACATTATATGAAGCAATTCAAATTATCAAGTTCAATGACTCCAACAGGTGACCAGCCTGAAGCTATCGCGGACCTCGTTAAAACAATAAACGAAAACAAAAAGGATCTCGTCCTTGTCGGAGTCACGGGAAGCGGAAAAACATTCACCATGGCCAATGTTATACAGAAGGTACAACGGCCAACACTGATTATTTCACATAATAAGACATTAGCAGCTCAGTTATATCAGGAATTTCGGGATTTTTTTCCGGAAAATGCCGTTTCATACTTCGTTTCTTACTATGATTATTATCAACCTGAATCCTATTTGCCGGCGTCAGACACCTATATTGAAAAAGAAACACAGATCAATGAAGAGATCGATAAATTACGACTTGCAGCGACTGCAAATATTTTAACTCGGCCCGATGCAATTGTTGTTGCATCCGTTTCCTGTATTTATAACATCGGTTCACCGCGTGAATACGGACATTTTGCCTTGGAGCTCAAAACAGGCATGAAACTTCGACGTGAAGATATTATTACGAGGCTAATTCAGTTGCAATACAACAGGAATGCATGGGAAGTAAATCGCGGACTATTCCGTGTCCGTGGTGAGACGATCGATATATTTCCTGCATATGAGGATCAGCTCATTCGACTTGAGCTTGATAAAAATATACTCACAGCAATTTCTCATATTGATCCAACGACAGGCGATGTTGTAGATACTCAACCTGCAGCGGTCATTTATCCTGCAAAACACTATATGACAGACCCAACAACATACAAGGAAGTGTTTAAGGTCATCCAATCAGATATGGAGAAACAAGTTGCTTTGTTTAAGAGTCAGGGAAAACTCATTGAGGCACAGCGCATTCAGGAACGGGTCACGCACGACCTAGAAATGATTCAAGAAGTTGGCTATACCAACGGTATTGAAAATTATTCCAGGTATTTTGACGGAAGAAAACCAGGGGATGCGCCATTTACCCTGCTTGACTACTTTGAAGAGGCAACCAAAGGGAGACCTTGGCTTTTATTTGTTGATGAATCCCATATGACCGTGCCACAGATTCGAGGAATGTATAACGGTGACAGGTCAAGAAAACAAACACTCGTTGATTATGGATTTAGGCTGCCATCAGCAATGGACAATAGGCCACTCACATTTGATGAATTTCTCAGGCGTCGTCCACAAACCGTGTATGTGTCAGCAACACCTGATGATTGGGAACTCACACAAGCTGACAAAGTTGTAGAACAACTCGTACGTCCCACAGGACTTATTGACCCAATTATTTCGATTCGTCCCGCCAAAGGACAGATTGCAGATCTCGAGATGGAGATCCAAAAACGGATAAAATTGCATGAACGCGTCATTGTCACAACGCTGACTAAACAAATGGCCGAAGATTTGACCGCGTATCTGAAACAAAAAAATATCCTCGTTGAATTTATTCATTCTGATGTACTTACTATGGAACGCACATCCATACTTGCCAATCTTCGTAAAGGAAAATTTGATGTCATTATCGGCGACAATTTACTCAGGGAGGGACTCGATCTTCCTGAGGTTTCACTCGTTGCAATTTTGGATGCAGATAAAGAAGGATTTCTCAGAAGTCGCGTCAGTCTGATCCAAACCATGGGTCGAGCAGCAAGGCACATCAGTGGACAAGTCATTCTGTACGCAGATGTCATGACAAAATCCATAACAGCTGCAGTTTCTGAAGTCGAAAGACGTCGGGAAGTACAAGAAACATACAATAAAAAACATAATATAACGCCTGCTACCATTCAAAAACCAATCCGTATGGGGCTGATTGCAGAGTGGACTGACGAGGCTAGGCGTAAAGAGGAAACGTACACAGATATGGATCTCTATACCGAAAATAAAATAGAATCCATGACCCCCTTGGACAAAGAAGCGCTCGTAAAACGTATGCGAACTCGGATGAAACAAGCAGCAAAAAATCTCAAATTTGAAGAAGCAATGCAAATTCGTGACTTCATCGAGAAGATGAAATCATAAAAATGCAGTATAATAGACCCTTGCCACGGACCCATCCGCGGTATTTATTGTTGGTACGACAAAAATATGGACGATAAAATAATCATCACGGGAGCCCGTCAGCATAATCTCAAAAATATCACGTGTGAGTTGCCAAAAAATAAACTTGTGGTATTTACCGGCGTGTCAGGATCAGGGAAATCATCTCTTGCATTCGACACGATTTATGCCGAAGGACAGCGGAGATATGTAGAATCACTTTCTTCGTATGCCAGACAATTTTTGGGCATCATGGACAAACCGGATGTCGACAACATCATAGGACTTTCGCCTGCAATTTCTATTGATCAAAAATCCACATCCCATAATCCTAGGTCTACCGTCGGAACAGTGACGGAAATTTATGACTACATGCGGCTTCTCTATGCACGCATTGGACACCCACACTGTACGATCTGTGGCAGGGAAATTTCAAAACTTACGTCATCACAGATAGTTTCCCAAATTTTGGATGTTGCTAAGAACCAATTGGCAGAAAGTACAAAGAAAAACGCGTTCCTCATGATTTTGTCGCCCGTCATCCGTGACCGAAAAGGGGAATATTCAGGATTATTTGAAAATCTAAAAGCCAAAGGATATAAAACCATTCGCGTGGATGGCGTTTTTTATAACGTCGATGATGATGTATTTCTTATCAAAACAAATAAACACACCATTGATGTCGTTGTTGATAAAGTGACGATTGATAAACCAACGCTTCGCCATGAAGAGGGTAAAAAAACAATCATCTCGAGACTGACGGACAGTGTGGAACAGGCGCTTGTTTTATCAGGCGGACTTGTCGTTGTCGGAAATATCCAAGATGCATCATTTACATTTCCTGAAAAACCGAAAAAAATGCATACAACCAATTATTCCGAACATTTTTCCTGTCCTGTCGATGCAACATCGATTCCTGAGCTTGAACCACGTATGTTTTCATTTAATACCCCACACGGGGCATGTCCAACCTGTAGCGGTATCGGCTATATCTTAACAGTTGATCCAACACTCATGTTTAGTGAAGAACTTTCCATATCCGAAGGCGGAATTCGACCGTTTGCAAACATGTACGAACACGACACCTGGTTTTCCCGCGTTATTTCAACAGTGGCCGCAACCACTGGCATTGATATCAAAAAACCAATCAAGGGGCTCACTGCAAAACAAAAAGATATTTTGCTCTATGGAACGGGTGATGTCGTCCACACCGTCGAAGGAACAAACCGGTTCGGTGAGACCACAACGATCCATGAAACATTTCCAGGGTTTATTGCCGAGATGAAAAAACGCCATAAGGAAACAACGTCAGCCTACATGCGGGAAGAGATTGAAAAATATATGCGGGAAGAAATTTGCGAAACATGCCATGGAGCGAGACTGAAAAAAGATGTATTAACAGTAACTGTTGACGGATTTTCTATTCATGATGCAACGCAGCTCTCCATCACTGAATCCGAAAGCTGGGCGAGAAGACTGCAAAAAAATGAAAAAGGAATTTTAAACGAACGGGAAAAAACAATTGCCGAGCCAATCTTGAAAGAAATACAAACACGACTGAAATTTTTACTGGATGTTGGACTTTCCTATCTCACGCTTGCAAGAGGCGCAGTGTCTTTATCAGGAGGAGAAGCACAACGCATCAGACTTGCATCGCAAATTGGTTCAGGGTTATCAGGTGTGTTGTATGTCCTTGATGAACCGTCCATCGGACTCCATCAACGGGATAATAAACGACTCATCGATACGTTAAAACATTTGAGAGATCTGGGAAATACAGTTATCGTCGTCGAACATGATCGGGAAATGATGGAAGCAGCTGACCACATCGTTGATTTTGGACCAGGAGCAGGAAATTTAGGAGGCAACATCGTAGCGCAAGGAACGTACGACGAACTTCTTACATCAAACTCCTTAACGGCCCAGTATCTATCAAATAAAAAACAGATCACACGGAACTTTACAGGATTTACCCACCTGCAGATACCGGAACATATACACGATGATCACGCAAAAATTACCCTTGTCGGCGCAACACATAATAATCTAAAAAACATCAGCGTGTCCATACCGCTTGGACAACTTGTGTGTGTGACTGGGTTATCCGGCAGCGGAAAATCTTCACTGATCGTGGATACTTTATTTAAAGCATTGCAGAGCCATTTTAGTCCAATGGTGAAAGATAAACCGGGAGCATTTGACCACATAGATGGCCTCGAAAAAATCGACAAAACAATTCTTATTGATCAATCACCAATTGGAAGAACTCCGAGAAGTAATCCAGCAACATACACGGGTTTATTTACCTATATCCGCGAATTATTTGCTATGATGCCCGAGGCAAAAGCGAAAGGATATACCAGCGGAAGATTTTCATTTAACGTCAAAGGGGGCAGATGTGAAGGATGTGAAGGAGAAGGGCAAAAACGGATTGAAATGCAATTTTTATCTGATGTTTTTGTGACCTGTGAAGTCTGTCATGGATCCAGGTACAATGCGGAAACTCTGGAAGTGCTCTATCATGGAAAAAATATCGCAGATGTATTACAAATGAGCATCGATGAAGCCGTTGCCTTTTTTCAAAATCATTCAGGAGTTGCAGAAAAACTGAAGACGTTGCAGGATGTAGGACTTGGGTATATGAAACTCGGCCAATCAGCGACAACGCTTTCCGGTGGAGAAGCCCAGCGGGTAAAACTCGCTACAGAATTATCCAGGCGTGCAACAGGAAAAACGGTGTATGTCCTCGATGAGCCAACAACAGGATTGCATTTTTCGGATCTGGAAAAACTCCTTCATGTACTTGACCGACTGACCGCATATGGAAATACCGTTATCGTCATCGAGCATAATTTGGATATAATAAAGAATGCAGACTGGATTATTGATATGGGGCCCGAGGGAGGCGATGGCGGCGGAAGAATCATTGCCCAAGGAACTCCACAGGCAATTGCCAAAAACAGCGAATCTGCAACAGGAGCGTTCTTAAAAAACTTAGTATGAAAAAAATAATTACAACACTACAATATCTCCTTATTGTAGCGTTGTTGTTTTTCATTCCATCTATTCTCGTACACGCCGCTGATTTCCAAGCTGACTACGACACACAATATGCAGTGTCTCCAACGGGAACAACGATTGTAACCCAAAATATAACGCTCACAAATAAACAATCAAATTTATATCCAAAACAATATACGGTTTCAATTGACAGTGAAAAAATCAAAAATGTCATCGCGTATGATCAAAAAGGCGTCATCACACCAAAAATCACGCAAGCTGATGGAACGACGAATATCACCGTTCAATTTAATGAACAGGTGGTCGGTATCGATAAAAAACTTATATTCAATGTTCGGTATGAAAACGGAGATATTGCAAAACAATTGGGAAATATTTGGGAGATTCATATCCCGGGCATTGAAAGCGATGATAGTCTCGGCGAATATTCAGTCAGTCTCCAAACTCCATCATCATTTCCTGCAAATGCCTACATGACACCGCTCCCTGCGGCAGGCTCTCGGTGGACAAAAGAGCAGCTTATTCATGGCGGCGTTAGTGCAGCATATGGTGAATTCCAATCGTATGTTGCAAATCTGACGTATAGCCTCGAAAACGATACGCTCTCACCCAAAACGACCACTATTGCGATCCCTGCAGACAACGCGTATCAAACGATCAGCATTGATTCCATATCCCCAAAGCCAAAGGAAATGAAAAAAGATGAAGATGGCAATTGGATTGCTTCATTTGAACTCACGCCAAAACAAAATGTTGACGTCGTTGCAAAATTGCATGTCCAAACATACAACAAACCAAAAAGCACCTACAGTGAAGAAACGAAAGATATACAGAAGTATCTAAAGCCGGATCGATATTGGGAAACAAATGACAGTAAAATTGTGGAACTTGCAAAACAATATAAAACGCCTCGCGAAATTTATGATTACGTCGTCAAAACACTTGGGTATATAAAGGATACTTCAAAAGAAACGATGCGAAAAGGAGCAGTTGGAGCACTTACCGATCCGGAGGCAAGCGTCTGTACTGAATTTACTGATCTTTTTATCTCCATCGCACGGGCTGCGGGAATTCCTGCACGTGAGGTCATTGGGTATGCCTATACAACGGACACAAAACTTCGACCACTCCTTGCAGGATCTGACGTCTTACATGCGTGGCCAGAATATTATGACCCTACGAAAAAACAATGGATGCAAATTGATCCCACCTGGGCAAATACAACTGGCGGCGTGAATTACTTCGATGTGTTTGATTTTAACCATATTGCGTTTGTCATACATGGAATGTCTAGTGAAACACCGTATCCTGCAGGATCATATAAAGAAGGAACGACCCCAAGAAAAAATGTTTCCGTCACATTTGCGCCAGTCGTAAAGACGACAGCAAACGCCAGTTTTAGAACAACATTTCTCCTGCCAAATACGGTGAGCTCTGGTAAAAGTTTGAATGGATCCGTTCAGATAGAAAATCTCGGGAACGTAACGGCACAAGAAGTACGTATTGTTGTAGATGCAAATCCCTACGCCTTTCATACAACACAGACGGAAAAATCCGTACCACCATTTGGTATTCTCACCGTACCAATTCATATTCCCATTACGAGTTTTGTCGCACATGGCAAAGGTCTCATTGATGTGTCCGTCAATGGGGAAACAACAAGTTTTACCTACACGGTCACCCCTATGTATTGGTTGCTTATTCCTATTGGTATGACTGCCATCGGTTTCATTTTATGCATATGGTGGATTTTAAGAAAAAAATAACAACACTTCCAACAACGCCGGGAATTTATATATACAAAGATGAAGGTGGAACCGTTATCTACGTTGGAAAAGCCGTTAATCTGAGGCGGCGTGTAAAACAGTATTTTGAAAAACGGGAAACGCTCTCTTTAAAAACACAGCAACTTGTCGACCATATCGCTACTATTTCAATCATCAAAACCATTACAGAATTTGATGCGCTCCTTCTTGAGGCTAGTCTCATTCAAAAATTTCAACCAAAATATAATATCATCGCCAAGGACGATAAAAGTCCCATCTATATTCAGGTACCGATCCATGAAGTACTCCCACGCATAACACTCACGAGGAAGCCGGATGGCATCAATGAAAAACAAATATTTTACGCCGGCCCATTTCAATCAACTCGTGTCGCACGATCAATCCTGCGGTCAATCCGAAAATGCATTCCTTTTTGCACACAAAAATTGAGAAATGGCAGACCATGTTTTTATACCCATATCGGATTATGTAATCCGTGTCCTTCCTATATAGAAAAAATGCCCGACGGAAAAGAAAAGAAGCAGGACATACAAAGTTACCGAAAAAATATCTTTCGGGTTATACGCATTTTAAAAGGAAAGATTCTTCCGATCATCCACGAGCTCACATGCGAAATGGAAGCACTATCAAAGCAAGAACAGTATGAAAAAGCAGCCGCTATACGGGATCGTATTGAACACATGAAACGACTGCTCCAAACACATTTTGACCCATCGCTCTATATGCATGACATGGTCGCAATCGGCGAAACAATAGAACAGGAAGCAAACGATCTCCATGATTTACTTATCGGATCGTATCCAAATATTCAGGAAATTCATAGAATTGAGTGTATCGATATCTCCAACACCTCGGGAACAAAACCGGTGGGCTCACTGGTCGTCATGAC
>Ga0079306_1001935_pt1 | contig 12450 bp, 10 predicted proteins | sample Methanotroph_Enr_FD_79181 | JGI IMG/M metagenome (GOLD analysis project Ga0079306, IMG submission 79181) | Enriched soil microbial communities from Old Woman Creek wetland in Ohio, USA - Methanotroph_Enrichment_5 | ecosystem: Environmental > Terrestrial > Soil > Wetlands | place: USA: Ohio...
GAAACCGGATTGGCTGTTACGGGATCGGTTAATGTCCCTTTGATCTGGTTTTGAGCAAAACCCATAAAGGGTAAGAGCACAATTACTGATGTAATAAGATTTGGTCGCATAATATGAATTTAATGTTTGATATTCCTTACCCTCACTAGTCACTATTTGTGCCAAAACGCATAAACAAATATATATCAACTACATAAATCAAGTATGCAGATAGCTGTTATCCTTAACTCTTTCCCGATTCTGAACACCTTATGTTCAGAATCGGACACAAACACTTATTCTTCTACAAGACCAGGATGCTGTTTGGAAAGCAAAAAAACGGTAGGTTTATTCCATCACTTTAAGATTTGAATGGAAATTGATTTAATTTGCACTTTGAACCGCTAAAAATTTCATCAGAATGACCTTGATTCAAAAGATACAAAAAAGCAAATACCACCTGATTTTCTCTGTTATGCCTTTTGTTATCCTGGCTGGGGTAATAAAAACCTTTTGCCATTTCCTGGGTTGGGAGATAATTCCTAAAGAGCTCACCACGTTTTTCCCGAGCATTTTGACAGGAATCATTTTCATTCTGGGCTTTTTACTGGCAGGTGTCGTTATTGATTACAAGGAAAGTGAGAAAATACCGAACGAAATTGCGGTTTCATTATATTCCATTTGGCAGGAAGCAGATTTTATAAAAAATGTTCAGGACTGCCCATCCGCCCCGGGCATGTTGACCAAACTGAAATTATTCATCCCGACCTTAAAGACGGAGTTCTTCATAAAACAAAACGACCAGCTTTTAAATCTTCTTGATGCATTGTCGGCTGATGTTGTTCTTTTGGGTAAGGAGGGTGCTACCGCGAACTATTTACTTAGGATGAAGGTTGAGATATCCAATCTTAAAAGAATCATGAACAGGATCATGGTAATAAAAACCACAGACTTTATCCCATCGGTATTTATTTATATACAAGCCATTACAATCATTTTTCTTTCGGTATACTGCCTGCTTTCTGTTGACCCCTGGTGGGGAGGATTGATCCTGGTATGCATCTTCACTTTTGTTATATTCGCCATTCTTAACCTGATTAAAGATATGGAAGATCCTTTTGAATACGACGGTAGCGGTTATTCCAAGTCAGACGAAGTGAGCCTCGTTGTGCTTGATAACCTTCAGAAAGAGCTCGAAGGAAAATCAAGTTAAGATTTAATATATTTTACAATTCTTTAACCTGAATAATTTGGTCGATAGTAACGGGAGCCTTACATTTGCATTACATTTTTTTTCATAAGTTTAGGTTTAGTTAGGTTAGTTAGTTTTAGTAAAAGGATGGAACCGCCCGGTTCTGTCCTTTTCAATTTTAAATGTATTCCTTGATACCCGCATGAATTAGTCCCTCGTAAACCCTAATTATAACATCGTAATTTTGGTTTGAAAATTCAGAATGGCATCAGCCGATACGCGTGTTTTTATAATGATTACAATCATTATATATTTATTATTCAGTGTATTGCGCCATATTTTGCAATCCTTTCTGTAAAATAATAAAATAAAGGTATGAATAATGCAACTTTATTTGAGAATTGTGTAACTTCTCAGGGTATAAAACAACTCACCTTTGACTCGTGATAATTCTGTCACAAATAGATCCATAAAAATGAAAAAGATTAGATTTGTGCCGATTGCAATGTTGTTGTTGGTTGCATTAATGACAGGCTGCGGTAAGGAACAGCTTAACAATTCAGAAAATTTGTCAACCGACTTAAAGAAAGGAAAAATTAAGCCCGTTGCGGGATTATTGGCCCCTGTAGATCTTAAATTAGCCGGCTCATTTGCCATTTTATCAAAATCGGGAATTACCGATGTCTATCCTTCTGTTGTAACAGGTGATATTGGTACAAGTCCAATAACCGGCGCTGCTATATTATTAACATGTACTGAAGTTGCCGGGGCAGTTTACTCAGTCGATGCTGCTGGCCCACTTCCCTGCAGACTGACTAATGCCAGCAGGTTAACCACAGCCGTAGGCGATATGCAAACTGCATATACTGACGCAGCAGGACGTTCTAAACCTGATTACATGAATCTTGGTGCTGGAAATATCGGAGGCAAAACACTGAAACCAGGTCTGTATAAATTTACAACTTCAGTTATCATCCCGACGGATATAACAATTGCTGGTAGTTCTACAGATGTTTGGATATTCCAGGTTTCAGGTGATCTCAATATGAGTTCAGCTGTGAAAGTTATCTTAAGCGGAGGCGCACTGGCCAGGAATATCTTCTGGCAGACAGCTGGCAAAGTTAACTTAGGAACAACAAGTCATTTCGAAGGTATCATCCTTGGAAAAACAGCCATTAATTTGCTGACAGGCGCATCAATAAACGGAAGACTTTTGGCACAAACAGCAGTAACGTTACAAAAGAGTACTGTTGTCAATCCATAATTATACAAGTAGTATATAAAAAAAGACTGTTTCGGTTACGAGACAGTCTTTTTTTATTATTCTTTATGCGTTTCGAAACCTTCCAAATCAATATTACGTTAAAATATCAAACTAAGCCGGTGTGTCTCTTAGGGTAAATATAAGTTTACTCAAGGTTTTCACAGGGATTTAGGACTGATGTGTCAGCAGGCGGATCTATCTGATATTACAGCTTCTCCTTATCTTAAACTCCGTTCTCACACATCACTAGCCTATTAATATTAACACAAAAACACATTGAAATGAAACGAGCAGGTTCAACAAACTTAAACTCACATAAAAATAATTATATGCGAGTTATATCCGGCCTTAAAAAATCAAACATCCGGATAAAAGCAGTTTCTGAAAGTGCCGAAGTCGATATTCAGGTTGGTTACAAGTTTAAAATTAACACCGACCAGGATCCAAGTCTTCAGTCATGGGAAGAAGAGAATGTGGAATATGCCTCGTGGAACCTAATTCTTGATCAGCACGATTCCCCATCCTGCTAATATTAATAGAATGAACTCAGGCCCTGGGAGAAGTCATATCATCGGTCATATCCCGATGCACCAGAACCAACTTGTTATACTCCTGTTCCCTGTAGCCCCAATCATAACAGAAATAGTTAATATGGCTGTTACGGGTAGCAGTGGTATAGGTGAAATATTCAAAAGAAAACCCTCTTTTCTCCAAATCGCTCTTGTTTGCAGTTGTTTTACCCATTGCATTAAGTGAAGCGAGGATAGAATAGTTTTTCTTCAGAATCCGGTTAACTGATTTAATCACGGCATTTGTCTCGAAATACTGCGAATTATTGTAGGCACTCCGGCATTGGTCACCACAAAACTTCTGGTCTGACCGGCCCCTTAGCTGCTCAAAACATTGAAGGCATTTTCTATCATTCATGGTCAATCAATTTAGGGGGTTTATTTACAACCAGTCTCAAACATTTCAGACAATAATTGTTCAGAGGCTCAGAGAGCTAAGGTACAGACTAAAACTTGATTATAATCATTTATAAGCGTTTTTATCCGATTATATCCGGATAATTCGGATTTTGGTATTACATTGATAATGAATTTCATATCAGGCAGCAATGGCTGAATTTTAAAATATTATTTTTGATTGCACTCAATTACCCCCCGTTAACGTTTCCGGTTTCCGGAGATCCCACAGGTTGAAGTTCTCAAATCGCCTCCGTTTTCAACTTGATGAAGCAATCCATGGATTCAAAAGGCTATAAGGTTAAAGAGCTGGTAACATTTGAAATAGGTGGGGATAAAACGACTCCCGGTTTACCTGGGGGAGTTCTCCCGCAAATGCGGGAGACGATCAAACAATGAATCCCGCATTGCGGGATTAACTAAATTTTATTCTGATGAAAATTCAATCCATTAAGGTCTAAACCGTTGACTAAACAACGAAATTTTGATATAAGGGTGATAAGAGATGATTAGTCAGGTCGTGCCTGAAAAGAATTAGTTTGTTAGCTGTTTGTTCCCTGAAGCCCTGATCATAACAAAAATAGTTGGTTCGGCTGCTACGTGTAGTGTTGGTAAAAGTAAAATAATCGAAGCAATACCCATGTTTCAGCAAATCGTTCCTGGTTGCAGTTGTTTTTCCGGAAGAGTAAAGTTTTGTGAGAATAGAATAGTTTTTTCTTAAAATCCGGTTGATATTTCGGATCAAATTCGGCTCGATTGTATGAATGTTATTGTAGGCATTCCGGCATTGAAAATTACAAAACTTTTGGTCAGCCCGGCCACTCAACAGTTCATGACATTGAAGGCATTTTCGGTCGTTCATAATCTAAATTTAGAAGTTTTAACCCTATCTGATCTTTGCAATCCTGGTGTAAAATCATTGTTCCCTTTGTGGTTAAATGAATTTGACTTTTGATACACCCTCGCTTGAATAACAAAAATACAAGCTACTTCTTAATTTAAACCATGATATCCGCTTATTTACGACTTTAAACGGATGTATCCGCTTACGTAATTAATTTTATAATTAACTCATTATCAGATTTTTTGTATTTAATCCCCCGTATCCTGAATATTCCTCTCATAAATATAATTTACCCGGTAACCGGCTTACTGGTCCCCGTTAGTCCAGTTTATAGCAAACAAGCTGCTGTAAATAGCGGAGATACAATTTGTTATTGGCTACTACGGGTACAGTCCATGCAGGATTTCTTACATCACCGATCGCCGACATCATCTCTCCAACCTTCTTAAAACCAGAAGGATCAGGATATAAAAGAAAAAGGTTTCCTTTTAAATCCAGGCAAATAAGGTGACCATCTACAAAAGTTGAAGTTCCCTGACCGATAAGATTTGTACTCCACATCTCTTTACCTGTTGATAATTCAAGGCATTTAAACTGACCAACATTTCGGGTAGTTTCGCCAGAATATCCGTAAATATAGCCATCGATAAGAATAGGATCGGAATGCTTAGCTTCTATTGCATTGTTTTTCCAGATAACTGAATACCCGTTCTTTGTAACTTTTAGTGCCTCACAACCCATCTTATAACCCGAAGTATGGAATATTATATCTTTATAAACGATTGGCGTAGTAGCATTTACCCGATATTCTGTTGGCCACGGAACAGTCCATAGAACTTTACCATCGGAAGGATTAAGGCAGGAAAGGCCATTACCATGATAGATCAGGAGTTTAACTTCGTTTTCAATATTCATGCTGATTGCGGCAGCGTAACCAGCCTCACCCACCATCGATTTCCAAATGATATCACCGGTTAATTTATCGTAGGCAATCACCAATGAATTACCGCCGCCCTGGATAATTACCATATTATCCAAAACCAGCGGTGTTGTTGAATAGCCCCACCTGGGTTCAGCGCCACCCGTATCTTTTACATTTTTTCTCCAAAGGAGTTTCCCGTCAGCAAGTTGCCAGCAAGCAAGATCACCGCTGCGTCCAAACGTGTAAACCCGATCCTCGTTAATAAAAGGTGTTGCCCGTGAACCAGGGCCATGAGTGGTTTCAGCGGGGGCGTCATAAGAACCTGACCATATCAGTTCACCGTTATCAGCATTAATGCAAAATACCAGATCATTCTTTTCGTCCCTTCCCGGGACAATTAACCGATTGCCCTGAACAACAGGAGCTGACCAGGAAGCAGTGGACTTATCCTGGCATAAGTAGCTGACTTGCCAAAGTTTTTCAAGTCCCCCGGACCAATCTTTTTTAATTCCTTTTGTCGCGCTTTTCCCTTCAAAATCAGGTCCTCTCCAATTTGGCCAGTCTGCATCCCCTTTAGTTACGGGTGGCACTGTGACCATTTTTGCCGGGATATTTTCCCGATTCCCTGAAAGTGGCTCACTTCCCACTATTGATTGATAGATCCGATATCCGTAATAAAGCCCGATTATCAATACAATCGCGACTATTACAAGAATATTTTTAACATTTCGTTTCATGTGAAAATAAATCAGTCATCCGGTAGTTGTCCTGCCAGCTGGCGGAATTTCCATCCCGAATTGTCCGTCACGTTTCCCTGTGTCTGTTTCATCAGAATCCCGATGATTTTTTCTTTAGGATCGGCAAAGTACTGGGTATTGAAGTAGCCACCCCATTCAAAAGTTCCGGCACTGCCATATCCCCCCAGCTCCTCTCCTCTCGGTGTGACAACAGAAAAAGCAAGTCCGAAGAATTTCTCCGGTCCTCCCCATATATTTCCGGTCTGGTTACTCAGAATCGTACTGACAGTTGTCCGGCTTAAAATCCTTACCCCATTAAGCTCTCCCCCATTTAGATACATCTGAAGGAAGGTTGCATAATCTTTCGCCGTACTTGATAATCCGGCACCTCCAGAAAAGAAGCTCTTTGCCCCTTTAATCGGGTAATCGGGATCGTAAAAAGTGACCGGATAGCGGCTCCACTCCCCGTTATCGCCCTTTTGCTGGACCGAAACCAAACGACTGACCTTTTCAGATGGCAGGTAAAACCAGGTATCATTCATACCGAGCGGTTCGAAAATATGCTTTTTCAGGTACTGGTCAAAAGGCATCCCGGAAACCACTTCGATGAGATAACCCATCACATCGAGCCCTTCGCTGTAAGTAAATTTTTCGCCCGGATTGTTATGCAATGGTAACTTTGCAAGTTTTTTCACACTTTCGGCAATTGTAATTTTCTCTGTAGTAAAGAGATCGGTCACACCCGCTTTTTGATAGATCATCTTCATCCTTTCGTCACCATCGATAATTCCATACCCAAGGCCTGATGTGTGGTTCAGCAACTGGCGGATTGTGATCTCACCCGGTGCAGAAGTAGTCGTATAAGAGGTATCCTGATATTGAAATGTTTTCAGCACCTGCGGATGTGCAAACTCAGGGATGTATTTTGAAATCGGATCATCGAGTCTGAATTTACCTTCCTCCCAAAGCATCATCACAGCAGTTGATGTAATGGCTTTACTCTGCGAAGCAATCCTGAAGATATCATCCCGTTTCAAATTGCGGCCGCTCTGGTTATCGGCTTTACCGAATGCCTTGTAAAAAACAATTTTCCCCCTACGTGCCACAAGCGCCACAACACCGGGAATTTCTCCTTTGGCAACAACTTCCGTGCACATCGATTCAATCCTTGCCAACCTTTCGGCTGAAATTCCAACGCTCTCCGGTGTACCTTCTGTCAATCCGGGGGTATTCCTTGTCGATTTGGTTTGTGCATTGATTGACAGTGCGAACCCTAAAAATAAAATGGCAAACAGATTCTTCATTGAATATGGTTTAGTTTAACTGGTATAACGATTAACTTTTAATTACATGTATTCTGTCCTGTAAAAATACTTAATTTCAAAATATATGCCTTAAATAATTTATAACTTTGCCACTGTCATTTATTTGTTGGATTATTGAAAAAAATGAAATTTTCAAACGGTGTTTTGGTTTTACTTATCCTGTCCGTCTTCAGGTCAGTTGGATTTTCTATTCCTGTTTATGATAATAATTCAAATATCAGGCAGGCCCATCAATACTTATATGCATTACGCACTTCTTCAGCCGAAAAAATACTGAAGGCAGAAGAAATAAAAAATCCTGATAATGGCTACGTTACCTTTTACCGGTTATACAGTGAAATAATCAGGCTTACCATCTCCAATTCACCCGAACAATACAGGAAAAGTTTACCGGGTCTGAAAGAGTATATCAGGAAACTTGAAATTCTGCCTGATAATGCACCCGATTACAGGTTATTGCTAGGTGAGGCCAAAGTTTATTCAGGATTACTCAATGTTAAATACAACAGTAAACTGGGAGGAATGCTGGAATGCCTGAAGGGTTATAATCTGCTAAAAGACAATGCTAAAAAATATCCCTTATTTGAACCTGGCAAAAAGATCACGGGAATAATTCAGATCAGTGTTGCATTTATGCCAAAAATCTTAAGATGGGGGATAAAATTGCTGGGAATTAAAAGCGATCCGCGCGGAGGCTTAAAAGAACTTGCTGATTATTCGAAATATGCCAAAGGGAAACCGGGATATGAGGAAGAGGCTTTTTTGTTTACGATGGCCGCTTACAAATTGATGAACCAGGATGAAGAAGCAATGCACCTGATCAGGGAGAAGAGCAAGGATTTTAAAGAGATCGCGCTGTTAAATTATATTGCAGCAACAATTTGTCTTGAAGCTAACGATACTGAAACCACCTTACTCCTTCTTTCGAATATTAAACCTGAAAAGTTGGAGATCCCTTTTCCGCCCCTCTTGTACCTTACAGGAAAGGCAAAATTATTTCGGCTCGATCCGGATGCAAATATCCCTTTGATTAACTACCTCAATACCTCAGCAGGTACAGATTATATAAAAGCAACCCTGTATGACCTGGCATGTTTTTATATCATATCGGGAAATATCCCTGAATATCAGAATTATACAGCCCAGGTAAAAACCAAGGGGAGAGAATTGCATAACCGGGATATTGAAGCTGCTTTTGAGGCTTCAAAGAGTGACCTGCCCAACATTCACCTGATGCGGGCAGATTTATTGGTCAGGGGCGGGTACTTCCGTAAAGCCGAGGATGAATTGTCAAATATAGGCGATGAGAATGCAATCAATAACAATGAAAAAGTCCGGTTTTATTATGACAGCGGGGAGTGTAAAAGGCAGAGAAAACTTATCCGGCAGGCAGAATCGGCCTTTCTGAAGGCAGTTGCCTTAGGAAATAATACGGGCGATTATATTGCTCAAAAAGCCTTGGTAGAATCGGGATTAATGATGGAGAAAAATGGCTTTACACCTGAAGCAATAAAATATTACAATTTATGTCTCCAGTTTAAAGCTGTGATTAATCCATACAGCGATCTTTACAACAATAAGGCTAAGGCGGGACTTATAAGACTTTCGCTTTCGGAATGATTATTTCTTTCTCCCTCCAAAGTTTATCGGCAACCGGCGCCCATCCTTTTGCAGCCTCTTCACATTTGACAGTAAGTTCCTCTACTGTTTCAAAATCCTTCAGTTGAGTTGGCCGAGCGTTTGATGCATTCACCATTTCTCTTAATTGATGTGGATTATCCAAACAAGGACAAGGCTGCAGCAAATTATTGTTAAAAGGTTGCCTTTTCTGATACTCCATAAAGAGGGGCTGGCTTAAAGCCTCTTTTACTGATGAGTTATGAATGTTGATATTTGAATAATGGATAAAGGCGCATGGTTCCACATCGCCATTTGCATTAATGTGAAGGAACCTTCTCCCCGCAGCGATGCATCCCCCTGAAAATTCACCGTCGTTCCAAAAATCCATTAAAAACAAAGGTTTTTCTTTTCTCATCTCCCTAAGTCGATGAAACATGAATTTACGCTGATCGGGAGTTGCGATAAGTTCAGGAACTGCACTCGAACCAACAGGCATATACGTGAAATACCAGGCAAACCGACAACCCTTCTCAATCATGAACTCAACAAATTCCTCCGAACCCATCACTTCGGTATTTTTCCGGTGGTAACATGTGCTGCATCCAAACAGAATACCGTTGTCTTTCAGGATATCCATTGCTTCTATAACTTTCTGATAGGTCCCATTACCGCGCCGCATATCAGTTTCGTTCTCAAACCCTTCGATACTAAGTGACGGGGCAAAATTCCCGACCCTGCGGATTTCGCGTGCGAGATCATTGTCAATAAGTGTTCCGTTTGTGAAACATGAGAAGTAACAATCGTTATGTTTCTCACAAAGCCTGATAATATCGTTTTTTCTTATTAATGGTTCTCCTCCTGAAAAAATGAAAAAGTAGGTACCCAATTCTTTAAATTCGCGAATGATTCTGTCAATCGTTTCAAAATCAAGTGAAGAAGTTTTCCCATAATCTGCAGCCCAACACCCGGTACATTTCAAATTGCATGCTGAAGTTGGATCAATTAAAACAGCCCATGGAACAGGGAATCCAAACTTTTTCCTGTTTTTAATTCTTTGAGAATTGGTTAGAATACTTTTCAGAACCAGGTTTCCAATGAATTTTTTGAAAACATTTCTGTCCAGTTCGGTAAAGAAGGAGTTGTAATATTTAGACCAACGTCCTTGCCTGTCATTAATTTTCCGGCGCGTCGTCTCTATCATCCGGGTGTGTTTGCCACTGAAATCCAAAAAGGAAGCAAAGCGAAGCAAGCTCTCACTTCTTGCAAATGGGTTTTTATCAAGGTAATCAATGATGTGTCCGGATAGATGAATTCCGATCTTTGAATAAAAAAAGGTTTTCATAGTGTATTTATTTAGTAGGACAACTTTGACATAGGCTATAATCTATTAAATATACAGAATAACTTGTCTATTTGCAAATTTCGAGCTAATAATTATTTAGACAAGACCATTTTATGAAGATTTTAATCGCGTTTTTTGTTGAAAATAAGAAATCAATATAAGCAGCAAATATTAAAAAAGCTGCTTTATAACTTGAATTAAAACTATTTTTGCAATGCAATGAAAAAGTCTGCTGAAATTCTGGAGTATGTCAGGGCCTGGCGTCTGAAGCACCTCAACGAGCATGGGGTCTTGCTGATTCTTAGCTTTGTCGTTGGGTTGTTAAGTGGTTTTGCGGCGATTATCCTGAAAAATCTTATTCACTACCTTGGAAAGTTTTTAACCCAGAATTTCACCTCCTATTCAGAAAACTACCTTTATCTGGCATATCCCGGAATCGGAATTCTAATCACTGTTCTTTATGTCCGATTTTTCGTTAAGGACGATATCGGGCATGGGATTACCAAGGTACTGGAATCGATTGCCAATAAAAAAGGGATACTTCGTGCCCATAACATGTTCACTTCGATCATCTCAAGTACAATCACAATTGGTTTTGGAGGATCAGTCGGAGCAGAAGCGCCTGTTGTACTGACCGGTTCGTCGATCGGATCGAATATCGCGCGGTCGTTTAATCTCAGTTACCGAACCATGACCGTTCTGATTGGTTGCGGGGCAGCCGGAGCCATCGCCGGGATTTTTAAGGCTCCGCTGGCCGGAATGCTGTTCGCCATTGAGGTGCTGATGCTCGATATGACAATGGCCTCACTCCTGCCGCTGATGATCTCCGCATCAACTTCCGCCTCATTGGCTTATTTTTTGATGGGCAGCGCCCACCACTTTGAATTCCAGATCGATAAAGCCTTTAATGTTGCAAATATCCCCTGGTATATTGTTTTAGGGATCTTTTGCGGACTGTTCTCTTTCCTCTTTACACGCGGCAACCTGTATGTTGAAGGCCGCTTCAGGAAAATCAGCAATCCCTATCTGAAGGTGCTGATCGGTGGAACAATGCTCGGGATATTTATTTTTCTTTTCCCGTCACTCTGGGGAGAGGGCTATCTAAGTATCGATCAGATTCTTACAGATTTAGGACCAAACATCCTGAATAATTCGCTCTTTGTTGGATTTAAAGATGACAAATTCGTTCTTATTGCAATGATCCTGTTGATCATGTTTGTTAAAATTGTGGCAACGGCCACCACAACAGGGGCAGGCGGAAGCGGCGGAATTTTTGCCCCTACGCTGTTTTTAGGCGGAATGGCAGGTTTCTTTGTGTCATCAATCCTTAATTCAGATGGCAACCTGGTGCCTGCGCGTAATTTTGCCCTCGCAGGAATGGCGGGAATGATGGCCGGAGTAATGCACTCCCCCATGACAGCTATCTTCCTGATTGCTGAAATTACGGGAGGATTTGGGCTGTTGATACCTTTGATGATCACTGCGGCAACGGCTTATCTCACCATAACGCCGCTTGAGCCACATTCGATCTACCATATACGACTTGCACAGCGCGGTGAATTGATCACGCACAATAAAGATAAGGCGGTGCTCACACTGCTCAAATTGAAAAATGTGATCGAAACAGACCTCTTAACAGTGCAGGTAGAAGGCACTTTGGGAGAGCTCGTGCAAATCATTTCCAAATCGAAACGAAATATTTTCCCCGTGGTTGATCACGAATATAACTTCTGCGGAGTGGTGCTTCTCGACGACATCAGGGAAATCATGTTTGATAAAGAGGGGTATGATAGTGCCCTGGTTAAAAACCTGATGACAATGCCCCCGGCTATTATTTCCACAGACGAAAAGATGGAAAGCGTGATGAAAAAGTTTAACGAAACCGGGGCCTGGAATCTTCCGGTTGTCAATAACAGGAAGTATGTTGGATTTATCTCGAAATCGACAATTTTTAATGCATACAGGTCAGAACTGGTTCGGTTTTCGGAAGAATAACCGGTTATATGAACAATGGTTGAAATATTTAGCAATAAAGAAACATCAATCCTGGTTAAGGTTCAGATCGAAAACCGTATTTTTACAAAATAATTCGATCCATCAATGGATGGACGATCATAAGAAGATGAGATAATGTGTTAATTAATACCCTGAAAGGGCAATATGTAATAGCCCGGGACAATGTTCCGGGAGTTAAAATTTATCCAAAAGTTTTTTACAATGAAAAGGGATACCCAGATTTTTGAGATTATTGAAAAAGAGA
>Ga0079306_1001936_pt1 | contig 12447 bp, 8 predicted proteins | sample Methanotroph_Enr_FD_79181 | JGI IMG/M metagenome (GOLD analysis project Ga0079306, IMG submission 79181) | Enriched soil microbial communities from Old Woman Creek wetland in Ohio, USA - Methanotroph_Enrichment_5 | ecosystem: Environmental > Terrestrial > Soil > Wetlands | place: USA: Ohio...
CCGCGTGAGCGCGGACGGCCGAAGCCGCTGCACGCTCGATGACGAGATGGCGACCGTTGGCGCGCTCGCCGAGCGAGTCGGTCCACTCGTGGATCTCCACGGCCAGCACGAGCACCAGGCGCTCCTCTCTCCAGCGACCCATGTCGGCTATCTAGACCGACGGGCGGGAGGCGCCGCCTCAGCGGCTCTTGCGACGTATCGCGAGGCGCGCGAGGCGCACCGCTTGGCCATCGACGCGCGCGACATGCTTGCGAACCGGCTTGCCGAGGCCGCGCGCAACGCGGACTATCTCCGCTTCGTCGCCGATGAGATCGGCCGCGTCGACCCGCAGCCGGGCGAGGACGATGCGCTCGAAGCTCGCCTGCCCGCGCTACAGCACGGCGAGCGCCTCGCTGAAGCAGCCGGCGAGGCGACCCAACTCCTGCGCGGCGACGGAGGAGCGTTGGATCGTGTTGCAGCCGCATCGGCCGCGCTGGCGAAGGTGGGCGCGATCGATCCAGCACTGGACGAGCTCTCGGGCAGGCTCGGCGAAATCGCGGCGCTCGCGGACGATCTGTCAGCGGAGATGCGCGCCTACCGCGATCGCATCGAGCACGACCCCGAGGCGCTCGAGGCCGTGCTGACGCGCCTTTCGCAGCTCTCGGGATTGAAGAAGAAGTATGGTCCGCGCATCGAGGATGTCCGGGCTGCCCACGAGGACGCGGTCGCCGCACTGGAAGCGCATGACGCGGGCGAGGAGGCGATGCGCGCGGCCGGAGAGGCTGTCGAGGCGGCCGAGCGCGAACTTCGATCGGCTGCGGAGTCGCTCGCGAGCGTGCGCGAGGCGGCGGCGCCCGAATTCGTCGAGGCGCTCGCTGCCGAGGTCGCCGACCTCGCAATGGGCGGCACGAGTTTCGAGGTGGCCGTCACGGTCCTGCCCTTCGAATCGTGGACCGCCGACGGGCCGCACCGGATCGAGTTCCTCTATTCGCCCGCCGCAGGTCAGCCCGCTCGGCCCTTGGCGAAGATAGCCTCCGGGGGTGAGCTCTCGCGCGTCATGCTCGCGCTCAAAGGGGTTCTTGGCGAGGCGGACACGGTAGAGACGCTGGTCTTCGACGAAGTCGACGCGGGCGTTGGTGGCGCGACCGCTACAGCGGTCGGGCGCAGACTCGCCCAGCTCTCACGCACCCACCAGGTCATCGTCGTCACGCACCTCGCACAGGTCGCGGCCTTCGCTGACGTGCAGCTCGTGGTGGCGAAGTCCGAAGGAGCGAACGCGGCAACGACCGTCTCGGCAGTACGGGACGAAGACAGAGTCGCCGAGATCGCGCGGATGCTTTCGGGCAACGACTCGGATGCGAGCCTTGCGCACGCCCGCGAGTTGCTCGCGGCTCAGCGCTAGCTTCTGCGGGCGCCGAACCTGCCCAGGACACGGCGACCCATCGCCAGCGCGTCAGAGACCTCGCGCACGCCGAGCAGCCTCCCGCATGCGAACGCGACGCCGAGACCCAGCACGCCGCCCACCACGATCTGCGCCACCGCCGAGAAGAACCCGGTCGACACACTCGCCACGAGCGACGCGCTGCCCCACGCGGCTCCCGCGCCGACCGCGGATGCCGCCGTCATACGTACGGCGGTTCCGATCACGCCGCCCGCGTCGAACTCGCCGATACGGCGGCGTATCAGTACGCCGAGCGCGATCGCCGTGCAGAGGTAGAACGCGGCGTCGGCCATCGGGATACCGTTGATGCCGAATCCCGGCCAGGAACCGGCACCCGTTGTGAGCAGCCAATACAGTCCGATTTGAACGCCGACGGTCAGCACCAGGTTGACCCACATCGGCGTGAGCGTGTCCTTGAGCGAATAGAACGTACGCAGCAGGAACATGGTTGCCGCGTAGAAGATCAACCCGGCGGCCCACCAGCGCAGCGCGCCTGCCACGACGGGCACGTCGGCCTCGGTGAATGCACCGAATCTCAGCAGGCGCAGCAGCGGCGTCGCGAGGGCGACCAGCACGAGCGACGTGGGGAGAATGAGCACGGCGGTGGCACGCATGCCCCGCGCGAACGTGTCCCGAAACTCGTCCATGTCGCGTCGGCCTGCAGCGTCCGCGAGCTCTGTGAAGACCGCCGTGGCAAGCGCGACGGCGAGGATCCCGTAGGGGAGCTGGTAGAACATCCACGCATACTGCAGGACTGCGGGACCGTTGCCGGTCGGCGTTGCCGCAAATGCCGAGGCGTTGCGGAAGGAGACGGCGACCATATTTGTCGCAACGTAGGCGACAGTGGGAACGGCGAGCCGCAGCATGCGACGCACGTCCGGGTCGTTCAGGCCGAGCCCCCAGCTGTACCTCCAGCCGGTCTTGAGCACCGCGGGCACTTGCACGGCGAACATGGCCAGGACCGCGAGCGTGGTGCCCGCAGCAAGCACTACCGGCGCCGGTCCTGCAGTCATCGCGGAGCCCGAAAGCTGCCCTCGCAGCGCCATGAACCCGAACATCGCCGCGATCGCTACGACGTTGTTGAAGATCGGCCCAACCGCGGGCCAGAAGTACGCGCGCTGCGAGTTGAGCAGTGCCGAGACGATTGCCCCAGCCCCGTACAACACGACCTGCAGCGCGAAGAATCGGAACAGGTAGGTGGCGACAGGCACGATCTGGGCGGCCTTCTCGGGTGAGAGACGGAAGGTCTGCGTCCAGACGAACGGCTGCGGAAATGCGACTCCCAGCACGCCGACCACAGCGAGCGTGAGCACAGCGAGGTTGAAGACGTGGCTCGTGAAGCGCCATGCGTCCTCTTCGCTGCGCTGCTCGCGGAGTTCCATGAAGGTCGGGATGAACAGCGAGGAGAGAATTCCGCCGGCGACGAACTCGAAGATCATGTTCGGGATGTTGTTGCACACCGAGTACGCCGAGCCGAGCACCGACGTCCCCAAGGCGAGCGCCATCGCCCACGCGCGCAAGAGACCGGTGACGCGGGAGACGAGCGTCAGCGTCGACATCATTGCGGTTGAGCGGGCGATCGATGGTCTGCTGATCTGAGGGCCTTCCGTGCGGCTGCTATGGCGGCTCCAGTGTACCCGAGCGCACGGGGCCGTTCGCACCGCTCGACGGGTGACGTCGTCCACCCGTCAACCAGGCGCGGCACCGCTCCGGGTTTTCGCTATACTGGGCGCGGGCCTTCCAGAGCCCGGGACGTCGCGCATGTGGCGCCCGCACCTGAATCCCCTTACGAGTCGGGCCGAGGCGGCTGAATGGCATACGCGTGCCGAAGCAGTCGCATGGAGCGGGGATGACGCAGGCAGGATCGATAGTCGCGATGAGCCGCGCTGACAGCGGCCTGCCTTGTCACCACTGCCCGTCCGCTCGAGTACCGCAACACCTCGCACGACCGGCGCACCCATGCGGTGGCGCTTCCGTTGGCGTGCGCTGGGCTGCGGCGTGGGGCGGATTGGGTCTCGCGAGTCGGGAAGTCGGAATCGCTACACAGTAGAATCACGTACGGGTCAGCAGTGTTCGCGTCGGTTGAAGGGCTGGGATCAGCAGACATGGCAACAAAGCACATCTTCGTCACAGGAGGCGTCGTCAGTTCGCTCGGCAAGGGCATCACGGCCGCATCACTCGGTCGCCTGCTGAAGTCGCGCGGCATGAAGGTGACCATCCAGAAGCTCGACCCCTACCTCAACGTCGACCCCGGCACGATGTCGCCGTTCCAGCACGGCGAGGTCTTCGTGACCGACGACGGCGCCGAGACCGACCTCGATCTCGGCCACTACGAGCGCTTCATCGACGAGTCGCTGACCCGCGACTGCAACGTCACCGCCGGCTCCGTCTACCAGACGCTCATCGGCCGGGAACGCCGCGGCGACTTTCTCGGTGGCACCGTGCAGGTCATCCCGCACGTCACCAATGAGATCAAGGACCGCATCAACCGCCTCGCCGAGCAGACCCAGCCCGACGTGATCCTCACCGAGGTAGGCGGAACCGTCGGCGACATCGAATCGCTGCCGTTTCTCGAGGCCAACCGCCAGATGCGCAAGGACAAGGGCCGCGACAACGTCATCTACATCCACGTCACGCTCGTGCCGTGGATTGCGGCGTCGAGCGAGCTGAAGACCAAGCCCACTCAGCACTCGGTGAAGGAACTTCGCTCCATCGGTATCACGCCCGACTTCATCGTGTGCCGCTCGGATCGTCCCATCGACGTCGGCATCCGCCGCAAGATCGCGCTCTTCTGCGACGTCGACCCCAAGGCGGTCATCTCGGCGATCGACGCGCCCTCCATCTACGAAGTGCCCGAGAACCTGCGTGCGCAGGGTCTCGACGAGATGGTCATCGAACGGCTAGGCCTCAAGTGTGCCGCGCCGGACATGGCCGAGTGGGACTCGTTCGTGGCCCATTCCGCGTCGCTTTCCGACGAGGTCAACATCGGCCTCGTGGGCAAGTACGTGCAGCTCCCCGACGCGTATCTGTCGGTGAATGAGGCGCTCGACCACGCGGGCATTTTCCATGACGTGAAGGTCCACACGCACTGGATTGACGCGGAGTCGCTGACCCCAGAAGAAGTCGATCAGGTGCTCACCGAGATGGACGGCATTCTCGTGCCCGGCGGGTTCGGTATCCGCGGCATCGAGGGCAAGATCCGTGCGGCCTGCTACGCGCGCGAGAACCTGGTCCCGTATTTCGGCATCTGCCTCGGCATGCAGGTTGCCGTCGCCGAGTTCGCGCGTCACGTTGCGGGCTTGCCGGGTGCGAACTCGTCGGAGTTCGATCCGACGACCGAGCACCCCGTCATCGATCTGATGCGGGACCAGCAGGGCGTGGCCGACATGGGCGGCACGATGCGCTTGGGCACCTACCCGTGCAAGGTCGTCGAGGGTACCAAGGGCCACACGGCCTACGGTGACGACCTCATCTACGAGCGTCACCGGCACCGCTACGAGGTCAACAACGAGTACCGCGAGCGGCTGACCGAGGCGGGCATGGTCATCAGCGGCTTGTCTCCCGATGGCAAGCTCGTCGAGATGGTCGAACTTCCGGAGCACCCCTGGTTCCTGGGCAATCAGGGCCATCCGGAGTTCAAGAGCCGCCCCACGCGTCCGGCCCCGCTCTTCCGCGACTTCATTGGCGCCGCGGTGGCGTTCAAGAACAACCGGGAGATCTCATGAGTGACGAGAGGCTGCTGGATACGTTCCTCGATCTCGTTCGCATCGAATCGCCGTCGGGTTTCGAGGGAGCGACGGCGACGTACTGCGCTCGAGAGCTCGAAACCTCCGGTTGCCACGTGTGGTTCGACGACTCGGCCAAGGCCACGGGCTCAGATACCGGCAATCTCATCGCAGAGCTGCCCGGCACCGTGCCGGGCGTTCTCGCGTTCTCGGCGCATCTCGACGTTGTCGAGCCGTGCCGCGGCATTCACCCCGTGATCACCGACGGCATCATCCACTCCGCCGGCCCCACAATCCTGGGCGCCGACGACCGTGCGGGCATCGCGGCGGCGATTGAGACAGTTCGCCGCCTTGCCAAGGATGACCGCCCCCGGCCGACGGTTCGGCTGATCTTCACCGTGCAGGAGGAGGTCGGCCTCAACGGCGCAAAGTACCTGTCCGCAGAAGATGCCGCGTGCAACCTGTGCCTCGTGCTCGACGCCGAAGGTTCGCCGGGTGGCATCGTCATCGGTGCCCCGACGCACTACACCTTCCTGGCGGAGTTTCACGGAGTGGCGAGCCACGCGGGTGTCGCACCCGAGAAGGGCGTCAGCGCGATTGCGATGGCCGCCGATGCTATCTCCACCATGCCGTTCGGACGGCTCGACGCGCGGACGACGGCCAATGTCGGCAGCATCAAGGGTGGCCGCGCCACGAACGTGGTGGCAGCTTGCTGCGAGATCACCGGGGAGTGCCGCTCGCTGGACCGCGAGCGTGTCGAGGCCGTGAAGGCCGAGATGGATGCTGCGATGCACGCCGCCACCGACAAGTTCGGTGGCAGGGTCGACGTCAGCTGGAAGCTCGAGTACGAAGGCTTCGAGTTCCCGACAGACTCGCCGGAGATCGCGCTGGTGTCAGCCGCGGTCAGGGACGTTGGGCTGGTGCCGAGCACGTACCTGACCGGCGGCGGCTCCGACGCCAACGTGCTTGCCGCGCTCGGCGTTCCGGCGCTTGCGCTCGCGTGCGGCATGACTGGAGTTCACGGGACCGATGAGCAGATGGCCGTTGCCGACCTGCAGACGATGGTGTGTGTCTGCGAGGCGGTCGCGTACCGGATGGCGGACGCATCGCCGGCATAGGCCGTGCGCCCTGGACTCACTGGCACAGACTCGCTGGCCGCTCATTGAAATGCGAACGCATTCTTTCACTAGGCTATACGTCGGTCGCCGTCAGACCAAGCACGAGTCCGCGCAGTTGTATCGAATACAAGGGCGCGAATCGGCCGTTCTGATACGTTTGGCTCGCATTTGTGTGCCACTCCTCAAGCGCTACACTGTTCGAGGTTTTGACTCGGCGTGACCGTTCGTCCGGCACTTTCGTGTCTCGCCGCAAGGAGATCCGAATCGAGAAAGGGAGTGCGAACGTGATCGTTGGAGTCCCCAAGGAGATCAAGAACAACGAGTTCCGCGTCGGCATGACGCCGGCCGGTGTCGCGGAGTTCGTGGCGCACGGCCACACCGTGCTCGTGGAGAAGGCAGCGGGCGATGGGTCCTCGTTCCCGGACGCCGAGTACCTTGCCGCAGGTGCCACGATGGTCGACACCGCCGATGAGGTCTTCGCCCAGGCGGACATGATCGTCAAGGTCAAGGAGCCGCAGCCTGTCGAGATCGCGAAGCTGCGCGAAGGTCAGATCCTCTATACCTACCTGCACCTCGCCCCCGACTACGAGCAGACCATGGGCCTTATCGGCTCCAAGGCTGTCTGCATCGCCTACGAGACGGTGGAGCTTCCCAACCGTTCGCTGCCGCTGCTCGCCCCGATGTCCGAGGTTGCCGGCCGTATGGCCGCACAGGTCGGTGCGACCTACTTGCAGAAGCCGTTCGGCGGTCGTGGCGTGCTCATGGGCGGCGTCCCCGGCACGCACCCGGCGAAGGTCGTCGTCCTCGGCGGTGGCGTCGTCGGCACCAACGCGGCATACGTCGCGATGGGCATGGGTGCTGACGTGACCATCATGGACATCAACCTCGATCGTCTTCGCTACCTCGACGAGATCTGGGGCAACCGAATCCGGACCGTCTACTCGAGCAAGCACAACATCGAGCAGGAGGTCTTCGCCGCCGATCTCGTCATCGGTGCGGTCCTGCTTCCGGGCGCCAAGACGCCGTTCCTCGTCACCAAGGACATGCTCCCGAAGATGAAGAAGGGCGCCGTGCTCGTCGACGTCTCCGTCGACCAGGGTGGCTGCATCGAGACCACGCACGCGACCACGCATGCAGACCCCACATACTTCGTCGACGGCGTTCTGCACTACGGTGTCGCCAACATGCCGGGCGCCGTGCCGAACACCTCGACCATGGCGCTGACCAACGCGACCCTTCGCTACGGCCTCGCCATTGCCGACAAGGGCTGGAAGCAGGCGGTCAAGGACGACGCTGCGCTTGCCAAGGGCGTCAACGTCCTCGACGGCAAAGTCACGTACAAGGAAGTCGCCGAGGTACACGGCCTCGAGTACACCGAGCTTTCGACCCTGCTCGCCTAGTACGAGACTCACCGCGAAACACGAGAGGCCGTCCCAGTGGGACGGCCTCTTTGCGTTGCACGGTTTGGGGTTGCACCCGGCCTGCAGGAATCGACAGGCGACCGGCTAGGACCGCATCTCGCGCTCTACGAGATAGCACGCGACGAAGTGGCCCGGGGAGACCTCCAGCAGCGGCGGGTGGGCCGTGTCGCAGGCACAGCCCGTGCACTGGCTCTTCACGTAGCAGCGGGTGGCGAAGCGGCAGGCGGGGGGCGGGTCGATGGGGCTGGTGACGTCGCCTTCGAGGAGGATCCGCTCCTTGCGCTGCGCCGGATTGGTGACCGGAATCGCCGAGAGGAGCGCCTTGGTGTACGGGTGAAGCGGGTTGTTGTAGAGCTCCCGCTTGGGGGCGACCTCAACGAGTTTCCCCAGGTACATGACGCCCACGCGGTCGCTGATGTGCTTGACCACGTTGAGGCCGTGCGCGATGAACAGATACGTCAGTCCGAACTCTTCGCGCAGGTCGGAGAGCAGGTTGAGCACCTGCGCCTGAATTGACACGTCGAGCGCCGAGACAGGCTCGTCGCACACGATCAGCTTGGGCTCCATCGCGAGCGCGCGCGCGATACCGACGCGCTGGCGCTGCCCGCCTGAGAATTCGTGCGGGAAGCGGTTGCGGTAGTTCGCCGAGAGGCCGACTGCGTTGAGCAGGTAGCCGACACGGTCGTCGACCTTGTTGCCCGGCAGCAGCTTGTTGATGCGAATCGGCTCGGAAATGATGTCGCCCACCGTCATCCTCGGGTTCAGCGACGCATACGGGTCCTGGAAGATCAGCTGGATTCCGCAGCACAGCTTGCGGCGTTCCCGCGCCGGGAGCTTCGAGATGTCGCGGCCCTCGTACCAGATCTCGCCGGCGGTGGGCTTGTGCAGGTCCACGAGCATCTTGCCGACGGTCGTCTTGCCGCAACCCGACTCGCCTACGAGGCCGAACGCTTCACCGGGCATGATGTCGAGCGACAGGTCGTCGACGGCCTTAAGAAGCGAGGTTGTCCGTCCGAACAGGTCAGTGTCGACAGAGAAGTACTTCGAGAGGTGCTTGAGCTGGATGAGCGGTTCGCTCACGAGCGCACCTCCTTGGCTGCAGGGTCGAAGAGGAAGCACCGGAGCTTGCGTCCCTCGGCGTTGTAGAGCGGCGGCATCTCAGCGCGGCACCGGTCGAAGCAGCGCGCGCATCTGTCAGCGAACGCGCAGCCCTTCGGCATGTTGAGGGGGTTGGGCACCATACCCGGAATCATGTAGAGCGGCTCGGAGTAGTCGGTGTCTTCCATCGTGGGGATCGACTCGAGCAGGCCGAGCGTGTACGGATGCAGCGGGCGCTCGAAGAGCTCCGCGGAGGTCGTCTCTTCGACCACCTGCCCGCAGTACATGACCACGACGCGGTCGGCCGTCTCGGCAACCACGCCGAGGTCGTGCGTGATGAGCAGCACGGCCATGCCGATCTTCTTGCGCAGGTCGCCGATGAGAGCGAGGATCTGCGCTTGGATCGTGACGTCGAGCGCGGTCGTGGGCTCATCGGCGATGAGCAGCTCCGGATTGCAGGAGAGCGCCATGGCGGTCATGACGCGCTGGCGCATGCCACCCGACATCTGGTGTGGGTAGTCGTGGATGCGCTTCTCGGGGGAGGGGATACCTACGAGGCGCAGCATGTCGATCGCGCGCGCGATCGCCGCCTTCTTGTCGAGCTTCATGTGGGTGCGAATGCTCTCGGTGAGCTGGTCCTCGATGGTGAAGACAGGGTTCAGGCTCGTCATCGGCTCCTGGAAGATCATCGAGATCTGGTTACCGCGCACGTCGCGCATCTCGTTCTTCGTCAACTCGAGCAGGTTGCGCCCCTTGTAGACGATCTCGCCACTCGACACGCGGCCGGGGGGCTGAAGCAGCCCCATCACCGAGAGGGACGTGACGCTCTTTCCCGAGCCGGATTCGCCGACGATCGCGAGCACTTCGCCTTCGCGCACCGAGAAGCTCACGTCGATGACGGCATGGACGGTGCCACGCTTCATGACGAAGTCGGTGGTGAGGTTGTTTACTTCGAGAAGGACAGGGGAGTCGCTCGTCGCGACGGTCCTCTCGGCAGTCTGTGTATCTGGTGTCATGTGCAGGCTCCTACTTGATACGCGACTTGGGGTCGAGGGCGTCGCGCAGCCCGTCTCCGAGGAGGTTGAACGCGAGTACCGTCAGGGTGATTGCCAGACCTGGGAAGAGCAGCGTGTGCGGGGCCTGGAAGATGAAGCTGCGCGCGCGTCCGAGCATGTCGCCCCACTCGGCCTGCGGCGGCTGTACGCCCATGCCGAGAAACCCGAGCGCTGCTGTGTCGAGTACCGCGCTGGAGATGCCAAGCGTGGCGCGCACGATGATCACGGAGAGCGCGTTGGGCAACACGTGGCGGAAGATGATCCGCATGTCGCTGTTGCCCACCACCCGCGCCGCGGCGATGTAGTCGTTCTCTTTGATCGAGAGGATGTTGCCTCGCACGATTCGCGCGTACTCCGGTATCGAGACCAGGCCGATGGCGATGACCGCCTTGTCGATGCCCTTGCCCAGCGCCGCCATGAGCGTGATCGCGAGCAGGATCGACGGGATGGCGAGCATCATGTCCATCACTCGCATGATGACGGCGTCGATCCAGCCGCCCACGTAGCCGGCAATCGCTCCGAGCACGATGCCGGTTGTGAGCGCGATCGAGACCGCGAGCAGACCGACCGTGAGCGACACGCGGGTACCGGCGATGACGCGGCTGAAGATGTCCATGCCGAGCTGGTCAGTGCCGAACCAGTGTGCTGCGTTCGGCGCCTTGAGCGCGTTGGCCATGTTGGTTTCGATGGGGTTGAACGGCGTGAAGTGCGAGCCGAACAGCGCCACGACTGCGAGAAAGGCAATGAAGAACAGGCTGACCATCGCCGTACGGTTGGCGATGAGGCTGCGCCACATCTCGAGCCACTGGTTCTCGGGCTTGTCGTGGAGCGTCTCGTCGAGCTCCGGATTCTCGCCGGTCGGCAGTGTCTCACCAAGTGCCATGGCCTCATCGGCGACGAGTCCTTGGGATGGCGGCTCGGGCAGCTCGCCGGGGATGAGAGATTCTCTGTCACTCATGCCGCTATCCCTCCTTCTTCGACGAGTACTTGATGCGCGGATCGAGGAACGCGTACCCGAGGTCCGCCGCAAGGTTGATGACTACGAAGATCACCGCAACCAGGAGCACGATGCCCTGTACGATGGGGAAGTCCGACTTGAGGATTGAATCGACGGTGAACTTCCCGATACCCGGCCACGAGAACACGCTCTCCGTCAGCAGCGCCCCGCCGAGAAGCGCTCCGAACTGCAGGCCGATGACGGTGGTCACGGGGATGAGAGAGTTGCGCAGGGCGTGCTTGCCGATGACCTTCATCTCCGAGATGCCCTTGGCCCTTGCCGTGCGGATATAGTCCTGGCCGAGAGTCTCGAGCATGGTGGAGCGCGTCATACGCGTGATGATTGCCATCGAGTACATGCCGAGAGCGAGGGCTGGCAGGATGATGTGCCGCGTCGCGTCGCCGAACGCCTCCCAGTTGCCCTGGAGCACCGAGTCGATCATGTAGAACCCGGTAACGTGCGTGGGCTCCAGAAGGACGTTGATACGCCCTCCAGAAGGCAAGAGGTGCAGGTATCCGCTGAAGAACATGATGAACAGGATGCCGAGCCAGAAGATAGGAATCGACACTCCGATGAGCGCGAAGAGCGTGCTGGCCGCGTCGAAGATGGAGTTCTTTTTCACCGCTGCAATGACGCCGAGCAAGATGCCGAAGACCGACGCGAAGATGATTGCCGCCACTGCGAGCTCGATTGTGGCCGGGAAGCGCGCCCCGATCTCTTTGGCGACCGACGACTTGGTGTAGTACGAAACGCCCAGATCTCCGTGCAGCGCACCCTTGATGTAGGTGAAGTACTGCGAGACTACCGGCGCGTCCAGACCATTGGACTGACGCCACGCAGCGATCGACTCTTGGGTTGCGTGCTGTCCGAGCACGATGGGTGCCGGATCAGGGGAGAAGACGCGCATCAAGCAGAACACGATGATGGAGACCCCGATCATGACCGGGATCACCATGAGGACTCGTTTGAGTACGTACTTGTACATGTCCAGGTGCTTTCTTGTGGGTCAGCGAACGTGCAGCCGGAAACCACTATACGTGGCTTCCGGCTGCAGTAGGGCGTTCGCTATCAGCGGAGCTACTTCTTCTCGGCCTTGGACAGGAAGACGTTGCCGGTCACGTGATAGATGAAGCCCGAAACGTTCGGGCGATAGCCTGCGAGCGTCTTGGCGTGTGAGATCGGCAGCCAGATCGCGCGCTCGGCGGCGTACTTCTCCATTGCGCCGTACTGGGCGTCACGGTCGGCGCCGTTCGGGGTGGCGAGAGCCTTCTTGATCATGGCCTTGTAGGTCGGGTCCTGCCAGCGGGCGATGTTCATGCTCGGGTCTTTGTCGGCGAGAAGGTTCAAGAAGTTGTCCGGGTCGCCGTTGTCACCGATCCAGCCGTAGAACGCGACGTCGTAGTCGCCGGCCTTGACCTTGTCCTTGTAGGTCGTCCAGTCGAACGTGTCGATCGTGCACTCGACGCCGACCTTCTGCAGGTAGCCCTGAATCGCGGTTGCCAGTGCGGAGCCGGTCGCGGCGTTGTACGGGCGCGGGTTGGAGTACGTGATCATGTGAATCTTCTTGATGCCGGCCTTCTCAAGCCCGGCCTTGGCGGCCGCGGCGTCGTAGC
>Ga0079306_1001937_pt1 | contig 12441 bp, 9 predicted proteins | sample Methanotroph_Enr_FD_79181 | JGI IMG/M metagenome (GOLD analysis project Ga0079306, IMG submission 79181) | Enriched soil microbial communities from Old Woman Creek wetland in Ohio, USA - Methanotroph_Enrichment_5 | ecosystem: Environmental > Terrestrial > Soil > Wetlands | place: USA: Ohio...
CACCCTTTGCGGGCACCGGCCCGAATTCGGTCTTGACCGGGAAAGAACCGGCGGGCTTCTCGCCTGCCGCCACCACTGCTTCGGACCCGGGCGACCTAACGGAATTTTCCGGAGAGACCTGCGGTGTTGCTTTTATCTCTTCTGCTGCCTTCGGCTCCTTCAACTCTTCGTCCCGCTCCGCGGCAGATTCGGCCGTTTTCGGCTCGGTTTTTTCTGCCTGAACGGAAGGTGAAGGGGCATGCTGAGGCCTTTCCGGGGTAACAGGAATGGCTGCCGGCGTTTCTTCCGATTTGGCAACTGCCGGCTCGGAAGGCTTGGCCTGCTCGACGGCCTCCGCCGGCGTTTCTTCCGCAGCAGGAGGCCGACGCCTGATTACCGTGGTTTTGCGCCGGATAACCGTTGAACGGTCAGCATCGCTGTCAATGCGTTTTTCCACTCGTCCTGTGTTGACCGACTTCAGAGCTGTTTTCCGGATCTTATCAGCTGTTTCATCATCAACCGATGAACTGTGCCCTTTGATATCCAAGCCCATTTCAACCAGTTTATCGGTCAATGCCTTGCTGCTCATGCCGGTCTCTTTTGCCAGCTCATACACCCTGATTCTACTCATCCCTTACTCCCTATTGCCTCGCAACAGTCATTACTCACATCAATCATTATAAATCTGAATCAACAATCGATGAATAGGTTAAATCCTTTTTTCAAAGACGAAACACTCTTTTCCACTTTCTTTCCTGGAGGAGAAAGAGCCGGCGGCAACTATCCTCCTGACAGCAGTACGCCCCTCTTCCCGTGAGCGACTGCCGGACATCCGGCGTCGGCCCACCATCCGACCAAACAAAACGGTGAAGTTCATGCCTGACCTTTTTCCGTCCACAAGCGACGCAGGTGCGAATCATCAAAGCCTTTGGATTTTCACCATTATCAAAATGAGGGCAGGCTTTACTCCTGGGCGTCTTCGTTTCCTGCAATATCACTATCCTCTTCATTTTCGGAAAGTTCCGGAGCAACCGCCGGGGCCGCGGCAGCGACCGCAGCCGCACCGCTGTCGGCCGCCTCCGGTCTCTGACCTTCGAAAGGTTTGGCCTTGGCCTCCTCGATGAGCTTTTCGGCAAACTTTTCGTCAATGGCACGGATCACCATCAGATCGCTTACACTTTTTTCGGCAAGGGTGGCGGAAGAGGTGATGCCCTTGGCCAAGAGTTGATCGGCAAGAGCTTCATCCATACCTTTCAGCCCCAAAAGAGACTGATATCCCGGATCGGAGAGGTTGGCATAGCGCTGTTCGCTTTTGACGTCGATCCGCCAGCCGATCAGTTTGGAAGCGAGCCTGACGTTCTGTCCCTGCCGCCCGATCGCTAAGGAAAGCTGATCGTTCGGGACCACTACCAGAAGCGACCTGGCATCTTCATCGGCCATGACCATGCTGACATGGGCGGGCGCCAGGGCGTTGTACACATATTTGGCCGGATCGGGGCTCCAGGTGACGATATCGATCCGCTCTCCCTGCAGTTCCTGCACGACATTCTGCACCCTCGATCCTTTCATGCCGACGCATGCCCCTACCGGATCGACGTCGCTCTCGGAAGAACTCACCGCGATTTTGGCACGAAAGCCGGGTTCCCGGGAAACACCCATCACCCGAACAATTCCTTCAGCCATCTCGGGCACTTCCAGTTGAAAGAGCTTGGCGAGAAATTCATCGCAGGTCCGCGACAGAATGAGCTGCGAGTCGCGGCTGGTCTGGCGCACTTCCTTCAGATAGGCCCGGATCCGGTCGCCCTGCTTGAACGAACGTTTGGCGATCTGCTGGTCTTTCGGCAGGATGGCATCGGTACGGCCGAGATTGACGATCATGTTGCCCCGCTCGAAGCGCTGGACGATGCCGCTCACCACCTCGCCGACTCGGTCTTTGAACATGTCGTAGATAACTTCCTTTTCGGCATCCTTCATCTTATGGATGATGACCTGCTTGGCGGACTGGGCGGCGATCCTGCCGAGATCGCTGATATCCTCCATCTTTTCCCCCAGTTCATCACCCAGCTGGACATCGGGGTCGAGCTTCTGGGCATCGGCCAGGGAGATTTCCGTTTGTTCGTCTTCCGCCTCTTCGACGACGTTGCGGAATTGAAAGACCTCCACTTCGCCGTATTCTTCATTGTAGCGGACCTCAATTTCCCGACGACTTCCGAATTTCTTCCTGGCAGCGGACTGGACGGCCTCTTCAATGGCCTCTATCAGCAATGTTTTATCAAAACCGCGATCTCTGCTGATCTGGTCGATTATACGTTTCAGATCTGATAGCATTCTCTTACCCCGTCTTTAAGTCTTCAACTCCGCCCTTGCGGAGAATTGCATTGTTCAAACAACCACGGGCCGTCCGGCTCAGATGGTCAACCTGGCTTTATTGATCATCTCGAAGGTAAACTGCACGGAACTTCCGTCAGCCAGCTTGAGAGATATCTTGTCATCTTCCACTGCCGCGATAGTGCCTTCCAGCGTCTTTCGACCGTCAAGCGCTTCGTGCAGTTTCACTTTGGCACTTTTCCCGCAAAACCGGATGAAATCCTGAATCGATCGCAGAGGTCTTTCAAGCCCCGGTGATGACACTTCAAGATGATATGCATTTTCGATAAAATCTTCTACATCCAGGTAACGTCCCAACTCACGGCTGACGTTGCTGCAATGATCGAGGCTCACCCCCGATTCGCAATCGATGAAAATGCGCAGCACCCAGCCATGCCCTTCCCGGCGGAACTCCACGTCAAACAGCTCAAGCCCCATGGTGGGTAACAGGCTTTCGAGAAAATCTCTTACCTTGTCGACTACCAACTCACTCATTTTTGCTTTAAACCCTCATTCATGCGATATATTTCAGCAACCGTCCGATTCGTCGCAGTTGCGTCCTGCATGATACGCGGACATAAAAAAAAGCGGGCAAAGCCCACTTCCGAAAGCTCTCCGCCAAACTGCAACGGAAAGTATACCACGATTCCGCCCGCCGGAGACGGCATCGTCAGTCGATAACCGACGCATCGGACGCCCTCCGAAATAGACGAAGAACCCTCTGCAAGCGAACATCCGCCCGACATTTTAACCATATACAAAAGATCTTGTCAAGTCGTAAGTCCAGAATGACTCTGTAAAGAAGCGCAGTATCACCACAATTTCATAAACCGTCCGATCTCACCGTTCGATTAATCAGCATTGTTTTACAAAAGTCCCGGGAAATTCTGTTTGACAAACCATTGTTGTGTCTTTACTTAATCGAGAGTTCCGAGTACCCTCCTGGTTTTGTCAATTTTGCTGCACAGTGCTTGAAGACAGTTTTATCTGTCTGGAATCGAACATATAATATCTAGGCGATCATATCGGCCACTCTTTCGCGTTGAGTGTCAAGGCCAGCGAGAGCCGATTCAAACAAGGCGCCGACTTCACCGTTATTTTGGTTCAAATATATCTTTCATGACCGACAAGATTCTAATCATTGCAGAAAAGCCAAGTGTCGCAAACGACCTGGTGAAAATTCTGCCCGGAAAATTCACAAAGGAAAAAACCCATTTCGAAGGGGATAACTATGTAGTTTCCTTTGCGATCGGCCATCTTGTCACCATCTGTTATCCGGAAGAGATCGATCCCGTTTATCAGAAATGGGACATGAGCACGCTGCCGATCCTGCCGGAAACCTTTCCCCTCAAAGGTCTCGACGACACCAAAGGGCAGTTGAACGCCCTGCAGAAACTGATCCGCCGCAAGGATATCAAGGAAATCATCAACGCCTGCGACGCCGGCCGGGAAGGCGAACTGATCTTCAAGTATATTATCAAGTACGTCTGGAATAATTCCCTCACCCAAAAGACCTTCAGGCGCTTATGGCTGCAGTCGATGACCGCGGATGCCATAAGAAAGGCCTTCAGTTCCCTGCGGGAAAACAGCGAGATGGCTCCCCTGGAGGACACCGCTCTCTGCCGATCCGAATCCGACTGGCTGATCGGCATCAATGCCACCAGGGCGCTGACCGGCTACAATTCGCGTAAGGGCGGTTTTTTCCTTACCCCCTGCGGCCGGGTCCAGACCCCGACCCTGTCTCTGCTGGTGAAAAGAGAGAGCACCCGCCTTCAGTTCGTCCCCAGACCCTACTGGAGCCTGCACGGGCAGTTCCACTTTCCGGGCGAGGCCTACGAAGGAAAATGGATCGATCCTGCCTTCATCAAGGATGGCACCGATCAGTACGACCGGGCGGACCGCTTGTGGCAAAAGGAAGACGCCGAAACCATCATCGCGAAGTGTACCGGCAAGCCAGCAACCCTGGAAGAACAAAGCAAAAAAAACAGCCAGCAGTCGCCGCCGCTGTTCGATCTTACGCTTTTGCAGCGGGAAGCGAATTCACGTTTCGGCTTCTCGGCGAAAAACACCCTGGGGCTCGCCCAGGCTCTCTATGAACGGCACAAAGTCCTGACCTACCCCCGGACCGACAGCAAGCATCTGCCCGAGGATTACCTGAATGCCGTAAGAGAGATAGTCCAATGTCAGACCGGTTGGGAATTCGGTCCTTTCGCCAAAGAGTCGCTCGCCAAAAACTATCTTCGCCTCGACAAACGTATCTTCAATAACAGCAAGATTTCCGATCACCACGCCATCATTCCCACGACGGTGCTGCCCAGCCGACTCACCGAACCTGAAGCGAAGATTTACCGGATGGTCGTGCAGCGCTTTCTCGCCGTCTTTTTCCCGCCGGCGATTTTTCTGAACACCAAACGCTTTTCGAAGGTCGAGGACGAAACCTTTCTTACCGAAGGCAAGATCCTGCTCCAAGCCGGCTGGAAGGCCATTTACGGCTCCTCCGTGGAAGACGGCCAGGACCGCATCCTCGCACCCGTGCCGGCAGGCACTCCGGTCGACTGCCGGGAAATAGCGATAGAGGCCCACGAAACGACACCGCCGCCGCGATACAATGAGGCCACCCTGCTATCGGCCATGGAAAATTCCGACAAACTGGTAGAGGACGAGGATCTCGCCGACGCCATGAAGGAGCGCGGCCTCGGCACCCCCGCCACCCGCGCGGCCATCATCGAAAAGCTCATCAAGGAAAAATACGTTGTCCGGGAAGGCAAGGATCTCACCCCGACCGGCAAGGCCTTTGAATTGATCGCCCTGCTTGAGGCGATGAAAATCGAAGTGTTGGCTTCTCCGGAGTTGACCGGCGAGTGGGAATACAAGCTAAACCGAATCCTAAAAGGGGAATTTACCCGCGATCAATTCATGGCCGAGATCCGGGCCATGACCACAAACATCATCGATCGGGTCAAAAACTTCGAAAGCGATGGCGTTCGCGAGGAGGCGCCCTTCAGCCCGGTGGATGGAGTGCGGTTTTTTGCATCGCCCACTGCTTACGTCTCGGAAGACAAAAAGATTCGTATCCGAAAAATCATCGGCGGCCGAATCATGTCCGAGGATGAGATCGTCGCCCTGCTGAAGGGAGAAACCATCGGCCCGTTCGGCGATTTCAGGTCCAAGAAAGGCAAATCGTTTGCGGCTTCGGTCAAGCGGGTGAACAACAAACTCGAATTCATCTTTGCCTCATCCACCACCGATCTGGACCTCGATGCCATCAAGCAGGGCACGCCTCTGGGACTGTCGCCCATCGACCGGACCAGGGTGTTCGCCACACCGGTTGCCTACATGTCCGAGTCGGCCCTTGAGGGCGACGAAAAGAACGGATTGAAGATCAGCCGGATGATCCTCTCCAAGGAACTAACGCCCGCTCATATCGAGCAGCTGCTGCAGAAAGGCAAAACGGAACTCATCACCGGCTTTATTTCCAAAAAGAAAAAGCCCTTCGACGCCTACCTGCTTCTCAGCAAAAGTGGTACACTGAAATTTGAGTTTCCCCCGCGGAAGACCAAAGCAAAACAATAAAAAAATTGACAGCCCGAAGAGAAAAGGGAACAGATAGCATGAAATTAATCAAACAAGAGTACCGCGACAAAAGCGGGCAAGAACTTGCCCAGATCTGCGCCAAGGCAGCTCTCGACACCAAAGCGGAAGATCTGGTCATCCTCGATGTGCGGGGCCTCACCACCTTCACCGAGTACTTCGTTATTATGAACGGCAAATCCACCCGCCATGTGCAGGCGCTTGCCGGGGCCATTGAGGAGCAGCTGCGATCCAAACGGGTAACGGTGGCAAAGGCGGAAGGACTGACGGAAGGCCTTTGGGTTCTTCTTGATTTCGACGATGTGGTTGTCCATATTTTTTACCATGAACAGCGGAAATTTTACAATCTGGAAGGATTGTGGTCCGAGGCAAAACGCATTGCGGCAGAGACCGAATAGCGCCGGTCGTCCAGGTAAGAATCTGTTGAACCATAGAGAATGACTCAGGAACAATGCAATATTTAAGCACCAGGGGAAAAATCTCCCCCATTCCGTTCACCCAGGCAGTCATGATGGGGCTTGCCGAAGACGGCGGCCTGCTTCTTCCCCGTACCATCCCCCGTATCGGCAGCGAGACCTTCAGTTCCTGGCAGAAGTTGAGCTATCCCGACCTCGCCTTCGAGGTCCTTTCCCGGTTCATCGACGATATCCCGATCAGCGATCTGCGCGATATCATCAACCGTTCCTATGGGGTTTTTGCCACGGAAGCAGTCACCCCCCTCGTCCATCACGCCGACCTGCACATTCTCGAACTGTTCCATGGTCCGACGTTGGCCTTCAAGGACATCGCCCTGCAGTTTCTCGGCAACCTGTTCGAATACCTGCTGAACCGGGATCAATCGGTCCTCAATATCCTCGGCGCAACCTCGGGGGATACGGGATCCGCGGCCATCTACGGGGTGCGCGGCAAGGAGCGGATCAATATTTTCATCCTGCACCCCTACCAGCGGGTCAGTCCGGTGCAGGAAAAGCAGATGACCACGGTCCTGGACGACAACGTTTTCAATATCGCCATCCGCGGCTCGTTCGACGACGGTCAGGCTATCGTCAAAAAGATCTTCAACGACATCGAGTTCAAAACCAAATACCGCCTGGGTGCGATCAACTCGATAAATTGGGCGCGGGTCCTGGCCCAGGTTGTCTACTATGTGCGCAGTTGCCTGCACGTGACGGCCCACGAGAAGGATTCCTCCGTCGATTTCGCCATCCCCACCGGCAATTTCGGCGACATCTTCGCAGGTTATATCGCCAAGAAGATGCTTCCCGCCGGTACTATCCGTCAGCTGATCTTAGCCACCAACGACAACGATATCCTGGCCCGTTTTGTCAACAAAGGCGATTACTCGCTCGGCGAGGTGAAGATGACCTCCAGCCCGTCCATGGATATCCAGGCGGCCTCCAATTTCGAGCGCTACCTCTATTATCTGGTGGACAGCGATCCCGTCCGGACCAGGGAACTGATGGAAGAGTTCGGCAAAAACGGCAAGATCGATCTCTCCGGCCATCAAGACCAGATACGCCGCGACTTTGCGGCAACGGCGGTCAGCGGCAGCGAGGTGATCGAGACAATCGCGTCTTTCCACCGTGAACACGACTATATCCTCGATCCGCATACCGCAGTCGGGGTGAAGGCCGCACAGAAATTCAAAACTGTCGGCGTGCCGATGGTCTGTCTGGCTACTGCCCACCCGGCCAAATTCGGTGAGACCGTGGCCGCTGCAATCGGCAAACCGCCGCAGGTTCCCGAAGCGCTGGCCGGGATTCTCGACAAACCGAGCCGCTGCGAGATAATGGCTGCCGACAAAACTCAGATCAGTGATTTTGTTGCGAAAAAGGCCCTGACCACCGCATCGCCGAAAGAATAATTCACAAGGCTTACCTCCACCGGGCAATTATCGAGAATGAGGCCAAAATACCTTTGGATTGCCAGGTACTCCAATGCAGATAATGCTCCGGCATGACGAGAACCTTGACAAGACGAAACGACTACTCTAATGTCTGTTGAACTATACATGCATACTTGAGGCTTCCCGGGAAGCCCCAGTTTTTCTATCGTATTTTCTAAGAGGTTATTATGTTTGGACTTGGAATGCCGGAATTGATTGTTATTCTGGTGATAATTGTGATCATCTTCGGAGCGGGCAAACTTCCGGAAATCGGCTCCGGCATCGGCAAAGGCATAAAAAACTTCAAGGAAGCCACCAAGAAGGAAGATCCCAAGAAGATTGACGATGAGAACAAGGAACCGGACAACAAGGCCTGAGAATCTTCAATCCTCTTTTAGCAGGAGCAAGCAATGTTTGGATTAGGAACACCTGAATTGATAGTTATTCTCGCCATCGCCTTTCTGGTCTTTGGCGGCAAAAAGCTGCCGGAAATCGGCGCCGGACTCGGCAAGGCCATAAGCTCCTTCAAGAACGGTCTCCGGGATGTCGAACAAAGCGGCAAAGAGATGATCAACGACATTCCCGGCGTCAAGGAAGCGGTCGAAGTCAGGCAGCACGTCGACAATGTTAAAAACATGGGGAAGATTGAGAATCTCATCAAGTAAGAGATTCACGTCCTCCCCCTGAGTGATCGTCCAGTAAGAGCCGGAATTTCGTCGCACTCGACGATTCCGGCTGTTGTTTTGTAAGTGCTGAAATCCTTCGGAATCCTTCAATCCCGAACCAGTTTCTGTTCAACCCCCGCATTCGCCAGAAAGCCGCCACAGTTTTTCCTTTTTTCCATCACCGTTCCGATTTCGGCCGAGTCGGCCGGATTTTTCTTTTCCGCAAAAACCTCGACAGTTATCGGTAGTCGCTTTGCTGCGATGCCGGTTCGCATTCCCTCACAGTTCTCCCTTGTCGTCTTTTTTCAGCAGTTCAACCGACACTTTCTGGAGGCGTAACCCCCGGAACAGACCAGCTTTTAATATTCTTGACTTTTTTGTTACAACTGGATAAATCAAATGTTCTAGTCATACGTTTTTGTCTTTGTTTATCCCGCAGTAACCCCCCACCAGGCCTGCATCCGATAGACTTTCCTTGCCGACAGGCAATTTAAAACTCATCAGGAGAGCAAGATGTGTCGTTTAGCCCTGAAAACAGCCAACGAGCCCTTTTCCCCCTATGAAGTGCTCACCGCGATGGAGGCCATGAAAGAAGGTTACGATGGTTCCGGGCTCGGTCTCCTGCTTCGGGGAATGGAATTCGAGGATTTCAAATACAACCCCAAGTTCCCGATTCTCTCCGGCATTGCCCATACCGAGGCAGCCTGGTACCGTATGACCGACTATATGGAAGAGCGGGGCTACGAACTGAAATACGACCACCGGTTCGCCATGCGGCCGGAACTCATCGAGGCCGAGGACCGCTTTCGTTACTTCATGCGTGCCTACCGCATGCCGGTTGCCTTCCGCGACAAGAGCGACGAGGTCCGGGAGGCGGAGATGATGCAGACCCGCCTGGCGCTCAGAAAACTGAGCACCGAAGAGGATAATCTCACCATCTTCTCCTTCTATCCCGATGTGGCGATGATTAAGGAAGTCGGCTGGCCGATGCACATCGGCGATGCCCTCTGTCTCCACGACGGCCAGCTGAAGTCCCGGGTCTGTATGGCCCAGGGGCGCCAGAATACCAATTACGGGATCAATCTCTACGCCTGTCATCCTTTCTTCATCCAGGGCATTTCCACCATGACCAACGGCGAAAACACCGCCTTCGTGCCCATTCGCGACTGGCTGCTGGGCAAAAAATTTCCCGGCTACACCGGCTACCAGAGCGACAGCGAGGTATTCACCCACATTCTCCACTACACCCTGAAAAAACTGAAATTGCCGCTCCAGGCCTACAAGCACATCATTACCCCGCTCAGCAATGCCGAATTGGCCAAGCATCCCCAGGGAGAATTCCTCGCCGGCCTGCGCCAGGTCTGCAAGCGGTTGATCATCGACGGTCCCAATGCGGTCATCGGCACCTTGCCCGACGAAACCTGCCTGCTGGTGATGGACCAGAAAAAGCTCAGGCCGGCGACGGTCGGCGGCCGGGAAGGCGTCTGGGCGATCGCCTCGGAAATATGCGGCGTCGACGCCATGATTCCCGACCGGGACGCCTCGCTCGATTTTCAGCCCATGCGTGAACATACAGTGATTATCCCCCCCCATAGAAAGGAATTAGAGATATGGTCCCAGTACGAACCGTTTCCGTTACCCCTAGCAGCCTGACCCCGTCCGATCTGCCCTGGATCATCGAGCACCGGGAAGAGCGGTGCACCCTCTGCGGCAACTGTACCGCAGTCTGCCCGAAGGGAGCGATCCGCCTGGCGCACATGCGCAAGCGGCTGCCCAAGCTCGATGTCTTCAGCAAGAAACGGGGCAACGACTACCGTACCTTCACCGGCATCCGCCAGGAAACCGAGCAGAGCAAGTTGTGCATCGGCTGCGGTATGTGTGCAATGGTCTGCCCGAACGAGGCGATCGCTCCGGTGTCCGGCACCAACGAGAATCGCACGGTTTTCTTCGACAACAGAAAAGGCGAGCCGAAGAAACGAGGCGGGCGCCGCAACTCCACCGGCCCGACGCTCCTCGATCGGATCATCTTCGACCGAATCTCCATGCTCACCGACCCTGCGCTCGATGCCGGACGTCACGAGTTCACCGTTACCACCACTCTTGGCCGGGTGCTGTCGCCGGAAGAATTTCTCGAAAAGAGCGTCAGCGGCGGCTGGATCCCGCCGACCCGGGAGATCTTCCCCTTTGTTATCGGCTCCATGTCGTTCGGCGCACTGTCGCCCAATATGTGGCTCGGGCTGCTGCAGGGCGTAGCCTACTGCAATGAGGTCCTGGGAATCCCGGTTGTCATGTGCACCGGTGAAGGCGGCTGCCCGCCCTGGGTGCTCAGGAGCCGGTTCCTGAAATACATTATCCTGCAGATCGCCTCCGGCTATTTCGGCTGGGACGAGATCATCCGGGCCATCCCCGAGATGAAATGCAAGCCGGCGGCAATCGAGGTGAAATACGGCCAGGGAGCAAAACCGGGCGATGGCGGACTGCTCATGTGGCACAAGGTGTCAAAACTCATCGCCCGGCTGCGCGGCGTCCCGGAGGGGGTCGATCTGCCGTCGCCGCCGGTCCACCAGACCCTGTATTCCATCGAAGAGAGCGTCATGAAGATGCTCCAGACCCTGTCCATGGCCTTTGAGCACAAGGTGCCGGTCTATCCGAAGATCTCCGCCTCGACCTCGGCCAAATCGGTCTTGAACAATCTGGTGCGCAACCCCTATGCTGCTGGACTCATGATCGACGGCATCGATGGCGGTACCGGCGCGGCCTACAACGTCTCCATGGATGCGACCGGCCATCCCATCGCCTCCTGCGTGCGCGATTGCTATCTCGATCTGGCCAAGCAGGGCAAGCAGAACGAGATCCCGATCTTCGCCGCCGGCGGCATCGGCAAAAACGGCAATATCGCCCAGAACGGCATGGCCATGATCATGCTCGGCGCCTCCGGAGTGCATATCGGTAAATTTATGATGCAGGCCGCAGCCGGATGTCTTGGCAACGAGAAGAATCGCTGCAACGTCTGCAACCTGGGCATCTGTCCGAAAGGCATCACCAGCCAGAATCCGAAATTGTACCGTCGGCTCGATCCCGACAAGGTAGCCGAAAGGGTGGCCGAGGTCTTCATGTCCATCAATACCGAAATCAAGAAGATCATGGCGCCGCTGGGCAGATCCCAGAGCCTGCCGATCGGTATGTCGGACGCCATCGGCATTGCCGACAAGGCCGCCGCGGAAAGGCTGCAGATCAAATATACCTGCTAGGAGTCATGTCGCGGGGAGCATGTCGCGGGGTCAAATCTTTAACCTTGACATTTTTTACACCCATTGGTTTCCAAAGGAATTTTGGGGAAAATGTCAACATTAAAGATTTGACCCCGCCAAAACTACTATAAGCTCGAAAGACGAATCAAGATCAACGCTGGTGAATGGCAAGGATGTAAAAAACCTTCCCTCACCTTGGGAATAAGGAGTTTCCAGTGGCTACTACGGTTGTAAAAGGTCTGAATGAAAAAGGTGAACGTATCAGTTCAATGGAATTCGAGAAATTGGTGCGGCAGGCCGCAGCCTCGTCTTCCGACCTTCTGCTCGAGTCTTACGGCCAGCACAATATCGGCATCCGCCTGCAACGTGAAGACGGCCTGAATATCACCGTCAAGGGTCCTTCCGGTCAGCGGCTCGGCTGCATGGGCATGCCCGGGACCACCATCGTCTGTGAAGGCTCGACCTCCGACGACGTCGGTTATCTCAATATCGGTGCGGAAATAGCCATTCTGGGCGATGCCACCAACGGCGCCTGCAACGCCATGGCCAACGGCAAGGTGTTCATCGGCGGATCGATCGGCGCCCGTGGTCTCACCATGACCAAGTGGAATCCCGAGCACGAAAAGCCGGAGCTCTGGGTGCTCGGCTCGACCGGCGACTCCTTTGCCGAATTCAACTGCGGCGGTATTGCGGTGGTCTGCGG
>Ga0079306_1001938_pt1 | contig 12435 bp, 9 predicted proteins | sample Methanotroph_Enr_FD_79181 | JGI IMG/M metagenome (GOLD analysis project Ga0079306, IMG submission 79181) | Enriched soil microbial communities from Old Woman Creek wetland in Ohio, USA - Methanotroph_Enrichment_5 | ecosystem: Environmental > Terrestrial > Soil > Wetlands | place: USA: Ohio...
AGGCCTTATAGCGGTAAGCCAGCATGAAGGTTTTAGTGGTGCAATCCGGATTTTGACAGCGATAACGCTGTGTACCCTCTGCACTACGGCCAGACGTCATAATTTGGTTGCTGCCACAAGCCGAGCAGGTAATTTCTTGATAACAGGTCATAGAGGGGATTATACGCGCAAATTACATATTTAACCCATTACCCAATTGCGCTCTTCAATTCGGTTTTTGAAACGAGTGACGGAAAAGCGGATTTATCCTCTATGGCTATCCACACGAGTTCTTCGGGCAGTTCCGCCAAGATACGATAAAGCTGATCGTCTAATGACAGCACTTCATTGATTCGAAACACGAAGGGCCTCCGTATAAGTAATCATATTTTCTGCGCGCAAATCGCTGGCTTTTAATGCGGCATAAGGAGTGAAAATATCGAACAGGAAACAACGCCTGGCCAACAGTTGCCTTATTTCCAACAAAGATTGGCCTGCCGGCAGTGCATAAGCGGCATCCAATTGCTTTGCAATATCGATCAGAGACTTAGAGGGAGTTCGGTTGAAATGGTGCGCATACATTGCAACACGTTCCTGCATGGTCTCAGCATCCAGTTCCTCTCGCTGGGCAGGATATAACCAACTGATATTTTGGAAGACAATGTTGGGAATATCTTTTTCGGTGATCAACATCCAGGGGATGGATTTTTGCTGCCAATATCTCCGCTCGAGTTCCAATTTTTCAATGGTTCGAGCATCTTGCAAGGCTTCGGAATATTTGGCCTGCAATACGAACTTAGGCCGTTGTGCATTCCTGGTATTGATTAAAAAGTCGGAGGTCATAATCTGCGGAACGCCTCGGTAAGCCGGATGCGAAATTCCCGAATCGTTGGCCAGAGCCAGGGTATCCTCAGTTCGTAACGGAAACTGTTCCCGTATGTCCTCGGTATCCTGATGCCATTCCAACACAAAGAATGCGGCTAACTCGAGGTCGGAAAGGAAGTGATGGATGCGCTGAGATTTATGGCCAAAAATGCGATGCGAGCGGCCATCGGAAGGCACATCCCTGACCGTCAACCATGTTTTATAGTCGCGGCCCTGCCCGGAACCACGCCCTTCTTTTAACCATTTTTGGACCTTTATTTCCGAACTCGAATAATTTCTTTTCGCCATAAAAAACCGTCCAGTCATTGCTCTCAACGAGAGTCTAGACCAGACGGCTTTGGTATACAACTTTATTACTCAGTATAGGACTTTATTACTCACCCACACCGAAACCGCTTCGCAATGCCTCTCAAAGAACAACGCCGACAACGGCATCTTATGGATGTTCTTTTCGACTGTGGCGCTCTTGCCGAGCTTCGATAAATACCAACCTCTCGACCGTCTAGGACAATGATGCGAAGACTTGCAGGCATTGCGAATCCTGACTAACTGGCGGCAAACGCTAAAATCCCTCCGCTGCCAATCGACACGGCGGTTTGCTTTTCTCGTCACCAAACGAAACTGGCGATTCACGGATAGAAGCCATGCTTTATCATGGCGATACAACCAGGAATACAGCGCTCCATTTTTCAGGCGGACCCGTTTGATATTTTTGCCCTCAATCAAGGCCAACCATTGCGATCTCTTATCGGCTAGCTGCCCGGCTATATTGTCGCCAGAAACCGCCGAATCAGCGGACGGCAAACAGAGGCCGCTAGTCCTTATCGATACGACTTCCGCCAACACATCATCTATCTGCCAGCTGGATGGCAACAGGCTGTCCAACACCACAATATGTTCAAGATAACTAAATGACTTTCGATGCTTGCGAAAAATAGTATGCAACCAGGAAGTTTCCGTTTCGGAGATTGTCAATCCGTGCATGTTCAACCAGCTCGCTGGCCAATGAGCCAATACCCGCTCGCGAACAGCTTCGTGTCTGACAACCCGGCCGTCCAGACAGCCCGCAATATCGGCTAGTTGGCGATAATAACGACTCCACTGCTCATAATTTGCAGCGCGCTTAGTGCAATGATGTAACAAGCGATCAATCTGCCGTGCGACTTTGAGCGCCGAGGGTACAGCCGGCTTTTGGGACACAAGCGGACAAATAGACGATGAGGCTGGAAAAAATTGGTGGCGATGATAATCGTGCCGGTTAATGCTCGCGTCGATCAGCTGACCGTGTTCCCAGCAGCAATCCGCACCGACTATTTGCCATTGCCGTAACCAATAGTATTCGCCTTTCTCAGTTAACTGCCGTTGTAAACAAATCGGACAGTAGCGCAAATATCTCGATTGTTTGAGCCTTGATGCCGCCACGCCCAAGATTAAATGAACAGCTCCATGGGAGCCGGCCATTTTTTGCAAACATTGTTTTCGGCGATTCTCTGTAGCGAAAGGCGCATAAATTGGAAACAAGGTATGCTCATACGCCAATTTTTCTACGCTATATCCCAAACTTGGCGAATATAAACTTCGCACTCGATCCAGATGATTCGGCAAATCGACCGTCGCGATCACTAGCCGGCTGGCAAAAACTTCGTCCAGCAATTGCTTGGGGCTGGTAATGCCCCGATGAACACCGGCCCTGGCTACTACACTGTAAATCAATTCGTCAGTGTAAGGGACCGGGAAGTTGAGCATGATTAGCTCGCGTTCTTTAACCAAATAATAGCATCAAAGATCAACCCCGAATCCTTGAATTGCTGGTAAACCGATTGCCCTTTATCGCATTGGGAAAATTTGAACCTAAAATCATCGGAATCCAGAGTGTGCCACTCGGACGGTTTAATGACCGTTGATTTGTTGTTAGTTTTTTTAGGCTCTTGCTCTTTCGAACCATACCATTCCAAAATGATCGGCATAAGCTCCCTGACCGACAATTCCGGATGGAGATTGAAAGCTCTTTCAATTAAGGACTCTACCAAGTCAGAACGGCAATCCATTCCAACCAATAGGTTGTGTAACCGGTTTGCTTGTTCGTTGCCAGCGTAACGTCGAGATTCATGACCGGACTGCGATGAGACAAGCTTGGCGCTCAAAGCAAGTATGCGTTTGTCGATATCGGGAATGGTCAAATCCGAATACTGGGCAATCCTCTCCGGATCGCCGGATCTCAACGCCGCGAGCATCGGATGAACCGGCTTAAGTTCGTCATCGTACACTTTCTTCATTAATTGCGGAGTTACACGCTCGATGCGCGTCACAATGGCACGCATTTGCACCAGTACAAACAGCTTCACGACGATATCCAATATCCCTTGGGATAAGTCGTACCAACATTTTCGCATCTCTTCCGTTAGTATTTCATCGCGCTTTTGCAGCCATTGGTATTGCCATAGCTTGTCGGTAAACGCTCCCCATTCAGTGGCCTTGATTTGCTCGACGTTCATCTTGGGATCGTGAGCCTGCATCGGTTCCCATAACAACGAACCGAAGCCGGCACCACGCCTGGCGGACCGTAGATCCATCTCGAAAATGGCTCTAGCTTTGGGAGTGCCCACCATGATTACCGGCAAACCGATCACATTCACCAAGGTGACAAAGAAATTCAGCATTTTCTCTACGCCGCCGGACTTGCTTGCGCTCAAATGCTGAATTTCATCAATGACCAAAACCCCAATGGCATGGACATTGGCAATCTGGCTCATCAACGCCATTACCGTTTCGACCGTATGCCTTTTCAAAGCATATTTTCTTTCGTAATCTGTGCCTAATGCCGTATCAATCGCTCGAAAGAAATGGTTGCATAAATTCTTGAGCGAACCGTCGAGCGGACAATCCAGTTTCAGATAAACAATTTGAGTGAAATTGTATTTTTCATGGAAGATCACCTGGGGATAAGTAGCTAAAATACGGCTCAGGGTGCTGCTTTTGCCTGATCCCGAACAGCCGATCAACGAAAGACTGCGCGCCGTCGACTTTACATGATCGAACCGGAACACTTCCAATTCGCCGGTCATCACCCGCTCATAGCCGTTCTGCAAGTGGGTGTTGAGAGAACCGTCCTTAAGGTTGCGGCCGACATATCCCTGCCGGAGCATCACAGATATTTTGGACTCGAGCTCTAGGTGCTTAGCGATAGGCTGGAAAAAATCATCCAGCAATTGCGCAATGATATGAATCCGGTGAGTGCCGTCGGCATAAATATCTCTAGAATCGAATTTTATGGAGCCGCGCAAACCGTTTTTTACTTGCTTGGTGGTCATAATCGGCGGCAAAGCCTCGATCAGGGGATTGCCTCGGTATTGTTCGACGCCTGGGTCGCAATAAATGGCATTCGCCATATTAGAAGGCAATCCCATCAGTCTTCTCCAAAAAGCTCTTCAACAAAATCCGGATAACTGAAATCTTCGGACTGTTGCCCCAACGGAATGACATCCGCAGACTTTCTCTCTTGATTGGAATTCCGCAAACCAGTCGTTGTCTGCCGTTCCTGATCCTGGGCCTGTTGCCGGTTTCTGCGAATAGCCGCAATTCGTTTTGTATCCGGCAGATCATCCGATTTAAGTGCATGCGCTTAAGCGTTTTTAATTTTCTCGGCAATCCTATCCTCAAACTCCCGTTTTTTTGCATCGGCAGTCAACTTGCTTTTTGCTAGGGTTTGCTTTTGAACAGCTTGAATTTCCCAGACATCCCAGAAAGAACATCCTCTAAACTCCCGGGACCTATCAGTAAGACCGCAAGGCCAATATTCGATGCTATTTTTCGTAGGCAACAGATAAACAACGTCGGCGACAGCAGGATCGTAAGCCACATCAAACGCTTCCGGTTTCGAAACTCCTTTCCCGCGATGTAGCCAGCCCCGCTTAATCATTTCCTGCGATGTGAAATAGAGACCAAAAACACAAAGGCCTAATTCGGAAAAGGTACCTTTAACGCGGGGAAATAGGCTTACCCTTAACGCATCTTCTGAAGCCGTGCGCAACCGTCCAGTTCGGTGTTGTATTCCCCAATTCCATAACGACAAGGGCGTCATCTCCAAATCGGCAGGCATATCAATGCTTCGGTCATATTTCCTGAGCACATGAAAGCGGTTGTGAAAAAGCACCGACTCGAGGATTATTTCCTTGAACTCATGGACGGTCAGTACCGCATCCAACCGATAATCGCTTCCGCCTCGTCTTCTCGCAGTATTTTCGGTTACAACGCCAGGAGCAAACGGCTTGAAATCGGCCTGGACCGTTCGGAAATAGCGTTCCACTACTCCTTTGGCGTCTCCCCGGTAAGGCGGGGTATTTTCAATCCGAACAGAAAAGCTGGACTCCAATGATTCGATCTGATGCCCCAACAATTCGCCGCGATCCGCCAGAATGGCATCGGGCAAACCTGTAACCGGCCAATCGGCGTCTTCAATATCGAAACCGTATTGCTGGCAATAGGCAACCTTGTCTGTCATCGCCATCGCCAAGGCTTGCATGGCCGCAACATAGGAAGGATTTTCAAAGCCGATATACAAACCGGCAATCATTCGGCTAAATACATCGATTACAACATAAACAATAGGCCTGCCGACAATGTTTCTCCGGTCGCTATCCGAAACCAAATAAATGTCGGCAATCGTAGCGTCGATTTCGAACCGGGCACCAGGGCCAAGCGCTTGCGTATTCGCAGTTCCATTCAACGGCCGAACATCTTTCTTGTATTCGATTCTGTTGGACCTTTTTTGAATTTTTTCTACTTGGCTGTATTCACGTTTAAAAAAATGGAGCATCTGCCAATTTGTTGGAATTTCTGATTCCTCGACATCCGGATAACAGTTTACATACAACGATTGAAACCGCCGATGAGCATATAAAAGTGAATGTTTTTCCTCGGTAAGCAGGTACCGGTCAATTGCAATGCGAAACAATTTTTCAACCGTCTCATTAACAGCACTTCCTGTACCGGGCTTGCGCAATCGCGGACGTCCTAATTTCGCATTTTTTGCAATCCGGACCTTACCTTTGCCGCCCGAATTCTTATAATCTCGAATTAAAGCATTAGGAGTCTGGCCTCTTTGCCAATACCTGCGCAGTAAAAAATAAAGCGTCTTTTTTGTCGATCTCCGCTCCAGGACAATTTGATTGATAATTGCGGCTCTTACCTTCGATACATAAAACCTCGGCTCAGATACAATTGGCTTAATCAACTCGTAGTTGTTATCTCTTGTAGCCTTGGCAGGCGAATCATCGTTCAATAGCTGAAAGGAAAGAGCTTGAAAAGGATCTGCCGCTCGCGTTAAGACTTCCCTTTCAATTGCGCTCTTCAGTTCGGTTTTTGAAACGAGTGACGGAAGAGCGGATTTATCCTCTATGGCTATCCACACGAGCTCTTCAGGCAGTTCCGCCAAGATACGATAAAGCTGATCGTCTAACGACAGCACTTCATTGATTCGAAACACGAAGAGCCTCCGTATAAGTAACCATATTTTCTGCATGCAAATCGCGAGCTTTTAATATGGTATAAGGAGTAAAAATATCGAACAGGAAACAGCGCTTGGCCAGTAATTGTCTTATTTCCAATAAAGATTGCCCGGCCGGCAGCGTATAAGCAGCATCCAATTGCTTTGCAATATCGATCAAAGACTTAGAAGGAGCTCGGTCTAAATGGTACGCATACATTGTTACACGTTCCTGAATGCTCTCATCATCCAGTTCTTCTCGCTGTGCAGGATATAACCAACTGATATTTTGGAAGACAATGTTGGGAATATCTTTTTCGGTGATCAACATCCAGGGGATGGATTTTTGCTGCCAATATCTCCGCTCGAGCTCCAATTTTTCAATGGTTCGAGCATCTTGCAAGGCCTCGGAATATTTGGCCTGCAATACGAACTTAGGCCGTTGTGCATTCCTGGTATTGATTAAAAAGTCGGAGGTCATAACCTGGGGAACGCCTCGGTAAGCCGGATGAGAAATTCCCAAATCATCGGCCAGAGCCAAGGTATCTTCGGTTCGTAACGGAAACTGTTCCCGTATATCCCTGACTGTCAACCACGGTTTATAGTCGCGGCCCCGCCCGGAACCTCGCACTTCTTTTAACCATTTTTGGACCTTTATTTCCGAACTCGAATAATTTCTTTTCGCCATAAAAAAGCCGTCCAGTCATTGCTCTCAACGAGAGTCTAGACCAGACGGCTTTGGTATACAACTTTATTACTCAGTATAGGACTTTATTACTTAGTATAGATCTTTATTACTCCCCCACAAGTAGTTATAACTTCGCCATTTTTCTATTCCACGGTCACCGACTTGGCAAGATTCCTAGGCTGATCGACATCGGTTCCCTTTAAAACGGCAACATGGTACGCCAACATCTGCAAGGGAATGGTGTACACAATGGGGGAAATCTCATTGCCGACTTGAGGGATTTTTACGATCTGGACATTGCCATCATTTGCCGGCACTAACGTTTCATCCATAAAGACAATAAGTTGCCCGCCTCTGGCGCTGACTTCCTGAATATTGGATTTGAGTTTTTCCAGCAGACTGTTGTTCGGCGCTATGGTCACAACCGGCATGTCTGAATCAATCAATGCCAAAGGACCGTGTTTTAACTCTCCCGCCGGATAGGCCTCGGCATGAATATAGGAAATTTCCTTTAATTTTAAAGCCCCCTCCATGGCTATCGGGTAATGAGTGCCTCGCCCTAAAAACAATGCGTGCTGCTTTTCGGCAAATTGCTCGGCCAGCGCATTAATTTCGCCATCCAACTGCAAAACTTCTTCAATTTTTCCCGGCAAGCTGAATAATTCGGAGGTGATTTTTTGCTCGGCTATTTCGGTCAGGTGAAATCGTCTGCCGATGGCAATCACCAACAGCATTAATGTTGCCAGTTGTGTCGTGAACGCTTTGGTCGATGCGACGCCAATTTCAGGACCTGCACGGGTCATTAATATCAGGTCGGATTCTCTAACCAACGAACTTTCCGGCACGTTGCAAATGGCTAATGAATATTTTGCGCCCAGTTTCTTGGCTTCCAATAATGCCGCCAATGTGTCGGCTGTTTCTCCGGATTGCGAAATGGTGACAATCAGGGTATCCGGCGCCAATACCGGGCTTCTATAGCGAAACTCACTGGCCACTTCGATATTACAAGGGATACGGGCCAGCTCTTCAAACCAATAACGCGCTACCAGTCCGGCATGGTAACTGGTGCCGCAGGCTAAGATCTGGATGGCTTTTATGTTATCGAACACTTCGGCAGCGTTATGGCCGAACGCATTTTCCTGTAAACGGTTATTGATGAACCGTCCTTCCAGGGTTTGTGAAATGGCAAAAGGCTGCTCATAAATTTCTTTCAGCATGTAATGGCGATACTCGCCTTTATCGACAGCATCGGCTGTCAACTGGCTCTCTACAATCGGACGACTGACCGCCTGATCGTGCCGATCATAAATAGTTAAGCCATTAATGGTAATCGCCGCTATGTCGCCGTCTTCCAGAAAAACAAAGCGTTGGGTAACCGGAAGTAACGCCGCCACGTCCGAGGCAATAAAGTATTCCCCTATTCCGACACCGATAACCAGCGGACTGCCTTTTCTGCATGCCACCAATGTATCAGGATCGTCGATGCTCATTATCCCTAAGGCATAGGCGCCATCCAGTTTTTTAATAGTTTTTTTAACGGCATCCAGCAATCCGCCTGTAGATTTCATCGCATGATAAATTTCATGCACAATAACTTCGGTATCGGTTTCCGACTTGAACTCATACCCCTGTTGCAGCTGCAACTCTCTTAAATGCTCATGGTTTTCTATAATACCGTTATGAACGACTGCTACGTTATTTCGGCAAACATGTGGATGGGCATTAGCCGTACTGGGTTTACCGTGAGTCGCCCATCGGGTATGGGCGATACCGATATGGCCTGAAATGGGATCGGCCTCCAGCAGTGCTTCAAGTCCTTTTACTTTGCCAAGTTCCCGTTTCCGATAGATTTGCCGGTTGTTTATAACCGCAAGTCCTGCCGAATCGTAACCGCGGTATTCCAGGCGCTTTAAGCCCTCCAATAAGATTGGCACGACATTTCGTTGCCCAATACCGCATACAATTCCACACATATGTTATTTCTCCTCAGCTATTATTTCTGACATTGCACTCAATAACTGCTCTTGCGTTATTTTAATTTCCAGATCCATAGAATCCCGCTTAACAGGTCGTTGCCACCCTACAACGGTTACCTGCTTAGCTCTGCTTAAAGTCAATTTATTTTCAGGACTGTTTTTGGTAATAGTCGATCCCGCGCCTATTGTGGCGTTTTTGCCTATGATGACCGGAGCAACCAGTTGACTATTCGAGCCTATGAAAGCACCGTCTTCAATAATGGTTTTGAACTTATTAACACCATCGTAATTACAGGTAATGGTTCCTGCTCCGATATTGACTTGTGCGCCCACCGTGGAGTCGCCGATATAACTTAAGTGATTTATTTTACTGCCTGATGCTACCGATGATTTTTTGATTTCTACAAAATTGCCGATATGGACATCGTTGGCAAGTACGCTTTCCGGTCTTAATCTGGCGTAAGGGCCGATTCTACTGCCTTGCCCTATCACCGCATCCTCTATAATGCAGTTTGCGAGGATTTCCACATTATCGCCAATGCTGGAATTTTTAATATTAGTATTAGCGCCTATCTTGACATTGCTGCCGATACTATTTTTTCCCTCCAAGATCACATTAATATCGATTTCTATATCCTGCCCCAGATATGCTATTGTGCCTCGTTGGTCAAAACGCGCGGGATCTTTCAGGGTAACGCCCTGTTTCATTAAGCTAATAGCTTGCTCTTGCTGATAAACGCGCTCCAAATGACTGAGCTGTACGCGATCATTAACTCCCAGCACTTCATCCTCGGTTTCCGGCTGGCTGGTAACGATATTAACTTGATCGGCAACCGCCATTTCAATCACATCAGTCAAATAGTATTCACCCTGTGCATTACTATTGTTCAACTGGCTCAGCCATTTTTTTAATTGCTTGCCTTGTACCGCCATGATGCCGGTATTGACTTCATTGATCTGCTTTTCGCTGGCTGTCGCATCTTTTTCTTCGACAATTTTTATGACTTGCCCGACCGCATCCCGGACGATTCTGCCGTAACCGGCAGGATTGGCAAGATTAACCGTAAGCAAAGCCAAAGACTGGTCGTTGACGTTGCCGATCAGCAATTTGACAGTTGCTAATTTCAGTAACGGGACATCTCCGTACAATATTAACACCGCGTCGGTATCTGCAATTTGGCTATTCGCCTGCTGCACAGCGTGCCCAGTACCTAATTGTTGCTTTTGCTCTATCCAATCGGCCTCTAAACTTTTTAAGGTTTCCGTGACCATCTCAGCGCCGTGGCCGACAACAATTTTGATGGTATTGTTTTCCAATTGTTTAGCCGTATCGTAAACGTGCTGTAGTAATGGCCTATTGGCGATTTTGTGTAATATTTTGGGTAGATTTGAACGCATACGCGTTCCTTTACCCGCTGCTAGAATGATGGTTGTTATTTTCATTGGATACTCCATTACAAATCTGTCTGGAACAGAGCTGCATTTACCCGAAGGGCGTCAGGCAAGACAGCCTGACGTGAAACCAAAAAAGCCCGATAACGTTTTAACACGTTACCGAGCTTTTCAAAAAGGATAGCAGCGTAAAGTGCGATAGTCCAACTATCCGCCGCGTTTTCTAAGTCTATCCAAAGTCCTTAATTGCATGATGGCATCCGTTAATTGTGCCTGAGCCACTGCAAAATCAATTTTTCCGGACTTATCCGCCAATGCTTCTTCAGCCCTGGCTTTGGCTTCTATTGCAGCAGCCTCATCAATATCTTTCGCTCTTATAGCCGTATCAGCCAGGATGGTAATCAGATGTGGCTGGATTTCCAGCATACCTCCCGATACATAAAACGGATAAACTTCCTTATCACTGACTTTAACCCGGACTTCACCGGGCTTAAGTCTGGATATTAATGGCGCATGCCGTGGCGAAATGCCTACTTCGCCGAGTTCAGCAGGAGCAAACACCATTTCTGCCAATCCGGAAAATATTTCCTTTTCTGCGCTAACGATGTCTACATGTACGGTCATGGTCATGATTGATACCTACTTGTTGTGTAACTTACTTCATGCCTTTTGCTTTCTCAAGCACTTCGTCTATGGTACCTACCATATAAAAAGCCTGCTCAGGAATGGCGTCGTATTCACCGTCGATAATGCCTTTAAAACCGGCAATGGTATCTTTCAATGAAACATACTTACCGGGAGAACCGGTAAATACTTCGGCGACGAAGAACGGCTGAGACAAGAACCGTTGCATTTTACGTGCTCTTGATACAGTTAACTTATCTTCTTCGGATAATTCATCCATACCCAGGATCGCAATAATATCGCGCAATTCTTTGTAACGTTGCAAAGTACCTTGTACGCCACGAGCCACTTCATAATGCTCTTGCCCAATGACCAGCGGATCTAACTGACGGCTGGTTGAATCGAGCGGGTCAATCGCAGGATAAATACCCAACTCGGCAATTTGACGCGACAATACCACGGTTGCGTCCAAGTGCGCGAAAGTCGTCGCTGGCGACGGGTCAGTCAAGTCGTCCGCAGGCACATAAACCGCTTGGATAGAGGTAATAGAACCTGTTTTGGTTGAAGTAATACGTTCCTGTAAAACCCCCATTTCTTCAGCCAATGTCGGTTGGTAACCTACCGCGGAAGGCATACGGCCTAACAATGCCGATACTTCGGTACCTGCCAATGTATAACGATAGATGTTATCCACGAAGAACAGTACGTCACGGCCTTCATCACGGAAATATTCAGCCATGGTCAGACCGGTCAACGCAACACGCAATCTGTTTCCTGGCGGCTCATTCATCTGACCGTAAACCAGCGATACTTTATCGATAACGTTTGAATCGGTCATTTCGTGGTAGAAATCGTTCCCTTCACGAGTACGCTCACCCACACCGGCAAATACCGAATAACCGCTGTGCTCGATCGCAATGTTACGGATCAATTCCATCATGTTAACGGTTTTGCCTACACCGGCGCCGCCGAACAGACCGACTTTACCGCCTTTTGCGAATGGACATACCAAGTCAATAACTTTAATACCGGTTTCTAACAGCTCGTTGCTAGCGGCTTGTTCTGCGTAGCTAGGTGCTTCACGATGTATGCCCCAGCTAACTTTCTCGCCAATAGGACCTTTTTCGTCGATCGGCTGACCTAGCACGTTCATAATACGTCCTAAAGTTTCCTGTCCGACCGGAATTGCAATTGGCGCATTAGTATTGCTAACTTCCAAGCCCCGGCTTAAACCGTCGGTTGTACCCATAGCAATCGTTCTGACAACACCATCACCTAATTGCTGCTGAACTTCCAGCACCAAGCCTTTGCCTTGTACATTTAAGGCGTCATATACTTTGGGCAGGTCTGCACGTGAAAATTCCACGTCGACGACCGCGCCGATAATCTGAACGATTTTACCCGAA
>Ga0079306_1001939_pt1 | contig 12433 bp, 11 predicted proteins | sample Methanotroph_Enr_FD_79181 | JGI IMG/M metagenome (GOLD analysis project Ga0079306, IMG submission 79181) | Enriched soil microbial communities from Old Woman Creek wetland in Ohio, USA - Methanotroph_Enrichment_5 | ecosystem: Environmental > Terrestrial > Soil > Wetlands | place: USA: Ohio...
CATAACCTAGGATCAGTATCCTTGCCCCAGGAATCAGCAGAGAAGACAAGTAGCGAATCATAGAGCTTTGCGGCCCAGAGAGGCAGAGGAAACATATCACGCTTTGAAATGACAGAGGCCCCCGCACCCAAGCCCGCATAACGAGTGATAACCAGAAAGAGAGGGAACGGAGACAGAGGAAGTCCTACCACCGGGAGCCTGACTTTTTGGAGGTTGCGAAAGCGCGACTCATACTCTGCAAGGGGCCGAATCTGACCATCTATCATTTCAATTGTGTGCGCAATAAGAATAACATTCCAACCAAGCTTCCTGTGCTGTGTAAAAAACTCAATCCAGTCAAAATTCTTATCCCACTTCCGCGAATTGAAAACTAACTGAGACTCATCAATAATGAGAAGTCCCGAACCTTCATTATATCCACCCTTATCGGTATAAAGACCGGTTGCTTCCGCGACTGGATCAATCTTTCGTATGGCAGAGAGGGAATCAACACGGTAAAACCGCTTATAGTATGAAGTAGCGCGTTTGTGTGCGTGAGATACGGAGAAGCGCCCGATGATGCTGTGACGTGCTATGGACTCAGCCCAACCATCTACAAGTGAGAAATTAGCAGCGACAACGCCACCACGCTTAATGTGCATGATAGCACGAGCTACAGCAACGGCGGACTTACCCGATCCCGGCGTACCCTGAGCGACTTCTATCATCTAGATACCCCTTTGTTGACGTTCACAACTTCAGCAGGGACAACAGAGGGAGGAAGTAAAATTGCTGGTTCTAGGCTCTTGCAACCATCACTGATGACAACACCACCTTGGCAAACATCCTTGATGGTACGGACACCACCAGGAGCAGAGGATGCTGTATAGCTGATGACATTGGGAGCAGAAAGCAAGTATGCCTCAATGGGCTTTACATGATCAGAGAAAACAAGAGGAGCGAGAGTAAGCAGACTGACCAAAGAATTCATGTTTTAACCTCCTAGCTAAGAAGTTTGAGCCAACGCGCAACAGGCGCCATTGTGAAATAGATCATGACACTGAACATTGCACAGCCAACAACCTGGGCCAGGAACGCCATGGGGAGTATCCAGCAAATGACTTGAATGCACTTTACGAGCAGATCAGGGTCAGGATTGGGAAGCGATCCGGCAGCATCAGAACAAGCACCTATAAGGGAACCACAGGGGTTACTGGGAAAAAGCCCGACTATGTGTTGAGCAGCAGGAGCTATTACACCTATCAGATAATTCAAGAGATCGATAATAATGTTATACGAACCCTCGAACATGAACGGAACAAGAGCCAGAATGAACATGGACAGTAGTTTGACCATTATGCTATCCCCCTGAAAAAATGGACAATGTAATAAAGAATTCCAACACTGGACAGAAGCCCTACAAGATAGCGACAAAGCGTTGCTAGCGGATTAAATGGAGAAAGATCAACATGAATACTTTGCCCTAGAGGTAGAGGAAAATCAAAATTCGGAGCTGACCCATCACCCACGAGCCTCTCATAATAACCTGCAATACTGGAGGGGAGGTTAAAGGGATATGTATTAGCAAGCTGACCCTTGAGGGCATCGAGAGGGGAGAGGTCGAGGGACTTACGACCGGGTGACCCGGGAACAGCAGCTGCCTCATCTTTAGGTTGATCAGCCGCAGCACCTGCACCAGCAGCAGCGGCACCCGCACCAGCGGCAGCAGCACCAGCATTACCGGCAGCTACGCCGGCAGCGGCAGCGGCAGCATCAGCTGCATCAGCGGCCGCGGAGGCAGCGGCAGCACCTGCCTTTGCATCATTAAGAACTTGCTGGTTAACAGAAGAGGGATCAGCATTATAGTTAGCCTGGGCCGTTGCAAGCCAACTATTGGCAGCATTTGAGGCGGCCCTAGAGGTAGATGCTTTAGTCTGTGCGGCAGTAGCGGCAGCAGTAGCAGTGGCAGCAGCTGTTTGGTAGGCAGCGGCAGCAGCAACCTGGGCTTGATAAGCCATTGCAGAGGAAATTTGTGCAGAGGTTGCAGGGGTGGGGTTCACATCAGTAGGAGGAAGCACATTAGGGTTACTGGTAATGAAATCGTCAATCTCTGCACCGTATTTATCGGTATAAACAGCAACTTCGCCAGCAGGCAAAGGATCAGTCAAAGGTTTATTACGAAGCTTATTGATAAATTCCTGTTTGGTCCTTTGAACAGGTACAGGAGGGCTTGTATCTGTAACAGAATATACTTTGTAACCATAGACATAATTACCTACAATTTTGAATATGACAGCGTATTGACCACCGCCCTTAGGTATATCATTTGGAAGCCCATATTTTGCCTCACCGAAATCACCCGCAATCTGGGAGATAGGTGAAGTGAGAGACTGTTTACTACCATCCGGAGCCCGGAAACGAGTACCGGACTGATCGGAAGTACTGAGGTCATGCATTTGCGGTATCTTGTCATCCGACGTGCCGTTAAGAGCATCATTCAACTGCGGAAACTTGCCTTTAGCAGCAACCCCTGGCGCACCGGCTGCATTGATAATCTGGGAAAGGCTATCCATGGGAAGTTTGACAGGTGCATCTGCCTGCATAACCTGAGGGGGTAACTTAGGGTCATCATTGAGCTGCACCCAGGTGACATTAGCCGGACGGGTGACGTCCCCAGTAGGGTCAATCTTGGAGGACGAGGACGGGCCATTGAGGTTCCAAGCTTTATAAAGCCCGTAGCCAGCGGCTGCTACAAGATGCAACTCGGCACTGGCCTGGATGAAAGTGAGCAAGCCCGCACCTGCATACCACATCCCGATAACAGCCGGAACAAAGGCATTTGCCGTCCCTGTAAAAAGCAGCAGACCAAGCACAAGAGCAAGAACCTTTTTTTTTATGTATCTCATAATCTACCTCACGGAAGTTGGCAGCAAAAAAAAATGGTGCGCAGGAGAGCGGCAACACCCTGAGCACCACTCTTAGGAAGCTGGAGAGACCGCCTTACTTTACAAAGCGACGGAAGAACTTCCAGCCGATACCTACCGCCAGGAGCATTCCGGCAATGGGCATGGCCGAAGCGATAGCAGGAGTAAGTTCGCCGGTGATCGAGGTACCGACAGCAGTGAGGTCCAGAACCGGAGTCGCGAGAGCGGCGGTAGCGGAGAGGGCGACGAGTGCACAGGCAAGCAGCATGGAGATGTTTTTTTTCATGGGTTATAACTCCTATTCTTTTTTTGGTGAAAGAGGATAAGCCGCTACTTAGGAAACAAACTGTTTGAACGTCAGGTAAATACGATTGAAGCCCCAGGTGAAGAACCACACGAACATGCCAACGCCTAGACCAATAATAAAATTTTCCACAGGTCACCCCCTCCAGGTAGAGGCAAAGATGTTGGCCGCGATCAGACCACCCACGAACATGACCGCATCGATAAGGGCCTGCGCCTGATCGACTGTCATTAGGCCGCTACCTTGAAATCCTTGAACTTAACCGAGTAGTCGTAACCCTTAGCCTGGAGACCCACAACCAGGACTCCATTTTTGCCGACAGAGGGGCGGAGGTTCTTCACCTCATCGGAACTGACCATGCACCCGATTTTGTCCATGGTGTCGGCGTCGAGGAATACAGCCTTCCAGAACTGGTTTTCTTTGCCAAAGTTTTCAATGTCGAAGAGTTGCGCTTTTGCCTGCATTGTGAAACCTCCTATTGGGTTATTTGGAACGGCCAACGGTGGCGTAACGGAAGCTAAAAATGGGTGCGTTCTCCGACGCTTGCCCTAGACAAAAAATATGTACCCCGTTTAGACCGTTCCAAAGTGAACATGTACTTACCTAAACTTAGCGGGACCGGCTGGCCAAAACTTCATAGCCCGTTCCAACATTTCGCGAATACAAAAGCTGATATTGCCGCCAGGAAACCAGAGATCAAGCCAAGCCCACTGAGCAGCAGTAAGACAAACAGACCGAGTAACAAGCGGATCAGTAGACTTAGGACGAGCCATACAACCTCCAAATTTTACTGTAGCGAAACTCGCCTAGGAGTAACTCAATAAGTAACTGTGATAGTGGTCAGACTGACTCTCACCAAGCCCTGCAAAATCGTCCTGAAAAGCTACATGATGCGGTTTCAATTCCGCTCGGTCCATCATGTCTTCAAAGAATTCCTTGAAGTCCGGCATGACACCTTGAAGCATCTTAAGTGTGCTACTGACATTCTTTGCATAACGAAGAGCATTCCTAACAGTCCGAAGCGGCTTAGGAAGCATGAGCTTGAGAGGGGCCACCAGATCAGTAAGCTTTTCCCAAAAGGGATGAAGCTTGACCCTGTCGTAATTGCGGTTTTCAATGTGAGATTCCTGTCCTTCATCAACAAGGCGAATCTGCTTATTGAGAAGACCGAAAGCTAGTTCAGAAAGAGACTTGCCAGACTGCATCAGAAGGTGAAACTGGTTTGCAGATTTTCGGCGCAGCTGTATCTCAAAGCGCATCCAGTCCGTTCCCGTTCCAGATTCCGCGCCCTTATCGTACATACGGACCATCCTGTCAGAGGACGTAGCGCCAATGTAGATGCCGTGACCGGTATTAGACCGCGTTTTAGGGCGTGGATTCGACGCTGTTCTGTTGATCCGTTCAGCATCGGAGCCTCTCGACAGAAGCCCCTGACATTGGCGTATATCGGATGAGACAGATATGAATTGGCCGCATTGAAGTAACCTCCAAATCTCACCACAGGTGAAACCGGAGTTGACACAGTCAATTGCAACATCGAGACGTGTTACATGGTCAGAAGGGTGGAGTAGTTCGAGGATATCAAGTTCAGAAAGCTTGAGGGAGTCACAACCACGACCGCTGAGCTGCACATGCACATCGGAACGACCCAGGGAGAAGAGGACGGTAACACCATCGGGAGAGGATAAAGAGAGGTTATAACCATGAAGGCCCTTGTCCTGCGCGACAAGAGGATTAGGGAGTTTTCTGAAAAGCGCAGCGCCTCCACCGAGAGAACGACGAGTAGTGAAATTGAAGAAATCGACCTTGACCACACGTTCCAAGAGAGCCCCCAACTTTCCATAATGATATCTAAGGTTTACGTCCCATAAGATATATTATGTCAAGTTGACAACGCCGCTGCTGAGGCCAACCGCAAATGGGATGGCGCTACCCCCTTTCCCGTACCAGATAGTTGAAACCCCTGTGACAAGCGAATCCCTGTCGGATTTGAAGCATTTCTCTACTGATTGGATAGACCGGTGGCAGTTGAGCCATCGCAACCTGTTCGTCCGAGCCAGTGACTATTCGCCGATGGTTATCTCCTAGCGTGTCGGTGGACTAGCCCTTTCCATATTGCTAGCAAACCCTGTTGCGGGTAGTCGGAACTGACAGAAGCTTGTCCCTCTATTGAATGGAGACGCGACTCGACTGGCTCGATACCCTCCTGGTTAATGGCTAAAAGTGTCTTTTTTGAAAGAAATGAGGATGACGACGGGGAAGATACTTTGCAACGCATTTTGGGTCCAGTCTCACCCCTGCGCCCAAAGCTAAAGTCCCCCTACAGGGCAAATTTGGAAGCCGCTTTTTTGGGCAATTTACCAGCGTCTGCTTTCAAGCACCCTGACTAGCTCGACCACCTTGTCAGCCACTAGCGATTCCAGCTTTTCGCCTTTTTCAGCACTCGCCTTGGTGGGGTCGCCCCAGACGCCGCCGGGCCAGAAGCTTCGTTTGTCCCTGACCAGAATGCCACTGGGAAACTGCGGGTATTCTGCCGCTCCGGTGCCCTTGACCAAGTGTGGATGCGAGTGCATGATCCTGGAGGTTTCGATTTCGCCGGCGTGTGCGTCTCCAGGGGTTTCCACCAGGTGAGCTCCGGCGTGTTTGGCCAAGTCGTACTCGGTAACTACCGCCATGTTGATCCCGGGCAGTTCCGCGATGAGTTCCTCGCCGGCATCCTGAAGCGCCATGCGATGGGATCCGCCGGCGTGTCCGGTCAGCGCGATGAAATTCTCGATACCATGAAGATGCAGCGAACGCACGATGTCCTTGAACAGTGCCTTGAGCGTGCCGGTGCTGATTGAGATGGTCCCGGGATGACACGAGGTCGAACGACACGAACCGTAATGTATCGGCGGCGCCACAAACAGCGGAATCCGTCCGGCGGCGCGCTTGCCGACCTGGTAGGCCTCGATGGTATCGGTCGAAAGTGGCAGATGCGTGCCGTGCTCCTCGACCGACCCGAACGGTATGTATGCGGTTTTACAGCTCTTAAGTCCGGCCTCAAACTCGGACATGGTCATTTCTTCGATCAGCATCCCAGCCTCCGAATTGCATCAAGGTGAATTGAACGGTGATTTTAATGAAAATCGACCTCCTCGCAACCTGGCTTTCGAGATAGCACCACGTCAACGCCCTAGTCGGGCCGTAAGGGCGCGGACTACTTTGCGTCCAGCATCTCGCGTATCTTTTTGGCCAGTGTATCTGATTGCGCCGGCTTCAGGATCAGATCGATCCCGTCCACCAGTATTCCCCTGTCTTTTATCACATCTGCCGTGTAACCGGTTAAAAATAGCACCTTCAGCTGGGGCGAACGTTTCCGGAGCGCCTCGCAGACCTGCCTGCCGTTCATCCCCGGCATGATCACATCCAGGAGCGCGAGCGATATCTGCTTCCCATTTTCCTCAAAGAGCCGGACCGCCTGCTCGCCGTTCTCGGCCACGACCACCCGGTAACCGTAACTTGTCAGAACGGATTCGACCATGTTCCTGACCATTTGGTCGTCCTCGACCACCAAGATGGTCTCGTGACCGCCGTTCGGAGCTGGCGCTGCGGCCTTGCCCCTCCCCTCCCCCGCGTCCTTGCCGGTGAGCGGGAGGTAGATGTTGAAGGTGGTGCCGGAGCCACATTTGCTGTCGATGGTTATGTAACCGCCGTGCTGCTTTATGATGCCGTAGACTATGGAAAGCCCCAAGCCGGTGCCGCGTCCGGGGGGCTTGGTGGTAAAGAACGGCTCGAACATCTTCCCTTGGGTGTCGGAATCCATACCGGCACCGGTATCGCTTATGGTGAGTAGCGCGTACCAGCCGAGAGCCCCGTAACCGTGCTGGCGGCAGAACTCCTGGTCCAGGTGCACCGACCGGGTCTTGATCAGCAGCGTCCCGCCGGACGGCATGGCATCGCGCGCGTTGGTCGCCAGGTTCATGAGTACCTGTTCGACCTGGCCCGAGTCGGCCATCACCACTAGCGGCTCCTTCTGGAAGTCGGTCTCCAGGGTCACGTCCTCGCCGATGATCCTGGAGAGAAACCTGGTGTGGTTGCGGGCAAGATCGTTCAGCTCGACGAGCTGCAGCAGCATGACCTGCTTGCGGCTGAAGGCGAGCAGGCTGCTGGTGAGATGCGTGGCCCGGTTCGCGGCATCGAGGATCTGCTTCAGGCTGCTGCTGTTTTTGTCGTCAGTGCCCAGGGAGTGCTGCAACAGCTGCCCGAACCCCATGATGACGGTGAGTATGTTGTTGAAATCGTGGGCTACACCGCCGGCCAGCTGGCCGATTGCCTCCATTTTCTGGGCCTGGCGCAGCTGCTCTTCCAGCTGTTTGCGCTCGTTCATGCTTTCCATGAACGCCATGTAGTGGCTGATGCTGCCGGAGCGGTCCCTGATGGGTGATATGGTGCTGTGCACCCAGTAGATGGCGCCGTTCTTATGGCGGTTCTGCATGTCGCCGGTCCAGACGCTCCCCGAGGAGATGGTGCTCCAAAGGCTCTGGTACACCTCGACCCGGGTCTTGCCTGATCTGAGCCGGTTGGTGTTTTCCCCCATGATTTCGTACTGTTCGAAGCCGCTCAGGTCGCTGAACTTCGGATTGACGAACTCGATCCTGCCCGAGGTGTCGGTGATGACGATCGGCACCGGGCTTTGCATGACCGCCTGGGAAAGCTTGGTGAGCTGGTCCTCGGTCTGTTTGCGTTCCGAGGTGTCCTTGAAGATGACCACGGCTCCCACAAGTTCCCCTTGTTCCCGAATCGGGGTGCTGATGTACTCGACCGGGAAGCTGGAGCCGTCCTTGCGCCAGAAGAATTCGTCGGTAACGTAACGGGTCAGCCCTTCGGTGAGGGCCTCGAAAAGGGGGCAATCTTTGGTCGGACAAACGGCAGGGTGATCGGCGGCATGATGCAGCACCGAGTGGTGTGCGTCCAAAAGCTCGTCCTGACTCAGGCCGGTCATCTGCCTCGCAGCCGGGTTTGCGAAGGTTATCTTTCCGAAAAGATCGATGCCGTAGATCCCCTCGCCGGCGGCATCCAGGATCAGCTGCAGCTTGCGTCTGGTCTGTTCGTGTGCATCCTGCGCCAGCTTGCGGTCGGTGATGTCGTCGAGGGTCTGAATGACGGCGACCAGGTTGCCCTGGCTGTCCCTGATCGGCGCCGCATGCAGGTTTATAAAATGGATGTTGCCCTTGCGGTCGCGGAACGAGCTCTCTGCCTGCACACCGCCGGGTACCAGTCCCGACTGGGTATGGACCTCATAGTACAGCGGAATCAGGTCGAAGCGCCCGTCGACCAGCAGGTCCGCCAACAGGGGGCGCTGCTCCGCATAAAAAAGTTTCCACAACTGGTCCGAGCCCAGCAGATCTCTGGCGGCTACTCCGGTTAGCATTTCGCAGGCCCGGTTCCAGATTAACACCCGGTGCTGGGGATCCAAAACGAAGGTGGGGAGCACCGAATTCTGGACCAGACTCTCGGCGAAATCTTTTTGGACAGCCAAGGCACGTTCAGCCAGCTTCCGCTCGGAAATGTCGAGCATGGCAGCGACCACACCGCCGCAGCTACCGTCTGCCGCGGGATACACGGTCTTGTAGAAGACAACGTCGCGCCGGCTGCCGTCGTGGTAGAGTGCGTCGGCTTCGTAGATCTGGGTATCGTTCACCTGTGCCAGGCCCAGGTCTGACTGGTAGTACAGGTCTGCCAAGTGGGCTGGCGCGATGTCGAAGACCGTCTTGCCGATCATCTGCTGCTTGGAAAATCCGGTGACCCCTTCGAAGGCTTTGTTGCAGCCGAGGTAGCGTCCCTGGATGTCTTTGTAAAAGACGGGTATCGGGATGCAGTCGATCAGCATCTGAGAGAAACCAAGCTGCTTCTCCAACTCGGCCTTCTGTCCTTCGAGTTCTTCCAGGAGCTGGTTGAATGCCTCCCCGAGCACGCTGATTTCGTCGCTGGTCCGGATGGTGACCCGAGAACGTGAGCTCGTGCCTTGGGTCATTGCACGAATTTGCCGGGTGAAGCTGAGTAGAGGCGCCGTCAGGTGCTTCATGGAGAACCATACGACCACGAAGGAAATCGCGAAGACGGTAAGCAGCGCCATCAGCAGATAGCGCTGGCCTCGGTGGACCGCTGCGTAAGCCTCTGATTCGGGGAAGTTACTCGCGAGAATCCACCCGGTCGACTTGAGTCTCTTGAACGCACTGATGACGCTCAGCTTGCGGGAATTAACGGTTGCCCCGGTGCCCTCAAAACCGCTTATCGCCTGGTCGTAGAGGAGATTTGTCCCGGGCGGGACGTCCCTGGTAAAGACGCGCTCTGGGTCCTTGTGCACGATCATGACGCGCGAGTTGTTGTAGATGTAGAGATATCCCCGTTCACCCAGTTTGATCGACGCGATGCTGGTGAGGAAGTTGCTTTTGGTCAGATCGAGGCTTCCCGCAAGAACCGCGACGATCGCGCCTTTTTTGTCGAGCACCGGCGCGGTGAACATGATGATCGGATGCTTGTGCTGCTGGACTGAGAGAAAAGGTTCTGAAATCTGAGCGCGGGCGGTTGACAGGGTTATCTTGAGGTAGTCGTAGTCGGAAAAGTCGTGCCCGAGCAAACCGGGTTGCGCCGGATTTGCAGCCAGCAGTTTCCCCTGTGCCGAAAAGAGGAAAAGGCCGTTGTCGAACATGGCCAGGGTGTCCGGGCGCTGGGTGAAGAATTTTTGAACGGCTGCCGGATTGTCGATGGCGTCGCCGCTTAGGGTGCTGGCGGCCGCAGCCAGCTCGTTGCTGCTGGAGATCAACTTGTCGTCGATCTGCGCTGCCAGGGCTTTAAGCAGGGTAAATTGCTGGTTAGAGATCAGTATTTTGATTTCGGAGGCGAAATAGAGTTGGGCGGAGAATGCCAGCGCGGTAAGCAGTACCGCGGCCAGCAGCGATACCGCCAGGGTCATTTTGGTTTTGAGGCTAATAAAGGTCACGACAATCCCGATAAATAATATAAATCGATGCTTCCAAGGAATTGTGGTACCCTGCAGCGATCAGGTCACCTGGTCACAAAAGACGGATTGCAAGCGTAACAGGTGGATTTCGTATACTAAACAAAGATATTATGTATCTGGCATCGGTGTCAATCCAAATACTTCTCATTGATATATTAATAATATTCAACTGACAGTATCTCACGAAGATCGTAACGTAATAGCACTTAACTTGTACCTACACCATGAAGGTTGTTGTTATAAAAGAATATATATTTGTGCTGTCGGCTTGATGTGGATACAATTAAGTCTTTGATAATATAGTAAAAGCTCATGCTGTTCGACGGTCTTCGCAATACCCTATAAACTGGTAGGACATGTCTTACTTTTAGCGTAGTAAAACAGCCCAATAATTGAACGGAGTGAAGATAACTGATGCTTGAAATAGGGAAATACAATCGGCTGGAAGTAAAAAAGCTGAGCGCGATAGGCGCCTACCTGACTTCCGATCTGGGCGACATCCTGATGCCCACCAAGTACGTCCCGGAGGGATTGCACCCCGGTGAACACATCAAGGTCTTCGTCTACCTGGATTCGGAAGACCGATTGCTGGCCACCACGCTCACGCCGAAGGCACAAGTTGGCGAGTTCGCCGTCCTGGAGGTGAAGGATGTCACCGGCGTCGGGGCCTTCCTCGATTGGGGGCTGGAGAAGGACCTTCTGGTACCCTTCAGCGAGCAGCCGCGCCGCATGGAGCAGGGCGAAAAGCACCTGGTGCGGGTTTATCTGGATCGATCGGAACGCATAGCGGCCTCAGCCAAGATAGGTAAATTTCTGGAAACCCGGAACGTGCACCTTAAGGTCGGCGAGGAGGTGCAGCTGACCTTCTACGAATTCGGCAACTTGGGCGCCAAGGTCATCATCAACGGACGCTATGCTGGACTCTTGTTTAAGAGCGAGTTGTTCGGCGACTATCAGGTTGGCTTGACGGTCAAGGGGTATGTCGGCAAGATCCGCGAGGACGGCAAGATCGACGTCACCTTGCGAAAGGGGGGCGCCCAGGATATCGCGGGCGGCAAGGCAACTATTCTCAGGGTGCTGCGCGATACCGGCGGGTTCCTGCCGGTGGGCGACAAGAGCTCGCCGCAACACATATCCGAGATGTTCAACATGAGCAAGAAAAGCTTCAAAACGGTGATCGGCAACCTGTACAAGGAAGGCCTCATCGAGATCAAACCGGACGGTATCCGCCTGCGCTGAGCCTCCCCTCCCCTGCCCCACGACAAAAGCCGCCGGTCCTCGCTCATAGGGCCCGCGGCTTTTGTCTTTAGTAATGCACTTGAGAGCACATTCCTGCGACTCAACTTAAGATCCGACTTTTCCGATTCCACATGAAAACGCCACGTTATCCTAAGGGTAATGCAGCGTTCACGCGGGGCTTTTCGCTCTTCGTTACCTGCGGTCCCCGAAAAGCCTCAGCATGCTCAGGAACATGTTGATGAAGTCGAGATAAAGGGTAAGTGCGCCCAGGACGGCACCTTTGGTCCCGGTGTAGCCCTGGTTTTTGATGCGCTGGGTATCGTAGGCGGTGAGGCCGGTGAAGACGATGACGCCGCACACGCTCATCACCCAGGAAAGCATTGAGCTTTGCAGGAAGATGTTGACCAGGGAGGCGATCACCACGCCGATCAGACCCATGAAGAGGAAGCTCCCCCACGAACTCAGATCGCTTCTGGTCACGGCACCGTACAGGCTCATGGCGCCGAACATCCCGGCGGTGACCAGGAAGGTCGAAGTGATCGACGACGAGGTGTAGGCAACGAAGATGAACGACATGGTGAGGCCGTTAACCGCGGCGTAGACCAAGAACAAGAGGCTCGCCGTGCTCGCACTGATCCTGTTTATGGCCCCGCTGATGGCGACGACCAGGCCGAGTTCGCCGAAGACCAGTGCGTAAAAGAGGATCCTGTTGCCAAGGATGGCCTGCAATAGCGCAGGCGACGAGGCAGTGAGCATCGAAACGAACGCGGTGAGGGCAAGCCCGCCACCCATCCAGGCGTAAACTCCGCGCATCACGCCGCTTTGGGCGTTAACCACGGTTCCGTAATTTGGCTGGTATCTTTCCATCGCTTCTCCTTTGTTGTGTGTCGCTGTTTTATTAGACGATCGTTTAATCGCTGCTATACTCTACGGCAGCTTGCCGCTCAAACCCCTGTGATTGTTGCCGAAGCCCCGTTTTAA
>Ga0079306_1001941_pt1 | contig 12425 bp, 11 predicted proteins | sample Methanotroph_Enr_FD_79181 | JGI IMG/M metagenome (GOLD analysis project Ga0079306, IMG submission 79181) | Enriched soil microbial communities from Old Woman Creek wetland in Ohio, USA - Methanotroph_Enrichment_5 | ecosystem: Environmental > Terrestrial > Soil > Wetlands | place: USA: Ohio...
ACCGGCACGAACGGCAAGACCACCACCACGTCGCTCGTCGTCCACCTGCTGCATACCGCCGGCATCCGCGCGCGGGCAGTGGGCAACATCGGCAACGTCGCGATCACCGCAGTGGCCGAGGCCGACTCGTCCGAGGTCATTGTCGCCGAGGTCTCCTCATTCCAGCTCGCCAACATCGATACCTTCCGGCCACGCGTGGCCGTGCTGCTCAACCTCACGCCCGACCACATCAACTGGCATGGGACGCTCGAAGAGTACGCGCGCGCCAAGACGCGCGTCTTCGAGAATCTCGCCGAGGGAGACACCGCCGTCATCGACGTTGACGATGCGGGAGCCGCGCCGTATGCCGACAAGGTCGCAGCGAGTGGGGCCGACGTCGTTCGCGTTAGTATCGAGACGCGCCATGGTGGCGGCGCCACTGTCATCGACCGAATGCTGTGCCTCGAGACGCGCGGCGGGCTCGTTCGTCTCGTGTGGGAAGACGAGCTGCTCATCCGAGGTGCGCACAACGTGAGCAACGCTCTGGCTGCCGCTGCCGCCGCACACGCGGTCGGGGTGGGCGCCGCGGACCTGCAGGTCGGCTTGCGGACGTTCGCGCCTATTGAGCACCGTCTCGAGCCGGTTGCCGAGGTGCGCGGTGTTGGCTGGTTCAACGATAGCAAGGCCACCAACCCTGATGCGGTGCTCAAGGCGCTTACCGCGTTCGGCGAACGCCCGCTCGTGGTGCTTCTCGGCGGGCGCAACAAGAACAACGACATGCGCCCGCTCGCCGAGGCCGTGGCCGACAGGGCTCGTGCGGCCGTCGTGTTCGGCGAGTGCGCGGAGGAGTTCCGAGCCGCCTTCGCCAGCCTTGAGATCGAGCTTGTCTCGGCCCACGGGCTCGCAGAAGCGGTCGAGCGTGCGGCAGAGATCGCGGTCGCCGGCGACGCAGTCGTGCTCTCGCCGGCGTGCGCGTCCTTCGACGAGTTCACGTCCTACGAGCATCGCGGCCGGGAGTTCAAGACGCTCGTGCGCGCGATGGGCGCCGGTGAGGCCCGATGAGCCGCACTGAGTACGCCGGTGGGCCGGTGCCGCGCTACCTGCTGCTCGGGGCGGCTGTCTTCCTGACGGGCTTCGGGCTCACGATGGTCTACTCGGCGTCGTCGATCTACGCGCTCGTCAAAGAGGGCACGTCGCTGCACTACTTCGTGCGCCAGATCCTCTTCGTGCTGCTTGGTGCGGCGCTCGCCTTCGCCGCCGCTCGCTTCGACTACCGGCGCTTCCAGGGCGCGATTGGCATCCAGGCCTGGTGGGCATCGGTCATCTTGCTGGTCGTCACCTACGGTCTCGGTGTCGTTCGGGGTGGCGCTCGGCGGTGGATCCCGCTGGGCATCGTGAACCTGCAGCCCTCAGAGTTCGCGAAGATAGCGTGCGTACTCGTCGCTGCTGCGCTTGCGGTCGAATGGCAGCGCGGGCGACTTGATTCGCGTACCTATATGAGCCGCATCGGGTTGTACGTTGGCGTGCCCGCGGTCCTCATCGTCTTTCAGCCGGACCTCGGAACGGCGGTGCTTCTCGCCCTGGGCGTGGCCGTAGTGCTCTTCCTTGGCGGCATCGAGCTGCGTTGGGTGCTGGCGTCCGCGATTGCTGTGGTTCTCTTCGGCGTAGCCGCCATCGCGATCGAGCCGTATCGTCTCGGCCGTGTCGTCTCGGCGCTGAACCCCTGGTCTGACCCGGCGGGGAAGGGCTACCAGACAATTCAGGCCCTCCTTGCCTTTGGCACGGGTGGGATCAAGGGTGTCGGGCTCGCGCTGTCCCGGCAGAAGTACTTCTACCTTCCCGCGGCAGACACCGACTTCATCTTCGCCATCATCGGCGAGGAAGTCGGGCTGATCGGTACGCTCGCCGTCCTGGCCGGCTTCGTCATGCTGCTCTACGCGGGCATGCGGATCGCGATGGGGTCTCGTGACCCGTACGGACGCCTCGTGGCCGGTGCGCTGACCGGCATGCTCACGTTTCAGGCGGTGCTCAACATGGCGGCCGTGACCGGCGTCTTCCCCGTCACGGGCAAGCCGCTTCCGTTCCTGAGCTACGGTGGGTCATCGATGTTCGTCACGATGATCTCCATCGGGTTGATACTGTCAGTATCGAAGTACGGAGCGTGCGCCCCGGCAGCGGTGCGCACCGCCCCACGACGCGAGGAGCGGGCGCGTGCGAACGTGGTTGAGCGGCGGAGGGACAGCGGGGCACGTGTACCCCGCACTGGCAGTGGCAGGTCTTCTCGCCGCCGAGCATGACGAGGTCCTGATCGTCGGCACGCCGCAGGGTCTTGAAGCCCGTCTCGTTCCCGAGGCGGGCGTCGCGTTCCGGCCCCTGCGTGCGAGCGGCTTCGACCGCGCACGTCCCTGGACGCTCGTGACATCATCTGCCCGCATCGCGCTCTCAACGATTCAGGCTTGGAGCTGGATGGGAGCGAGCCGCCCCGACGTCGTAATCGGCTTCGGGGGCTATGTCTCCATCCCGGTTGGGTTGGCTGCGATGCTTCGCGGAATCCCCCTCGTACTACACGAGCAGAACTCCGTCCCCGGTCTTGCGAACAAGGTTCTCTCGCGCTGGGCGTCGAGCGTCGGCGTGACGTACGGCGAGTCCGCACCGCTTATGGCGCACCCCGATCGTGTCGAGGTGACCGGCAACCCCGTGCGGCCGGCGGTGCTTGCTGCCGACCGCTCGTCCGGTCGCGCTTCGCTGGCGCTCCCCGAAGATGCGCTCGTGCTTCTGGTCTTCGGGGGCAGCCGAGGAGCCCGTCATCTCAACTCAGCGGTCATCGCACTTCGCGACCGCCTCATGGCGATTCCGAGCCTGCATGTTGTGCACGTTGCCGGCGCTCTGGAGAAGGACGCCGTGGTGACCGCGCTCGAAGCTGCTGGCGGCGACGCGAGCGGCAGGTGGCGCGTGCTGGACTACATCGACGACATGGGGTCGGCTCTCGCCGCCTCGGACATCGTCGTGGCTCGCGCTGGCGCCACATCGATTGCGGAGCTCACAGCGCTCGGACTGCCCACGGTGCTCGTTCCGTATCCGTACGCGACCGACGACCATCAGACCAAGAATGCGGCGACTATGGTCGCGCACGGTGCCGCAGAGCTCGTACCCGACAGCGAGGTGGACGGTGAACGCTTCGGTGACGTCATCGTCGCACTGCTCGGGAACCCGAGTCGGCGTGCTACCATGTCCGACGCGTCTCGCGCGCTCGGCCGGCCCAACGCGGCCGGAGAGCTGATCGCCCTCGCTCGTGCTGCAGCGGGGGCCGATCGCAACTCGCCACACCACGACACCACGGAGGACTCCGTTGCCTGAGCAGGTCTATGCGCACTTCATCGGAGCCGGCGGCGCCGGCATGAGCGGCATCGCCCTCGTGCTCGCTGAGCGTGGCGTCCGCGTTACCGGCAGTGACCTGAAGGTTTCTCGCTATTCCCGGGCGCTCGAGAGCGCGGGCGTGCCCGTCGCAATCGGGCATGCTGCCGAGAATCTTGGCGACCCGCAGATCGTGGTCGTCTCCTCGGCAATCCCGGAGACCAACCCCGAGCTCGCCGAGGCGCGTCGCCGCGGCCTCGAGGTCTGGCCCCGCGCGAAGATGCTCGCGCACCTCGCGGGCGAACGCGAGACGATCGCTGTCGCCGGCACCCATGGGAAGACCTCCACGAGTTCGATGATAGCGACGATGCTGTCGCGCCTCGGCCTTGCCCCCACGTTCCTGATCGGCGGCGAAGTCGACGGGTTCGACACCAACGCCGTCAACGGTTCCGGGGCGCATTACGTGGTCGAGGCCGACGAGAGTGACGGCTCGTTCATCCATCTCGATCCGCACGTGGCGGTCATCACCAACGTGGAGGCGGACCACCTCGACCACTACGGCACGCTCGAGGCGGTCGAGGAGACATTCTGCGAGTTCATGCACCGCGTCCCGGAGGACGGGACCCTTGTGATCTGCGGCGATGACGCGCGCCTCGTGGAGCTTGCCGAGACGACCGGCCGCATGATCGTGACATACGGCTTCGGTGACGCGTGCCAGGTGCGCTGCCGCACTCTCTCCCGCAGCGGCGTAGGGGTGCGCTTCGAGGTCCAGGTTCCCGGCGGCCAGCGCGTGGAGTCGCTGACACGCGTGCCGGGCGATCACATGGTTGCCAATGCGGCCGCGTCGCTTGCCACGGCCTGGGTGCTCGGGATCGATCTTCCACAGGCCGCTGAGGCGCTTGCCGAGTTCACCGGCGTTCGCCGCCGTTTCGATATCATCGGCGAGGCATCCGGCGTGACGGTCGTCGACGACTACGCGCACCACCCCACCGAGGTCAAGGCGACCCTGAATGCTGCGCACGAGTTGGATTTCGGCCGAGTGATCGTGCTGTTCCAGCCGCACCGCTACTCTCGTACGGCCGCACTCTCCGAGGAGTTTGCCGACGCGTTCGGGGCTGCGGACCGCGCGGTGCTGATGGACGTATACAGCGCGGGCGAGCCGCCGATTCCGGGTATCTCGGGCAAGACGGTGCTCGATGCGCTGCTGCGCCGGCACCCTCGTACGCAAGTGACGTATCTCCCGCATCGCGCCGACATCGTTCCCTATCTGCGTTCGCGCGTGCGCGAGGGCGACCTGGTCATGACCATGGGTGCGGGCGATGTCACGACGATCGGTCCCGAGCTGGTTTCGGCGCTCGACTCGGACGCAGGCGACGGTGTCGCTCCGTGTCGGTAGCCGAGGCATACGAGCGCCTTCGTGTCGGTCTGACTGGTTCGGTCAGGGCGGGCGAGCCCATGACGCGTCACACGACGTATCGCATCGGAGGACCCGCAGCGCTGTTCGTCGAGTGCGCGAGCGTCGCGGACCTGGCGACAGCCACTGACGTTCTTGCCGACGAGGGCATCGACTGGCGCGTGCTCGGCAAAGGGAGCAATGTGCTCGTTGCCGACGATGGCTACGACGGGGCCGTCATCGTGCTGGGCCGTGACTTCAAACGGCATGCGTTGGATGAAGGGCATCTGCGGACGGGAGCTGGCGTCATCCTCGCGGCAATCGTGCGTGACGCGTTCTCGGAAGGCCGTACAGGCCTGGAGTTCGCGGTGGGCATCCCGGGTACGGTGGGCGGCGCGCTCGCAATGAACGCAGGCAGTCGAGAAGAGTGGATCGGCGCCGTTGTCGAGTCGGTCACTCTATTTGTTCCGGGCGAGGGGCTTGTCGGCGTGCGTGGTCCCGAGATCGCGTGGGGCTACCGGACAAGCGGCTTGCAGGGGCGCGGCATCATCGTCGAGGCTGTGCTGCGCGCTGAACCCGGCGACGGCGACCAGATTCGCCGCACCATGGAGGCAAGTCTGAGGCGGCGGAAGCGAACGCAGCCGCTGTCAATGCCCAGCGCGGGGAGTGTCTTCGTGAACCCAGAGGGCGACTCGGCCGGCAGGTTGATCGAGGCGGCGGGGCTGAAGGGCGCCCGTGTCGGCGGGGCTGCCATCTCAGACGTCCACGCGAACTTCATCGTCAACGCGGGCGGCGCGACCGCCGCCGACGTGCTTGCACTGGTCCGACTCGTACGCGACACGGTGAAGGAGGCGCATGGGATCGAGCTCACACCGGAAGTCCGGTTCCTCGGCTCGTTCGACGGGTCGTAGGCGCGTCGTCATCGGCGCCGAGGAGACCGTACGTGTCCGCTACAAGAAGGACCGCCCGGAAGTTGAGGCCGAGCGCAGGCGTCAGCCCCGCGCGCACGAACGCGAGGCGAGCGTCGCAGGCAAGCGCATCGCGCACGTGAAGCGCGACGAGCGCGAGCGGCGCCAACGCGCAATCGCGAGGCGTCGGCTGATCTTCGGTGCCGCAGTCGTCCTCGTGCTTGCCGCAATCGTGTGGGGAGTGGTCGCGCTTGCACGGGCTCCGATCTTCTCGGTCACCTCAGTGGACGTGACCGGCACAAGTCACCTGTCCAAAGCGGCCGTGCTCCGGCGTGCGAAGATTCCTGTGGGTACTACGCTGCTCCGTCTTCCCACGTCGCAGATTCGCACGGCGTTGCGTGCCGATCCGTGGGTATCGGATGTTCGCATCGTCCGGCACTTTCCCCACACGCTCGAGCTTCAGATCACGGAGCGGGCACCCTTCGCGATCGTCGACGCCGGCGGTACATCGCTGTGGCTCGTGGACGCGAACGGCTACTGGATCGCGCGCCGGAGCGCCGACACCTCCGCCGCGCTTCCGAGCATCCGGGACGTCGAGGGACTCGTCCCCAAGGCAGGGGAGCAGAGCGCCTCCGCGGAGCTGCGCAATTCGCTCGCGGTGATAGCGGGGCTGGGTCCCGAACTGCGTGCGTTGGTCCGCACCGTCTCGGCGCCGACAATCGACAGGACGACGCTGATCTTGCCGCGCGGGGTCCAGGTGCTTGTCGGCAGCGCTGAGGATATCGCGACGAAGGACACGATCGTCAGGACCATCCTCGCGCAGCACAAGAACGTTGTCTTCGTGAACGTCAGGGTCGTGAATCGGCCTACGTGGCGAGGTCTGGACACCAGCAACTAGCTGCGAAAACGGTCTCCTTGCTCGACGAGGGGACACACCCGGTTCGCGAATCCGTTTTCACCCCCTTGCACAATGGGTAACGTTTATGCGAAGATTGAGCGTTCCACCCGTACAGTAACGGTCAACCTGAGGTTTAGAGTCGTAGCTCTGACCGGTCTCCCAGGGGAGGGCGAGCAATGCTCGAGACGGGCGCTAACTACCTGGCAGTGATCAAGGTCGTCGGTGTTGGCGGCGGCGGCACCAATGCGATCAATCGCATGGTGGAGGCCGGCGTCAAAGGCGTTGAGTTCATCGCCGTGAACACCGACGCGCAGGCGCTGCTCATGTCGGACGCCGACTACAAGGTCCACGTCGGCGTGAATCTCACGAAGGGCCTCGGCGCTGGCGCCGATCCCGATGTGGGCTTCCAGGCCGCAGAAGAGAACCGAGCGGAGATCAAGGAGGCGCTGCAAGGCGCGGACATGGTCTTCATCACGGCTGGCGAGGGTGGCGGCACCGGTACCGGCGCTGCACCCGTGATCGCTCAGATCGCGAAGGAAGAGATCGGCGCGCTGACCGTAGGCGTAGTCACCCGCCCGTTCGCCTTTGAGGGCCGCAAGCGTGCCCTGCAGGCCGACGACGGCATCAAGCGACTCGGCGACGTTGTCGACACGCTTATCATCATCCCGAACGACCGCCTGCTTCAGGTCGCCGAGAAGAAGACGTCGATTCTGGATGCCTTCCGAATCGCAGACGACATCCTTCGTCAGGGCACTCAGGGCATCACGGACCTCATCACCGTGCCTGGCCTGATCAACCTCGACTTCGCCGACGTCCGCACGATCATGGCCGATGCCGGGTCGGCACTCATGGGCATCGGCGTCGCAGCTGGTGACAACCGCGCTCACGATGCAGCGACTGCCGCGATTTCGAGCCCGCTCCTCGAGTCGTCCATCCAGGGCGCGCAGGGCGTACTGCTCTCCATCTGCGGTGGCAGCGATCTTGGCCTCTTCGAGGTCAACGAGGCTGCAGAGGTCGTCGCGGCGGCAGCCGCTCCCGATGCCAACATCATCTTCGGTGCTGTCATCGACGACTCGATGATGGATCAGATTCGCGTGACCGTCATCGCGACAGGCTTCAACGGCCGCAAGCGCCAGGAGACCATGCAGTTCGGCGCGGTCGGCGAGGATGAAGGGACACCGCTTGGTGTTCCATCCTTCGAGCCGCTGCCGGAAGAAGAGCTCGACATTCCGGCCTTCTTGAAGAAGCGCTCCTTCTAGACGGTTCTCGGTGTTCTCGGATTGGCCCCTGTGGCGACGACGGCGGGACCTCGTCGCCACAGGGGCCTCCCTTCTTCTCCGGACCCTTCTGACGCGGACGGGAAGCAGATGACCCAGAAGCCAACACTCGTGCCTCGGACGCATCAGGGCGTGGTCGCGTGGACCGACGAGCGTGACGGTGCAATCGTGGCGTTCTCCGAGCGCGTCGGCGGTGTGAGCCGCGGTGCGTATTCGTCGCTCAACCTCGCCTCACACGTCGGCGACACTCCCGAGGATGTGGATGAGAACCGGCTCCGACTGCTCGCGTGTCTGGATCTCGAGGGGCTGAGCGAACGCCTCGTCACGGCCGAGCAGGTACACGGTGCTTCGATTGCGCTCGTGACCGAGTCAGACGCGGGCAGGGGGGCGAGCGCTCGGGGCGCTCGTGCTCCGATCCCGCGCACTGACGCACTCGTGACCACGGAGCCTGGGATCCCGCTCATGCTGTGTTTCGCCGACTGCGTGCCCGTTGTGCTTGTGGCGCCGTCGGGCGGGGTGGCAGTGGCTCACGCCGGGTGGCGCGGCGCTCTCGATTCGATTCCCGGCGCTACCGCACGGCGACTCGCCGAAGAAGCGTGCTGTGAGAGCAGTGATCTCGCGGCCTACATCGGTGCCCACATCGGTGCGTGTCACTACGAAGTGGGGCCCGAAATCATGTCGCAATTCTGCAACGCGTTTGGTACAGTTGCCCGGGCCGATTCGGGGGGTCTGAACCTCGACGCCGTCGTGACCGCAAGCCTTGTCGACGCAGGAGTCGCACCGTGCAGCATCGCACGCCTCGGGACGTGTACCGCCGAGGCCACCGATCGGTTCTATTCGTATCGCGCCGAGGACAGGCGCACGGGGCGCCATGCGGCACTCGTGTGCATCAGACCTCGCGCCTCCTTGTCGTAGCACTCATCCTCTTCGCGCTCGTGCCTATCGGTGGTTGCTCCCGAGGTCGGGTTGCCTCGAACACCGTCATCGTGAGCGGATCGACCACGATTCTCCCCATCGCCGAGCAGTCGGCGGAGGAGTTCATGAAGGCCAACCCCGACACGCAGGTGCTCGTGTCGGGTCTCGGCTCATCCGCAGGCATCGAAGCGGTATCGGCGGGAACAGCCAACATCGGCACCTCGTCCCGCGATCTCAAGCCCGAGGAGGGCAAGCTCGGCCTGGTCGATACGCCGATCGCCTACGACGGTATCGCCGTTATCGTCAGCCCTGAGAACCCGGTCAACGGGCTCAACAAGGAGCAGCTCCAGAAGATCTTCTCGGGAGAGATCACGAACTGGAGTGAGGTCGGCGGCGAGAATCGCCCTATCGAGCTAGTGAATCGCGATGAGGCGTCGGGCACGCGCGAGGCCTTCAAGAAGATCGTCATGGGGGATCTCGGGTTCGATCCGAACGCAGCGGTTCTGCCCGGCACCGGCCAGGTGCGCGACGTGGTCGCGCGGGCAGCCGGCGCCATCGGTTACATCTCGGCCGGATTCGTTGCGCCGCGCTTCACCGACGTGACAGTCAAGGCGCTCAAGGTTGACGGTGTGGCGCCGACAGAAGAGAACATCGCCTCGTCAGCGTATCCCATCGGCCGCAAGCTGCACTTCCTCACCAAGGGTGAGCCGACCGGGTTGACGAAGAAATACGTCGACTACGTGCTGTCCGACGCGGTGCAGCAGGGCGTCGTTGTCGATGCAGGCTTTATCCCGGTTGCCGAGGGAGGGAAGTAGTGAGCGACAACACGCAAGACAGCCCACGCGGAACCCTCCAGCTCGTGTCGAGGTCTACCTACGTGAAGGAGTGGCTGCTGAAGTCACTATTCTTCGCGTGCGCGTTCATGTTCGTCCTCGCCGTGGCACTGATCTTCTTCTTCGTGGGCTGGAAGGCGTGGCCGATTGTCACGCAGTACGGCCTGGGCAAGTTCGTAGGCGGGACGACGTGGTCGGTGAGCAAGAACAGCTTCGGCATCCTGCCGCTGCTAGTAGGCTCGTTCGTTGTGACCCTTGGTGCGCTCCTTCTCGGAACACCGCTTGCGGTGGGGACGGCGGTGTTCCTCTCGGAGGTCGCCTCGCCGAAGGTCCGCGCTATCGTGCGTCCGGCCGTCGAGCTGCTTGCGGGCGTGCCGTCGGTCGTCTACGGCTTCTTCGGAATCATTCTGCTGCGCGCGATCATGGCGAAGCTGACCGGCACACTCGGGTTCGGGGCAGTGACGTCGTGGATCGTGCTCGCGATCATGATCGTGCCCACGATCGCGGCCCTCTCGGAGGACGCGCTGCGTTCGATTCCGGAAGGGATCCGCGAGGCGTCGTACGCCATGGGGGCCACGCAGTGGCAGACCATCTACAAGGTGGTCGTGCCGGCAGCCAAGATCGGCATCATCGACGCGATCATCCTGGGGATGGGTCGGGCCATCGGTGAGACGATGGCGGTGCTCATGGTCGTGGGCAACGCGCCGGTCTTCCCGAAGAGCGTCTTCGCCCCGCTGTCGACGATGACGACCCAGATTGTCATGGACATGCCCTACGCGGTCGGGCTGCACCGGACGGCGCTGTTCGCAATGGCCGCGATGCTCTTCATCTTCTCGATGCTACTCGTCGCGAGCGTACGCCTCTTGTCGAGGTTGAGGGACTAGCGTGAACAAGACACTCACCAACAGGATCGCCGTCGGCGCGCTGTGGTTCATGGCGGGCTGCACTGTCGCGATTCTCGGCGCGTTGCTGCTTTACGTGTTCTGGAACGGCATCCGGGTCATCTCTCCCGCATTCATCTTCACGTCGCCCCACGGTGTCAACGCTGAGGGTGGCATCTGGCCTACGATCGTCTCGACGGTCTACGTGACCGCACTGGCGATGCTCATCTCGACACCAATTGCCGTTCTCGCCGCCGTCTACCTCGCCGAGTACGCATTCCAGGGTCGTATTGTGTCGACGATCCGGTTTGCCGCCGACTCGCTGGCAAGCGTTCCGTCGATCGTGATGGGCCTGTTTGGTTTTGCGCTGTTCGTCGAGGCGATGGGGCTCAACCTGTCGATGATCTCGGCTGCCCTCGCCCTCTCCCTGCTCATGCTGCCAATCATCATGCGTGCAACCGAAGAGGCCATCCGCGCGGTCCCGAAGTACATGCGATGGGGCTCGTACGGGCTTGGCGCCACGAAGTGGCAGACGGTGAGCAAGATCGTACTGCCGGCGGCCACGCCGCGAGTCATCACCGGCATCGTGCTGGCGATGGGGCGCGCCGTGGGGGAGACCGCGGTCGTGCTCTACACCATGGGCCAGGCGGTCCACCTGCCGATCACCCCGCTCGACTCCGGTCGCCCCATGACCGTGCACCTCTATCTGCTCGCGGTGGAAGGGATCAACCTGCCCGCCGCGTTCGGGACCGCACTGCTGCTCATCGTCATGATCCTCGGGTTCAATCTCAGCGCCCGGTGGATCCTGCGCAAGTATCGGAAGGTGTGACGAGATGCCGGTTTCACTCGGGGCCCATACCCCAGCCTCCATCACGGACGTGAAGATCCACGTCAAGGACCTGAATTTCTGGTACGGGGACTTCAACGCGCTGACCGGAATCACGGTCGATGTCAGCTCGAAGGCCACGACCGCGTTCATCGGTCCCTCCGGCTGCGGCAAGTCGACGTTCCTGCGGTGCATCAACCGTATGAACGATCTCATCCCGGGAACGCGCGTCGAGGGCACCATGCTCCTTGACGAGGCTGACATCTATGGAACGGGTGTCGACCCGGTCGACCTTCGCCGGCGCGTCGGCATGATCTTTCAGCAGCCGAACCCGTTTCCTCAGTCGATCTACGACAACGTTGCCTACGGACCGAGGCTCCAGGGCATCAAGCGGAAGTCGGAGTTGGACGCCATCGTCGAGGATTCCCTGAAGCGCGCGAACCTCTGGAAAGAGGTCAAGGACATTCTCGGCAAGAACGGTCTCGCGCTTTCCGGCGGCCAGCAGCAGCGACTGTGCATCGCGCGCGTGCTCGCGGTCCAGCCGGAAGTACTGCTCATGGACGAGCCCTGCTCGGCGATCGATCCGACCTCGGTGCAGAAGATCGAAGACCTGATGGGCGAGCTCAAAGACACCGTGACGATCGTCATCGTCACTCACAACATGCAGCAGGCTGCTCGCGTGAGCGACTACACCGCCTTCTTCCTGCAGGAGGTTGCTGGCGAGCCTGCGGTACTCGTCGAGTTCGGGCGCACCAACGAGCTGTTCACGAGCCCGACCGACAAGCGCACGGAGGACTACATCACCGGTCGTTTCGGCTAGGGTCCGTGGCGGCAGGTAGCCGCTGAAGACGCATTCTCTTAACAAACCGGTGCGATTGGGCGCCAGTCATACCGCTATACTTGGCAAGAAAGACGACGTACGTCAGGGAGCTCATCATGCGCGAACAATTCAGACACGAACTCAAATCGGTGCACGGTGAGGTCGTCGACATTCTGGCTGTCGTTGGAGACCAGACACGCATCGCTGTCCAGTCGCTCATTGCGGGAGACGTCGCGATGGCCGAGACCGTCATCGCCCGCGACCGCGAGCTCGACTCGCGCTGCATCGCCGTCGAGGAGCGCGTCCTCGAGACCATCGCCACGCAGTTCCCGGTCGCGCGC
>Ga0079306_1001942_pt1 | contig 12418 bp, 9 predicted proteins | sample Methanotroph_Enr_FD_79181 | JGI IMG/M metagenome (GOLD analysis project Ga0079306, IMG submission 79181) | Enriched soil microbial communities from Old Woman Creek wetland in Ohio, USA - Methanotroph_Enrichment_5 | ecosystem: Environmental > Terrestrial > Soil > Wetlands | place: USA: Ohio...
ACGCCGGTCGTGGTCTCCTCCGTGCCGCCGATGATGTACTCGAGCATCTCGGGCTGCTCGGCGTGGATGCGTCCCACCACGTCGGCGCCGTCGTCCATCGTCATCTGCGGCTTGTGCGCGATGGCGGCGTCGATGTGCGCGTAGTACGTCTCGGTGTCCTCGCCCTTGATGGCGTAGGTGCGGATGCCGTACTCGGCCACGAGCGCCGCTGCAACGTCATCCTGCGTCGAGAGCGGGTTGCTCGCGCACAGCACGATGTCGGCGCCGCCGGCCTTGAGCGTGCGCATGAGGTTCGCAGTCTCAGTGGTGACGTGCAGGCACGCGCTGATGCGGATGCCATCGAGGGGCTTCTCGGCGGCGAAGCGCTCGCGAATACTGGCAAGAACCGGCATGTCGGCGTCGGCCCACTCGATGCGCGCCTTTCCGGCGGCGGCCAAGCCGAGGTCTTTGACGTCGTGCTCCATGGTGGTGACTCCTTACTGTTCGTTGGTGTTGGACGCGCGCGACGGCGCGGAAAGCGCTATGGCAACCGCGCAAGTATAGCAAGTGCGAGTGACTGCATCCGCTTCGCGGCGACCCTTCCGGCTTCGAGAACCTCGGCATGATCGAGGCCGACTCCGGCCGCAACATTCGTCACGAGCGACATCCCCAGGACTCGCATGCCGAGGGCTCGCGCGGCGATGACCTCGGGTACCGTCGACATGCCCACGATGTCGGCGCCAATCCCTCGCAGGTACGCCACCTCGGCAGGCGTCTCGTACGTCGGGCCGAGCAGCCCGGCATAGGTGCCGCACGGCACGAGCGGCGTGCCGCCCTCGGCAGCCGCAATCACGGCGATCTCGCGCAGCTCGGGATCGTAGGCGTCACGCATCGGCACGAACGGGTTGCCGCCCGGTGGCCCAGGCCAGCCGACGAGCGGGTTGTCGCCGAGCAGGTTGATCTGGTCGGAGATGAGCACGACGTCGCCCACTCGCAAGTTGGGCGAGATGCCGCCGGACGCGTTCGTTACGACCAGGGTGTTCGCGCCGAGCGCCCGAGACAGCCGCACCGGAAACACGACGTCCCTTGCCGAGAAGCCCTGGTAGCAGTGGATGCGTCCCTGGAACACTGCGACGCGCACACCCGCAAGGGTCCCGAGCACAAGCTTGCCCGCATGCCCCACCAACGCATGCTCCGGCAGCGGGAAGCCCTCGATCTGTGCGTACGGAATCGCGACTGCATCCTGGACGATGTCTGCAAGATCCGAGAGACCCGAACCCAGAATCATCGCAACCTGGACCGGTTCGACGGACGCCAGCGCGGGCGGAACGGCAATCTCGAACTCATCAAACATGGCGTCTCCTGACGACCGTGAGCTGCGCGCGGAAGCGTGCGGGACCGGAACGGATTATCCCCCTGCGAGCGCGGCTAGTACGCGTCGGACATGAGCTGCATGCCGCACGACAGGCCGAGAGAGACCGGATGGGCCACGACGACCACGCGCGAGACTGACGAATGCCACGTCCCGAGGAACGTCCGCGCTGCCGAAGGCGGCGTGTAGTTCGGGGCCAGCAGTAGCGTCCGTCTCGTCTCGGCGGCCATCGCGCCCGCGAGGAACGCATCCGTGATGGACGCTGTCGGGCCCACGTAGGTGTTGTATACCGAGAAGCTCATGTGCGCCTTGCCGTACGTCGCAATTGCAGCCGCGGTGTCGAACGATGTACCGGTCAGGCCGAACCGCCCAGGCACGCGGCCGATCAGCTTGGTCACGTTCGCTATGACGGCATCGGGCAGCGACGTCTTGTTTCCTACGACGATCGCGCTGGTCGACTTGAATGCCGACAGGGCTCCGGTCGTCGATGCTGGCAGGCTCGAGCTACTCGCGAAGAGCAGCACGCGGTGGCTACCGCCAGCCAGCTCGGCCGCCATCAGGTCGTCGGCCCACACGAAGCCGTTGGCGATGACCGCCTTCGTGCCATCCGCCCCAAGCGCCCGCGCCTTGTTGGCCACCGCCACCGCTGTCGCATAGCGATCGGCGCCGGCGAGACGGACGGTCGTGGGCACGAGCGCCTTGAGCTTCGAGAGCGTCGTCGAACTCACTGCCCCAGTGCCGCCCACCACGTAGACCCGCGTCGCCTTGAGCCGCTTGATCTCTGTGCTCACTGCCGAGGGAACCGAGGCGCTGCTCACGTAGAGCACCGGTCCGTGTGCCACGCCGGCGAGCGCCACCGCGCATGCCATGTCCGCGTAGCGGCTGGTGTCAGCATTCGCGATGATGACCGTCTTGGCACCCGAGGGGTACGTGCGCTGGGAAGCGGCGACCGCGCGCAGGTACCGGTCGGACTGGCCGAGCCGGTCGCCGACGGCGTTGACGTAGTACTTCGTGCTCTTGAGCCCGAGACGGCTGCGCAGTGCGCCGTCCGAGACTGTCGTCTTCGTTGTCGTACCGTCCGACTTCGTCCACGTAACCGCCGTGCTGAGCGCGAACCCGGTCGGCCACTGGTGCGTGACGTCGAGCTTGGTGACGGACCAGTTCGTCTTGGCGTCGGTCGGCGCGCCGGCGGTATCGGCGAGCTTGCTGGCGAGCGCCAATCCGGTCACGGAGACAGGCGTCGTCCACGGGTCGTACGAGCCGGCGCCATACGGGTCCGGTACGCCCTGCAGGTATGGAATCGAGGTCGTCCACGCATCCTGGCTGCGAGCCGTGTACCCACCTGACGACGCCGAGAAGTACGTCGTGATCGGAACGCCGCCGTAGGTCACGTAGAGCGCCTTCGTCGCGATGACCGCGCTGTTCGACCTGCTCGCCTCGTGATACACGGTGGCACCGGTACTGCTCTTGTGCGAGTACCCGCCGTACACTTGGCTGCGCGTGTCGCAGTACAGCTCGGCGCGATCAGTGTACGCATACGAGCGAGCCACGATGGCCTGCGCCTTGAGCGCCTCGAGCGGCCATGACGACGGGCTCTCGCGGGGAACCACGCCGTAGAGATACGCCTCGATGTTGAGCTCGTTCAGCAACTTCAACTTGCTGCCGTTGGAGGCGACGTCCATGATTCCGCGGTAGCGCACCGAGCCGTAGTCGAACGGCCCCGATGAGCCCACGACCTGAATGAGCGGCGGGGTGCCCGATGGAGGCGTGCCGGTCATCGACACCGTGACCGAGCCTGCAAACGGGCTGCCGGGAACAGCCTTGCCACTGAGATAGGTGACGGCGACCCTCGTACCCGACACCTTGAAGACGCACGACGTGTCCGGAAGCGACGCTCCCCCGTTGATGGAGATACCGCACCCCGGCCAGCCCGCACGCATCGTCCACGATGTGCGGGTGTACGCCCCTTGGCTCGATTGCGCGTTCCGGTCAACGTTCACGAACACTGTTCTCGAGGGACCGGGTTTCAACCAGAGCGTCGTCCCCGGGAAGTAGTGACCCATCATCCACGTGGCGCCGTAGCCGTGATCGGCGTATCCCCTCGCGCCGTACTGGGACATCCCGACACCGTGGCCGAAACCCGCGCCGTAGAAAGTGAAGGTGGGATTGGGAAGCGCCGCCGACGCACACAGCGGCACGGCGACGACGGATACGAGGATGAGGGCTCCGAGCAGCGCAATCAACGCACGCCGACTGGCGGGCCCCTGTCTGAGGTGGCTACGATGCATGGCTACGACTCCCGCAGGTATTGCGCCAACCCGACTTGGCTGGCGTAGCTCGATTGTCTCGCGACTCGAACGAGAATGCACGTTAAGGGCGTGTTGAATCGCAGTCCGCCTATGGTCGCGTATACACCATCGTCCCCATCGGAACGCGTGGGTACAGATCAATCACATCCCTGTTGTACATCCGGATGCACCCGTGGCTCGCCTTGGTGCCGATGACCCACGGCTCGTTGGTGCCGTGAATGCCGTAGCGACTGAAGACGAAGCTGCTGCCGCGCTTCTTGAACAGCCGCATCTTGCGTGGTCCCGACACTCCGCCGGGATCTGTGCGGTACTTCTGCAGGATCTTCCACGTGGCCGGAGCCGGCGTCTCGAGCGAAGCGCGCCCGATCGCCACCGGGTAGATCTTCACGAGCCGGTCGCGCCGGATCCAGAAGAGCTTGAACTTGGACTTCGCGATGATGATGCATGTCGACGGCGAGTAGCTCAGGCGTTTGGCCTTGCGGCTCGCACTCGCTGTGCGTCCGGCCGAGTTGCCCGCCGCCACACGCACTGTGAACGAACCGCTCGGCATGGGCAGGTCGGCCACGTCGAACGACCCCCAGGGAGCTACGGGAACGGTCCGCAGCCTCACTCCGGCGGCGTAGAACGTCACCGACGTCGTGTTGCCGCCGACCCATCCCGTGACCCGCGCCTTCTTCGCAACGTACTTGCCGGTGCTGTTCGCCTTGAGCCATGGCAGAGCGGGTGCACTTGCGAGCTCGGCCACCTGACCGTCGGAGATGCCGGTGCCCATCACGTATGCGCGCTTGAGCCCCGTGCTCCGAGCCGCGAGCCAGAGCCACGACGTCTTCTGCACGCGATCGCGAATCGTCAGCAGCGCGACTCCCCCCTGCCGCCCCGCAAGCTGGGCCCCGGCCAGGGCGCCGGGCTGTGTGGCAGCCACTGCCGCGGTCGCCGGCTGGCTCCAGTGATTCGTGACCGCCCGGCTCGCAACGATGGCGGCGGTGCCGAAGCGGTTCATGCCGGTCCACCGCTCCTGTGCAGCGAGCGCGCTGTAGACGCCGGGCGGAACCACCTTGCTCCCGCCCACGACGATGACGCGAGGTCCGCCGGCGGCAAGGAGCGCCGAAGCGGTCGCGGCCGGCACCCCCGCCGAAGTGACGTAGAAGATGGGGATGCCGGTATGCCGCGAGACGGATGCTGCGGCGAGTGCATCCCACAGCCCGCTCGTACCGTTGACGACCAGTGCCGCGCTCGGGACCGTGCTGCCGCCTGCAGCGGCAACGGCCGCGACCCGCCTGGCAATCCCGGCCGCGAGCGCATACCTATTGGACGCGGGCCACGGCTGCTCGACCGTGTTGCTCCCCACGATCGACTTGATCTGCGACACGCGCGCCGTCGGGACGGTCGTGGTCGATCCGACGACGTGCACCGTGACGGTCGGATTCGCCGAGACGATCGCAGCGAGGGCCAACTTCGTCTGCGGCGGCAGCGAGGTCGAGCTCGTGAGAAGCAGCGGCGCGTCGTACGCCCAGCACAGGCTTGAAGCCGAGATGGCCTCGGCGAGCGCCGCGCTCTCGCCCGATGCGATCACGACATGAGAGACCCCGTGCCACCCCGGGTACGCCCGATGCGCCGCGACGGCGGCGAGCGTGTACGAATCTTGCCCGTACACGCGGCTGGCCGGCACCGCAACACGCGAGGCGGCCGCAGCACTGCCGACCGCGCTCAGGCCGAGCAGTGCTGTCCCGAAGACGACTGCGGCGAGCTTCGAGAGTGCGCGGACGTGTCGGCGATGTCGCACGTGCGGCTCCTTCTCGGCGAACGCGAAGCGGGCTCTCGCCTTCAGTATAGGTTGCTACCTGCGGTTTCGTAACCGATGAGGCCGCGGCAACCGAAACGGCCCGCGCACGAGTGTGGCGGGCCGTGGAGTCGCAGATGGGTCTGAAGAACCGCTACTGAGTAACCACCGGCGCGGCTGGGACCTTTGTCACGTCCCAGTCCTTGCCGATGACGACGAGAATCTCACCGGTGTACGCGTACATGCCGCGACTCTGGACGATCGTCGTGCCCGGCGGCAGATACTGCGCGACAAGCTGCGCAGCAGCAGTGTCCGACTTGTAGATGATGAGCGTCTTCTTGTAGACATTCTGGTTCGCGTTGCCGACGTCGCCAATCCTGAAGCCCTTGGCCTGAAGAATGGTGGAGGCTTGTTTCGCGACCCCTGGAATGCCTGCGCCGTTGCGAATCGTCACCTTGACCTGAGACGGCTTCTTCGTCGTGACAGCCGCCGACGTCTCCTTGGACTTCTCGAACGGGACGCCGTTCTTGATATCGCCCACGAGCTTGTCGAGATTGTCCTGGTCGACGTAGATGAAGGGGGAATGCCACTCGCCCTGAACGGTAGCGGTGTAGAGGTTCTTGCTGCCCGCGCCCTTGAGCGCCTGAGCGAGCTTGATCATGTCGACAAGCGACATGTCCGTCGTGATGTAGGGGGCGACCGCCGAGACGACGCCCGGCAGCTTGGCGATGTTGTCCACCTTGGCCACTTGGTCGGCGAGCGCCTTGAAGAAGATCTGCTGGTTCTTCATGCGCGAGAAGTCCTGGTCGACGAACTGGTGGCGCGCACGCACGAACGTGAGTGCGTGGTTGCCGTCGAGAAGCTGGTAGCCCGCGTCGATGTGGCTTGCGACGTTGCCGTGCGTGTTGTCGGCCTCGGTGTCGTTGATAGTGACGGGGACGTTGACCCAGACGCCGCCAAGAGCGTCTACCGCCTTCACGAACCCTTGGAAGTTCGCCTCGAGGTAGTGGTTGATCTTGAGCCCCGTGAGCTTCTCGGTCGCCGAGATGGCGGCCTCGGCGCCACCGTATACGTGTGCCTCAGTGATCTTGTGTGCGCCGTGGCCCGGGATCTCGACCCGCGTGTCGCGAGGAATCGACAGAATCCACACCTTCAGGTTCTTCGGATCGACGTGGGCGACCATCATCGAGTCAGTACGAAACGCCGTGTCGCCCGGACGGAAGTCTGCTCCGAGAATGAGGATGTTGAACGGCTCCATCGGCTTTGACTTGGTCAGCGCGGCATCGAGCTGCTTCTTCACGAAGACGCTCTGCTGGATGGTGCTCTGGAGGTGGCGGGCGTACGCGTAGACACCGACGGCGCCTGCCGCGAGCAGCACCAGCACCGCCGCAAGGACTCCCAAGACGATCTTCTTCGTGCGGGACCGGCGCCTGTCGCGCTCGACGCGCAGTCGCGCCGGAGCCGACTCGAGCGAGCCGCGCCTGCGCGAGTTGGGATCTGAGAGCTGATAGGTCTCATCGCCGTGCACGGTCTCTGCAGTGGCGTGCTCGCCGGGCGTGCGACGGCGCTCTGCAGGGACGCGCCGGGCGTCGTGACGCCGCGACCCGTCGTTCCCGCCGCCGAATCCCCCGCGCTGTGAATGCTTACCCATAGGCTGTGTGTCGAGCCCTTCGTGTGTCAGAACAAGTCATCGTGTGCCGGACGCGCGAGACACGCGTATGGTCTTGAATCAATCAGTCGATCCGCTTGGAGGTGAACGATACCCGAGTGGCTCGGCCAAGGTGAACCCCACTGGGCGATTCGCCTCGCGGCGCACACTTCCGCATGTGCAATTCTCGGGCCTGTACAGTCTGACGCCTTCGCCCCGCGTGCGAAACTCGCGTGACCGAGCCGTTACCGCCGTTGGCGGCCCGGGCGTCAGGCGAGGGCCTGCCCCGGTGCAAGGTTTGACTCGACTGAAGCGCCGTCGCCGACAAGCGCCCCGCTGCCGACTTCGACGCCGGCCGCGACGTGTGCCCCTTGCTCGACAGTCACCCCACGCCCGAGAACGCACCCGGCGCCCAGGGTGCACCCCTCGGCAATGACCGTTCCGTCGCCCACGTGCACCCCGTCGCCCAGCACCGTGCCCGCGCCGATGACGACGCCGGCTCCGAGAATGCAACGCTCGCCGAGAACCACCCCCGGCATCGTGACCGCGTGCTCTTCACGGATGTTGGTGACCGGTCGCTTGCCGACGACCGAGCCGTCGCCTACGACGCTCAGCGCTCCGATGATGGCGCCGTCATGCACAGTCACGTGATCGCCAAGCATCACATTGTCAGCCAGATGGGCGCCGTAGCGCAGGTGCACGAACGGGCCGGTGATGACGTGGGCTCCGATGACGACCTCAGCGTCCACAAGGGTGAACGGGGCAGGCTTGTAGTTGTCACCGACCACGGCGGAAGGATGCACATATGCAGACATGCTAGAGACGCACCACCTTTTCGTCGGAGAACGCGCGCAGCACGTTGCGCGTGTCGAGAACGAGTTGCGCGGAACGCACGACGAGGTCGTAGTCGACGTTGCTATGATCGGTGACGATGAGAACCGCATCGGCCGACTCGACTTCCTCGGCGGTGAGTTCTACGGATGCGCACGCGACGCCAGCTAAATCGAAGGCGGGCACGTACGGGTCGTGGTAGACGACCTCCGCACCCTTGTCGCGCAGCAGCTCGGTGATCTTGAGCGCCGGAGACTCGCGCATGTCGCCGATGTTGGCCTTGTACGCCACACCAAGGACGAGCACGCGCGACCCGGCGAGCGACTTCCGGTGCCCGTTGAGCGCATCCATGAGACGTGTCGTCACGTAGTACGGCATGGCCTCGTTGGTCCTACCCGCGAGCTCGATGAACTCCGCATGGATGTCGAACTGGCGAGCTTTCCACGACAGGTAGAAAGGGTCGATCGGAATGCAGTGACCGCCCAGTCCGGGACCCGGCTGGAAGGGCATGAACCCGAACGGCTTTGTCTTGGCGGCGTCAACGACTTCCCAGATGTTGATGCCCATGCGGTCGGAGACCTGCAGGAGCTCGTTCATGAGCGCGATGTTCACGCAACGGAAGATGTTCTCGAGGAGCTTGGTCATCTCGGCGGCGCGCGTCGATGAGACCGGCACCACCGTGTCGATGAAACGGCCGTAGAACGCCACTGCGTGCTGCGTGCACCGCGGGGTGACACCGCCGACCACTTTCGGGGTGTTGCGCGTCTGGAAGGTGGGGTTGCCAGGGTCGACCCGCTCGGGCGAGAACGCGAGCGAGAGGCCGTCACCGACACGCAGCCCACAAGACTCGAGGATGGGCTGTACGACCTCCTCCGTGGTGCCGGGGTAGGTTGTCGACTCGAGCGTGATGAGGGTTCCCTCGGTCAGGTGCGGCGCGATGGAGCGCGCCGCGGCCTCCATGAACGAGATGTCGGGTTCCTTCATCTCGTTGAGCGGCGTGGGCACGCAGATGGCAATGGCATCGCACTCGGACGCCCGCGAGAAGTCCGCGGTCGCCTCAAGCAGCCCGGCAGCCACGAGCGTCGCGATCTCGTCCGCGGGCACGTCGGGAACGTGGCTCTCGCCAGCGTTGATTGTAGAGACCTTGTCGGCCGACACCTCCATGCCGATGACGCGATGACCCGCCTTGGCCATCTCGACCGCAAGCGGAAGACCGACATAACCCAAGCCAACGACGCCGAAGACCGCTTCGCCGTCATGCATTCGCTGTTCGAGACCCTTCATGTGCGGCCATTCCCCTCAGCCATCGCCACCGTTTTGGACGAGCACGTGCGTTCCTACTTTATCGCGAACATCAGCTCGCCCGAGCATGCCAGCTCGCCATTGACCGTGGCCTTCGCCACGCCAAATCCTATCGGGCCCCGGGTCTTGGTGATCTGGCATTCGAGGCGCAGCGTGTCGCCGGGGACCACCTGTCGCTTGAACCGCACCTTGTCGATGCCGCCGAAGAACGCGAGCTTGCCCCGGTTCTCCGGCAGCGAGAGCAGCGCGACCGCGCCGGCCTGCGCAAGCGCCTCGACGATCAGGACGCCGGGCATCACCGCATACTCCGGGAAGTGCCCTGGCACCCAGAACGCGGTGTCGACAACATCGAGCTCGCCGACCGCCGAGACGCCCGGCTCATGCTCGAGCACGCGGTCGACGAGCAGGAACGGGTCGCGGTGCGGGATGATCGCCTCAATGGCTGCTCGGTCGAGCATGGGCTCCCCCTTTGAGAGTGGCTGGCCGGCGGACCTTCGGTGTCAGTCGCTGCTGCGCACCACGTCGGCGCCGAGCGATGCGAGCTTCTCCACAAAACGCTCGTACCCCCGGTCGATGTGGTAGATGTCGCCGATGACCGTTTCGCCGTCCGCGACGAGTGCTGCGATGGCGAGCGCCGCACCCCCTCGCAGGTCGGTGCAGCGCACGGGCGCGCCGGACAGCTGAGGCACGCCGCGAACGAGAGCATGGTGGCTCTCGATGCGAATCTCGGCGCCCATGCGACCAATCTCATCGGCGAACATGAAGCGGTTCTCGAAAACGTTCTCGGTGATGATGCTGTTGCCCTCAGCGATGGCCATGAGCGCCATGAACTGCGCCTGCATGTCGGTCGGGAAGCCAGGGTACGGCAGTGTCTGCACGTCGACGGCGTGAACCGGCTGATGACGCTCGACGGTCACGCCGTCGGGAAGCATGTGGATGACACACCCTGCCTGCTGCAGCTTGACCAGCACGAGATCGAGGTGCGCGGGGTCGAAGCCCCGGACGGTGACCGGACCGCCGGTGAGCGCGCCTGCCACGATGAACGTGCCGGCCTCGATGCGGTCGCCGACGACGCGATACTCGGTTGGGTGCAGCGACGCGACGCCTTCGACGCGCAGAGTCGAGCTGCCTCCGCCGGTGATGCGAGCACCCATGGAGTTCAGGAAGTCCGCGAGATCGACGATCTCGGGCTCGCGGGCCGCATTGTCGATGACGGTGGTTCCCTCGGCCACGACCGCAGCCATGAGAAGGTTCTCGGTTGCACCGACACTCGGGAAGTCGAGCATGACGTTGGCGCCATGCAAGCCATCGGCCGGGGCAATCGCCTCGATGTAGCCGTGCCCGGTCCGAATCTCAACACCGAGCTCGGCCAGACCAGTAATGTGCATGTCGATCTTGCGTGACCCGATGTTGCACCCGCCGGGCATCGCTACCCTCGCCTGCCCGTGGCGCGCCACGAGCGGGCCGAGAACGGCGATGGAGGCACGCATCTGTGCGACCATCTCGTACGGTGCCTCGAAGCTCGTCAGGTTGGTGGCGTCGACGGTGAGCGCGTGATCGGTGCGAGTCACTATGGCGCCGAGCCCAGCGAGCACCTCCGACATAACCTCGACGTCGGCGATGTCTGGGACATTTGTGATGCGCGACGAGCCCTCGGCCAGCAACGACGCGGCCATGAGCTTGAGGGCGGAGTTCTTAGCACCCTCAACGCGGACCTCGCCAGACAGCGGTCGACCGCCGCGAACGATGATGGATTCCATGGGTGAAGCATACCTCACTGCGAAGCGGCTTTCGGGCGCTCGTCAAGCGACCGTGACCTTGTGTCACATCGGGGGCGGACCCGCCTTGTCGCGAGTCCGCCCCCGGTCGTGCCCTTGTGTGCGCGGCTAGTTCTTGCCGCCGCGCCTCTCGGCAACCTTGATCTGAGTCTCGTACCAGCTCAGGTCGCGGACCATCTCGATGCGCTCGTCGGCGGCGTCGGCGGGAAGCTCCTTGAGGCGTGCCTCGATGAGCTCCACAGACTCCTTGGCGCGAGCTGCGTCGATCTGCGACACGGCGACGGCCGCATCAGCGAGGAAGATGACCTTGTCCTCGTGAACCTGCATGTAGCCACCGGAGATCGAGAAGAACTCCCAATCAGCGGCGCCGCTGCCGAAGCGCAGACGCACCTCGCCAGGGGCGAGCGTGGTCACGAGCGGCATGTGGAGCGGCAGGATGCCGACCTCGCCCGCGGGCGTGGTCGCAACCACCATCTCCACCTCGTTGGTGTAGAGGATGCTCTCGGGCGTGACTATCTCGCAGAGGAGCGTGCGTGCCATGGGTGCTCCTTACGCCTCCGCCAGGGAAGCGGCCTTCTCGAGCGCTTCCTCGATGTTGCCGACGTAGCGGAACGCCTGCTCCGGCAGGTGGTCGAGTTCGCCGGACGCGATCATGTCGAACCCACGAATCGTGTCCTCGAGCTTGACGTACTTGCCCGCCATGCCCGTGAACTGCTCGGCAACGTGGAACGGCTGCGAGAGGAACTGCTGCATCTTGCGAGCACGCGAGACGGTCAGCTTGTCCTCCTCGGAGAGCTCGTCCATGCCGAGGATGGCGATGATGTCCTGGAGGTCCTTGTTGCGCTGCAGAACGCGCTGGACCTCACGGGCGACGCGGTAGTGCTCCTCGCCGACGACCGACGGGTCGAGCGCGCGCGAGGTGGACTCGAGCGGGTCGACAGCCGGGTAGATGCCCATCTCGGAGATACCACGCGAGAGAACCGTAGTCGCGTCGAGGTGGGTGAACGCCGTTGCTGGCGCCGGGTCGGTGATGTCGTCGGCCGGGACGTAGATGGCCTGGACCGACGTGATCGAACCGGTCTTGGTCGACGTGATGCGCTCCTGCAGGTCGCCCATCTCGGTAGCCAGCGTGGGCTGGTAACCGGCGGCGGAAGGCATGCGGCCGAGAAGCGCCGAGACCTCTGAGCCCGCCTGGGTGAAGCGGAAGATGTTGTCGACGAAGAGCAGAACGTCCTGGCCCTGGTCGCGGAAGTACTCGCAGGCGGTCAGGCCGGCGAGACCGACGCGCAGACGAGCTCCGGGAGGCTCGTTCATCTGACCGTACACGAGAACGGTCTTCTCGATGACGCCCGACTCCTTCATCTCGTTCCAGAGGTCGGTGCCCTCACGGGTGCGCTCGCCCACGCCGGTGAACACGGA
>Ga0079306_1001943_pt1 | contig 12407 bp, 9 predicted proteins | sample Methanotroph_Enr_FD_79181 | JGI IMG/M metagenome (GOLD analysis project Ga0079306, IMG submission 79181) | Enriched soil microbial communities from Old Woman Creek wetland in Ohio, USA - Methanotroph_Enrichment_5 | ecosystem: Environmental > Terrestrial > Soil > Wetlands | place: USA: Ohio...
GAAAGGCTGTGAAACGGACCCAATATTCTTTGCAGAAAGAATAGAACGATGACCTTCTTCATGCGTCAAAGATCCCAATCCAAGAATAATGACTGCAGATTGCAATGAATAATTTACAATTGGGCTGAAACTCTTATCCAAAGCTGTTGACAAAATGCGGTAGCTACTCAGGTAATCTACATTAAACTGTCTCATGGTGAACAGTCGGGCAGGAGAATCCTGAAAAATGAAGGGATAATCTTTCCCTTGTTTCGTTATTTTAGTGCTGTCTGAATCCCCGGCCAACAAGGAAGCATTCAAAATACATAGAAACAGAAACATCAAGAGGGTTTGCTTCATATATGTTGTATTTTCAGGTGTGTTTTTTATGATTAGGAATTCGTAAGAAAGAATTCTTATCGGGTTTTCGAATGTGCTTTTTTCATATACTCTAATTGTCTCCTTTATTGAATTATACATTTGGATTGGCCTCGGCTAAATTGGTTTAAAGCCGTTAAACTATATTAACTTTTCTTGGAAGTATTTAAGAAATTCGAAAAGTATCAATATGATACTGTGGCCTGATTTTTTCTTTCAAACCAAGAGCCCTTCGTTTTTGTTGTGTTTCATCCAATCTTTCTTAAAAAGAAAATCCCTTCCATTACTGCAATGAAAGGGATTTTCGCTTAAAGTAATTCTCCAGAAAATTCTGTTATGGTTTTGGTTTGAAAATAATATCGACCACATCAGCCTTGGCTAAGAACGATTTTACAAACTCCTGGACCTGGGCCGTAGTCATCTTTTTGAGAATCGTTTCGTAGTTCTCAGGTAAATCTGGATTAATAGAGTAGGTATAATAAGTATTCAATGCCTGCAGCCAATAGCTGTTGTGCAGTTTCGACTGTTCCCTGTTTTTTAGAAGGCTTTCAACTGCTTTGTCTAAATCTGTGGCAGTTGGACCGTCTTTGGCAATTTTATCGATTTCGCGGTAGATGATCGATTTCAAATAGTTGGCTTTTGCCGGATCAGTATCAAAAGTCATATTCAGACTTTTTTCAGCTTTCGGGAATTTCGACGAATTGGCCGAAACCCGAACTCCATACGATCCGCCTTCTTTTTCGCGGATTTCATCGATGTAGCGAAGGTTCAGAATGTCGCGGAACACGCTCAGAATCATATTTTGTTCAGGAGAATATTCCATCTTTGCATCGTAGTTAACCATTACCGTAGATTTTTTTACTTCCAGCGGAATTTCGATTTCCCGAACGGTTTTACCTTTTGGCCCTTCTATGTTGCGGTCGGTCCACGTTTCTTTTCTTGGCAAGCTGGTGAGTGAACCGATGTATTTTTCGGCCATTGCCTTGGCGGTTGCCTCATCAATGTTACCAACGATAAAATAGGTGAATTCGCTGGCATCAACAAAACGGTCTTTGTAGATGGTTTCCATTTGTTCCATCGAAACTTCATCAAAAAATTGAGGAGTCATTAGTTTGATACGAGGATTTTTACATGTCATGATCAAGTTGATCGAGTCGCTCATTATTTTCTGCGGATTGTTGGCCATGTTCGCTACATAAGCCTTGTAACGGCCAATCAATGCGTCGTAAGCTTCTTTGTCGAACCGGGGATTCTCAAATTGCAGGTATAACAATTGCATCATGGTTTCGAAGTCTTTCGGCGTACTCGATCCACTAAATGTTTCGTTCAGATCGGATAATCCTACACCAAGGCCGACCTTTTTGCCTGTCAGGGCTTTTTTCAGAGCGATGGCATCGTAATCACCAACCCCAAATGAACCCATAAATGAACTGAGCAATGTGGCCGAGGCAATCTTATCGTTGTTAACTTTTGAACTTCCACCGTCACTCGTGGCAATCAATGCAACCTGGTCTTTTTCGTAATCTGCCTGACGGTAAATGACTTTGGTATTGTTACCTAATGTCCATTCAACGGCATTAAACTCCGGAAGTTTTTTTGTGCTTTTTACCTTTGAACCAACCAGTTCTTTCTTGATCAGGTTGGTGGATACTGTCTGGTCGATATAAGGTTCAACCGGGCTATTATCAATTTCAGACATGATTGAAAAAGCCTGTTCTTTTGAAAGATGTTTAGCTTCCGGTTTGTCTGGTCCCATTACCACAATGACCCGGTTTTCAGGAGTCATCCACTGTTTGGCCTTCGCTGAAACTTCTTCAACAGAGATAGTTGGCAATATTTTCTGGGTAAATTCCCAGACAAAATCAATAGATGTCACAGGTTCACCATTAATGTAATTGTTCTTAAAATCAGAGGCAAACTGGTCGTTATTAATTTTGTCGCGTTGTTTGTAGCGACTTTCAATCGAGGTTAGTAAGTTCGTCTTCGCACGGTCAAGTTCCCCCGGTGTAAAACCGTGCTGATAAATACGCTCAGCTTCGGTATAAATTGATTTGAATGCCAAATCATCCTGATCGGGTTTCGCTGTTGCGGCTATGTTGAATACCTGATATCCTGAAACAAATCCGCCATAACCAATACTGCCATTGATAAAGGGCGCAACTCCCTTCTGAAGCAGTTCAGTGATACGGTCTCTGCTCATCATGCCAAACAGTGACTGGATGGTCTGTTCGCGAAGGTAGTTCATGTTTTTTTCTGAAGGAGCAGGTGCGTTGTGTTTGATGTATAGCGAAACGGAGTAGCTGTCGGCTTCCTTGTCGGAGGCCAGAACATACAATGGTTCCTTGTGATCCGGAACATCATAGAATTCACGTTTCAGCGGATTTGTAACAGGTTCAATTTTGGATAATAGTGCTTTCACCTTCTGCTCAACAGCGTCAACATCAATGTCGCCAACAATGGCAATCGCCTGTAAATCGGTGCGGTACCAATCGTGATAGAAGTTGCGCAGCGTTTCGTATTTAAAATTTTTGATCACATCCAGATCGCCAATTACATCGCGGTTCATGTATTTGGAACCATTCAGCAAAACAGGAAAAAACTGGCGCTGCATCCTGAATCCTGCCGTCCGGCGGGTTCTCCACTCTTCAGTGATTACGCCACGTTCAGCATCGATTTCCTCATCAGTGAGCAAAAGATAATGTGACCAGTCGTTTAATACCAGCAAGCAGGTGTCAACCAGTCCTTCGTGTTTTATCGGAACGTCGCTCAGGTTATAAACCGTTTCTCCATAACTGGTGTAGGCATTGATGTTTCGACCAAAGGAGACACCATGTTTTTCGAGGGTGTTGATAATCCCTTTTCCTGGGAAATGCTGGGTGCCATTAAAGGCCATGTGTTCCAGAAAGTGCGCCAGTCCATTCTGATCGTCATTTTCGAGCAGTGCGCCTACGTTTTGAATAATATAAAAACTTGCCCGTTCTTTGGGCTCTTCGTTGTGACGAATGTAATAAGTTATTCCATTGTCAAGTTTTCCGATCCGGACTGCGGGGTCAACAGGTGCCGGCTGGTTAAAAACATTTTGGCTAAACGCCATTCCTGACCACTGTGTTAGAGCAATGATCAGTACTAATCTGAATTTGATCATACGTTTGTTATTTGGTTGTTTTTATTTTTTTTGACAAGAATCATTAGGGTGGCTTGTCATAATACAATCAGATTGGTAGCAATCTGGTGTTCATAATTACAAAGGTTCCGTATTATTTCTGATCTTTCCGTTTCAGTAAAACGAAACCACCTTTTTTTTCCACAAAAACAAGTTGTGGATTCTGATCAAGAATGGATTGCATAGCAGTTACTTTAGCCACGAAATAAACCTCGCGACCGGTATCGCCATGCAATAGAAATTCCTGTTCATCACAATCGTTACAAGCTCTTTGGGACTTGTCGGAATAGAAAAACGGAGCATAACTTTTATAACCTAAAGTTGAAATCCAAACAGGCTTTCCTTTAAAAGCAGAAATAAACCCGATAGCTGGTCCCTGTGAATATTGCTCAATTTTAGGCACCAGCAAAAACATGAACATGAACACGAACACAGCGGTACTAAGATAGATGGTTAAAACTTGTTTTATCCCCTGAAAATAAAAGACTGCGATGATCAGTATTATTCCAAACAATAAACCGACCAGATATTCAAATCCACCCCAATGGACGGCAGTATCAATGCAGGCAATGGCAAAATCGTCTTTGATATATGCTTTCAGAACATTACCGGGTATTGAAGTTGCGATGAGTTGTACGAGACCCGGACTAATGGCCCAAATAGTTCCCAAGATAAAAATAAATGTTTTTCCCAGTTTACCTATGGTTGCCTTGTTGATAGATATATCATAAATCGAGACTGCTGCAAGGTAACTCAGAGGGAAATAGCACAACGAACTGTAATGTACAATCTTGGTTTTAATCAGAGAGAAAATCACAAGCACAACACAAAACAATATAATCATGAGCTTTCTGTAATCATTGTTTTCAGTACTTTTCTTGAAAAAGGCCCGGAAAGCCAATATTGAAGTAGGAAACACACCGACAAACAGAACGATTGGATGATAAAAAATGCTTCCTCCGTGCCCGGCATCTTCTGTTTTCATAAGTTTCATCTGGTAATCGATAAAATCAGCGACCAATTTCCAGTTGCCTGTGGCGATCTGATACAGATGATAGGCACCTCCGGTAAGAATTAGTACAATAGTAAAAATTGAAATGTCGAGCCATTTCAGATGGTTGAATTTGCGTTCAATCAGTAAAAACAGGACCAATGATACTCCAAACAATAAAACTGCCACCGGACCTTTCGTCAGAGTAGCCAAACCAAGAATGCCGGCAGATAAAATCACATTTCTAAAACCTTTATCATTCAGTTCTCTCCGGATGATGTGCTTGAAGGCAAAATACAGAGCAGAGAAAATAAACAGGTTAAACCAAGGGTCTATAATTCCGGATTTAAAATATAAAAAAGGTAGAATCGATGCGCCATAAGCTAAAGTCCAGGCCAATCCAAATTTGTAGTTCCGTAATCCATTACCAATTTCGAACAGCACCAGCAAGCTCAATACGCCGCAAATTGCATTGGGGAAGCGGGCAGCAAACTCATTGACACCAAAAATCTTCATGCTCAAGACTTGCATCCAGATAAAAAATGGAGGTTTTTCCCAGAAAGGCATGAAATTGATACGGACAGTACTGTAATCGCTGGTTGTTATCATTTCACGGGCCGATTCGGCAAAATTGATTTCGTCCCAATCAAACAAATGGACTAATCCATTGAATGGTAAAAACATTAGAAGGGCTACAAGAATTATTAATAGCCTGATTCGGTTCTCAATCGACATATTTTTAATCATAAGGGTTGTTCTCTAGTGGAAATCTTAGGTTTAAATGCAATTTTCCTGTCAAGCCATGAGCTTTTAATCCGCCTGCTAAAATAATAAACCAGAATGATAATTGATACTGCGATGCAGGAACCTGCAACCACATCAAAAGGGAAATGGGCCGAAAGATAAATTCGTGAAAAGCTTACCAATGCAGCCATGCAGAATAGAATAAATTTCAGGTATCGGTTTTTACTTAAAACAGACAGATAAAAAAACACGCTGTAAGCGGTAGCTGTATGACCCGATGGGAAAGTATAAAGCAGTGGCGGATCATAAGCTGGTACAAGTCGTAATACTTCAGTAAACTCAAAATAGACCACAGGACGATAAAATTCAGGAAAATAATGTCTTTTTAATACGGTAACCAGAATAGAAATTATCAAAGTTGCAGTTAAGAAAGTCAGCGACTCCCGGAATGAGACCCAAAGCAAGATAACAACCAGAAGATATGGAACGAATCCATCGCCCAAATCGGTAATGTAGAAAAAAAAATGATCGGCAAACTTTGAGTTGTAGCTATTAATATTTAGGAATAATCCGGCATTGCCATATACTCCTATTAGGGTTATTAAATAAGTAGTAAGCAGAATAAATGGAACAATGAAACTTTTGTTATCCTGAATTACCTTAAGAATGCCGGAAGCTTTGCCTGAAGAAAATGTATCCATTGAAACCAACAATTTATGCAAATATAGTATCCTGACATTTCAAAACGATGTCATTGCATAAAATTGCTTCAATTTTGATTTTATTTTGAATTTCAAACAAGTAATGTTGGATCCATTGATCAGTTAATTTTGAATGGGATCCATCACTTTACCAATAAACAGGATGGCATTGGTGTCTTTCTCGCGGATAGCAAAAACAAACGGATGATCGACCCGAAAGCTGTTGTCTGGTCCGGCAGAGGTTGTGCCTACAGTAATCCCTGTTACTGCTGCGGCTTCGGTTCCGCGTTCATCCACTTTAATATAAGTTTTGTGCATCACTTCAGAAATAATCAGGTTTGCATCATCCGAAATGCCGCTAAAGTTAGCTTTCATATCATCGAAAGCATCGGTCATCCCCAGAACTTTAAGTTCATCAACAAGACTATCGTCAAATTTGAACTCAAATTTAGGAAAGTATACCTTTTTCTTCTGTTCGGTCAGTTTTTGAATCCAGTCATTCACATTTTCCATGGTTATTAGAGAAATCACATCGCTGGTATTTTTTCCTGACGAAGGCAGAAAGATCAGCATTGAATATTTCCCACTTCCGTAAGGCATTTCAAGCATCTGAAAACTTTGATGACTGAATAAATTGAACGGATTTTCAATCGTCATGGTCGGTACCTGTATCACCGTTTTGTCTTCTTTAGTGAATGACAAATCATAAGTTTCCTTTGGATCAAAGCGGTATTTCCACTCTCCATTGAAATAAATGGCATTTAAAAGATACATCACATCCTCAGCATTTACCTGTTCAATGATTTTGTCGATTTTCCCTTTGGTTTTGGTATCTACCCAACCGTTCACTGAATTCAGAGTCTCTGTAGTTTTTGAAAAATCGAGCCCTGAAACTTCAGCCTGATAATAATTTTGATTGGTTGTGATAAAATCGTTTTTAATGTGGAAAGTATTCCGGTAAAAAATGGCATTCGCAATCGACAATTCAACTTTCGGGTCGTGACTTGTCAGTGATGAGACCAAGTCTTTATAACTCTGATTGATATCATCTGCAGTCAGATTAGACTTGTGCAGCATATCCTCCATTTGCTTTTTTGTATCTCCGATGGCGCCATTATAAACCATGCCTAACGCAAGTGAAACACTCAGCGGTGAAATCATAATATTTTTTGGTTCTTCGCTTGAAGCATTGACTTTTTGGAAGATCTCGAACCCGAATTGATTGTCGGCCGCGACGATCTTTGCAGACTTTTCCGTAAGCGTTAAATCCGAAACTACAGGTACTTCTGGCTTGTCGCTGCAGGCAGCGATTAGAATCACTAATGCTAAAAAAGAAAGATATCGTTTCATGGGTATACGTTTAAATGCTATTTGTAAGATGAGGCATCTCCATGAATGGTTGCGCTTCTCGTCTATTATTAATTTTCGAAAGTTCACGATTCGCCGGAGGAAAACAAAAAGTAAACGCAACTATTCTAATGCAAGTTACATCTATGATAGGAAGCATGAATAAATGGATGTTGGATCAACTTCCGGAATTCAGTTTGAACAGTATTTTGAAACTAAATTGATGGATTATTTTAAGCCCCAAAATGAATTAATTCGGTTAAATTTGGGTGATCAGAAAACAACGCACTCTTGGAAGATTTTAAACCTCTCATATCCGAATGTATTGCCGGTAACCAAAAGGCATTGGCAAAGTTATATCATCATTTTGCACCAAAAATGTTTGGGGTTTGTTTACGCTACGCAAAGGATGCTACTGAAGCTGAAGATAATTTACAGGATGGGTTTGTAAAGGTTTTCGCCAATTTAAAAGCATTCCGTAACGATGGATCGCTTGAAGGTTGGATTCGGCGCATCATGATTAATGTTTCGCTCGAGAAATTAAGAAAGCAGCATTTGCTTTATCCGGTTGAAGATGTTTCGATTTATGACTCGGTCAATTTTTCGGATGATGTGATCGCAAAAATTTCGGCTGACGACTTGATGAGGATTATTCAGAAATTACCTCCGCGCTATCGCCTGGTATTTAACCTGTATGTGATTGAGGGATTGTCGCATCAGGAAATTGCTCAGGAGATGGCGATCACACAGGGAACCTCTAAATCGAATCTGGCACGTGCCCGGGAAATACTGAAAAAGAAAGTTCAAGAGACCTTTGGTGAATTAAAGGGTCAAAACAATAATACTGCATGAAGAATTTTAAAAATATAGATGAACTGTTCCGCGAAAAACTCCAGAACTATGAACAGGCACCACCTGATTATTTGCTGGAGAATATTTTGGCAGCTGCAACAGGCAATAACCGAAGGCGAAAACTAATATTATGGCGTATTGCAGGTGTTGCCGCAGCTTTGCTGCTGGCTTTTGTTGCCGGTTGGCAATTTAATACACGTGATGGTGTGGTATTAAAGCAGCCAATGGTGATCTCTCAAAATGCAGCTCCAAAAGCTGAATCCGAAAAAATAATTCAAGCTGAAGCGAAAATGACAATAAAACAAACTGAAAGTTCAATCCCTTTGGTTGCGCCATCTTCTCAAACCGAAAAAGTTAAAAATAAGGAGTTTGCCGAAAGTTCAAAATCTATAAAATATGTTTCAGTTGCCGAACCCGATCAACAAGCATCAAATAATGAATCGTTACTTCTGAAACCGCTTCATTACCTTTATAGTCTTATACCAAACGACAAGGGACCAGTCCAAAAACTTCAGGAACGAAAAACAAAAGAAGCTGCTGATGAATGGATTGAAAAATCAATCGATCAGCAGATTATGGAACAGAATAAACAAGCGATGCTGGCCCAGAATTCGGATAAGGAAAAAGGTCGTTGGTTGGTTGGAGCTCAGGTTTCACCGGCATACAGTGTTTCTCGCAGTTCTCATTCGAAGCAATATGCCAGTAATATGCTCAATTCTCAATCTACCAATCCGGTTGATTTGGGCGGCGGTTTGTCAGTTGAGTATAAGCCTGGCAAACGCTGGAGTTTACAGAGCGGTGTTTACTATTCAGGAATGGAACAAAGCTCCGGTAGTTCAACTTACTCGAATGCAAAAAATTCATTTGCACCTAATGTTGGATCTGATTATCTGAGTACCAATTTGATTGTTGATGCCACTACAAATAAAATATCGATGAATAGCACTGCGGGAGTGATTGAATTCAAAGGTATTCCTTCAGGAATTGCACTGGAAGCTAATCTGGATAATAAATCGGTGGCCGGAGCCATTGTTGCTTCTGATGCGACGTTTGTTCAGAATTTTGAATACCTTGAAATACCGCTTTATCTTAGGTACACGCTTATCGATTCGAGATTCGATGTGGAAATGTTGGGCGGGTTCAGTTCAAATTTACTGGTTGGTAACCAAACTTTTATGGAAAGCAATACCGGCAAATCGTTGGTTGGCAAAACCCAGGATATGCAGACCATGAATTACAGTGGCACATTGGGCGTCGGCCTGAAATACGGATTGTCGAAACGTTTGTATCTGAATGTTGAACCCCGTGTCAAATATTACCTGAATTCACTAAACAGTAATTCCTCAGTAAGCTACAAGCCATATACTATCGGTGTTTTTACCGGATTAAGCTACGAATTTTAGTGATTAGCGATCTGCTGCTATGTTCATAGTCATTGCTAGTCTGGTCATTCATGATATAGGCGCAGCCTGTGTTTTCAATGAATCTCAATAAACGACACAATGACCACAGATGATAGTGGTAATATTGAAATTCAAACCAGAAATTCTCTTTACTAAGCGCAACCTTTTGTTCAGGTTATCCATCTTAAAAGTAAAACAAAAAAGGATTCCAAACTCAACGCCAATTCTGGCAATTAACCAAAAATGAAATGAAAAAAATTCTGATCCTGTTTATTGTCGGATTAATTCTGGTTCCTGCTTTTGGCCAGAAAAGTAAAAAAGATGTCGTTTACCTGAAATCAGGAGGCATTATCAGAGGCCAGCTTATTACTTATGACTTGGCGACTGTGAAGATTAATTCGGCCGGGAACGAGTGGGTTTTTAAGCCTTCTGAGGTTGACAGTGTTTCAAGAGCATTAAAAACCAAATCTGAAATTGGACTGACTAAAAGCTTTTTTTTCGACACCTCAATGGGTGCACTGGTTGGTAACTCCGGAAATGCTCAAAAAGCTCCTTTCTCATTTATGGCTTCCGCAAACTTCAGGCTCATCGATAAACTCTATGTTGGAGCTGGTCTTGGAACCGAATTTTTTGACGAATCGTATATGCCTGCTTTTGCACAGTTTCAATACAAATTCAGAGACACACGATTTACGCCTTTTGTAAATCTGCAGGTCGGATATATGGTTCCACTCGAAGATGGTAATTATCAGCGATACAACAATTATTATCCATCCTATTCTTCCTATTACCCACCTCAAACCAACAACAAACTCAATGCTGAAGGCGGTTACATGATCAATCCGTCCATTGGATTTCAGCGGTTTACCTCCGAAAATTTTGGCTGGTTCTTTTCTTTCGGTTACCGCCACCATCAACTGAATTATTCGGGTGAAAACGGGTACAAGCTTGAAAACAATTTTTCGCGTCTTTCACTTAAGATCGGACTTATCTTTAATTAATTGCTGCCATGATACGAACAAAAAAAATATACTGCATATTGGCTTTTCTGTTAGCGATTGCCACATCATGTACCGATAAGGTTTTCGAAACATTCACTGCCAATTCGCCTGTTTACATGAGTTATGCCGATTTGCGTTCGGCGGTGAAAATGACTGCTGCCCGCGAGATGAATAATCCCGGGAAGATCTACTTTAAAGACCAGTACATTTTTATCAATGAAAAATTGAAAGGCATACATGTTTATGACATGAGCGACCCGACAAATCCTCAGAACAAAGGTTTTATTGAAATCCCCGGAAATGTTGATATTGCTATTAAGGACAATATTTTATATGCCGACAGCTATGTTGATCTGGTTTCGATTGATGTATCCAGTTTCTCAGGAATAAAAGAAGTTGGACGGGTTCAGAAAGTATTTCCTTATACTTTGCCCATTTACGACACCAAATATCCAATGGCTAAAGTCGATGAAACAAAAGGTATTGTTACCGGTTGGGAAGTCAAAAGTGTCCGTCAGGAAATAGAACAGCGATATTATCCGGTTTATTATGGTAACAGTAAAGCAGAGTATGACTCGGGTTTATCCACTGGCGGCGGTATTGGCGGAACAACGGGATCTACCTATGGAGTTGCAGGCAGCATGGCCCGCTTCGGTTTGTACAAGAATATGCTTTATATAGTTGGTCAGTATAATTTGTACACGTTTAAGCTAAATTCGGCTTCCGATGCCTCTTTGCTGAATACAAGTTATGTCAGCTGGAATGTTGAAACCATTTTCATTACCGACAACCACATGTTTCTTGGAACACAAAACGGAATGATCGTTGAATCGCTTGAAGTGCCAGAGAGCCCAGCTCAAATAGCAACTTACTCGCATATAACTGCATGCGATCCGGTTATCGTCAAAGACGATCTGGCTTATGTGACACTGAAGGGCGGAACTACCTGTCGCGGAACCGTGAATCAACTGGATGTAATTCGGATGAGCAACGGATATTCGAAATTCGAGTTGCTCAAGTCATATCCGATGTATGGCCCGCAAGGCCTGGGAATTGACGATGAACTCCTTTTTATCTGCGACGGCGATGCCGGCTTGAAAATATATAATACTTCCGATCCATTATCAATCACAAACAATATGATTGCAAGTTTTCCGTTAATTAATGCGTACGATGTTATTCCAATGAACAACTACCTGTTCATGATTGGAGAAAAAGGATTTATGTTATACGATTACTCAAATGTTCAGAACATTAAACAAATTGGTTTTATTCCGGTAGTGAAAAAATCATAACCAGTCCGAAATATCCGGACTTTGAAGTACTGTGGTATCCTCTAAAAAAAACCGGTTGATCTATTCAACCGGTTTTTTGTTTGAATAAAAAGCAAGCTTTGTTGACTGAAGAAATTAAAACCGCTACTTTTGCAAATTGTCGAATTTTGAAAAGGTTATTATGAAGATTAAGCTATCTGCCCGGTTCTTTCAACTGATCTCTGTTATTCCGGTATTTATGTTTTCCGCACTAACCGGCTGTTCCGGAACATTGCGGCAACATCCCGATTCAATCGGAACTCATTTGTTTACTCCGGTTGAGTTACCCCAAAAACTCGAATTCGCAGGAGAAAAGGTGCCCATGGAATATTACGACGTACGGGAAAATCTCGACCGGGAATTACTGTCAGCGGTTTATTTCCATTCGCAAACCATCCGGTATATTAAAAATATGCCCCGGTACTTTTCCGTTATCGAGCCTATCCTGAAGTCACACGGAATTCCTGAAGATTTCAAGTACCTGTGTGTTGCAGAGAGTGGTTTCGATCCTCGTGCAGTTTCACCTGCCAAGGCA
>Ga0079306_1001945_pt1 | contig 12397 bp, 11 predicted proteins | sample Methanotroph_Enr_FD_79181 | JGI IMG/M metagenome (GOLD analysis project Ga0079306, IMG submission 79181) | Enriched soil microbial communities from Old Woman Creek wetland in Ohio, USA - Methanotroph_Enrichment_5 | ecosystem: Environmental > Terrestrial > Soil > Wetlands | place: USA: Ohio...
GCTTTGCCTCACCGTGCGAACAACCTCGCAATAAACTCCCTAAACGGTATCATTGTACTCATTGTTAGAATCACTGTAATCAGGATATATAACACATATTGCTGTGTTATCCCCTGTTGGAATCTGCGGAACCAGCCAAACCATTTCTCAAAATTATGACCTATTGGCAATATCACCCGATCCAGTATTGGGTCATCCACATGGCTGCTCATATCAGTAGATTCAGGAAACAGCCCTTCAATATTCGGCCTATGCATGCGTGGACGAAGTACCCAACGGAACATTGCCACGATCATCTGTGCGAACGATGATGCCGTGTATTGTACCTTTTTTGTCGGACAAGCATAACCGCAGTCCCATGTGCCGAATATACTTGAAATTCGAGTGTACAATTTCATGAAGGTCGCTATTGATAGCACCAGAATGATTAAGACTAGCGACATCAAACTTACCGGTTTCAGCGGTGCGATTGCTCCGATGCTCATTATTGGTGAATTTGATTCGATCATCAAACCTGCTGTTACTCTATCGAGAACTGGTATCAGCAGCACCGGCGCCAACCCAATAATCGCGCAGCTCGCCGCCAGAACTGCCATCGGCACCCGCATAGTTAGTGGTGATTCATGTGCGCGTGTCGCGGCAACAGTTCGCCCAGTGCCCAAAAACACCGCACCATAAACCTTCACAAAACAGGCAACCGCCAGTGCACCTATCATGGCCAGCACAGGCACGACAATCACGGCCACAGATGCCATTGATCCTTTGGCTGTTAAGGTCCCAAACAAACCCAAATAAACAAATAACTCACTCACAAAGCCGTTCAGTGGAGGCAGGCCGCAGATAGCGACCGCACCGACGAAAAACATAGCAGCAGTCCATGGCATAGCTTTGGCCAGTCCACCAAGAGAGTCTATCTGCCGTGTGCGTACACTGTGCACTACCGAGCCGGCACTTAGAAACAACAGCGACTTGAATAGACTATGATTCCATGTATGCAGCAGGCAACCGGCCATTCCCAGTACTATCCACTCCGGATGCCCGGCCGAACGCCCTAACATTGCCACCCCAAAACCCATCAGGATAATGCCTATATTTTCGACACTGTGATATGCAAGCAGCCGTTTGAGATCATGTTGACCGATAGCGAACACAACACCAAGAAGCCCACTTATAGCACCAAGCAGAAGAATAAGGCCGCCCCACATAGAAGGCGGGTCGGGCAGCAGCAAAAGGAATCGCACTAATCCATAAATGCCCATTTTCAGCACAACGCCGGAGAGCATCGCAGAGATATGAGTTGGTGCGCTGGCGTGTGCGCCGGGAAGCCAAAAATGAAACGGCATAATACCCGCTTTTAATCCAAATGCGATAAGCGATAAGAAAAACAGGACATTCAAAACTCCTATGCCGATCATATCACTGGAAATTGGCTTTAGATCGTAAGATCCCGTTGCCCATCGCCACAGAACAAACAGCGCAAACAGAGTCAGCGTGCCGACGTGTGTGGCAATTATGTATATCCAGCTTGCTCGGCGACATTCAGCTTTATGGTCTTCGGTTGCAACAAGGAAAAACGCTGATAACGCCATAACCTCCCAGCCAAGCAGAAAAGCCATAGCGTGCTTACTAATGACCAGCAGAGACATACCAGCGGTTAATAATCCCCAGAATAGTTGAACTTTTCTTCCGGTTCTTATATTCCGAAGTTGGGGCCAGTACCCCATTCCATAAATCGAGCCAAGCCCTCCCATAAAAAAGACCGGCACAAGAAAAAACGCGCTTAGATTATCAATGCCGATAATTGAATTGCCGATCGCGGGCCAGGGAAAGCTAAATGTTTGAGCTTGACCAACTCCTAACGCCAACGATGCGCCGACTAAGCCCAGTATTGAACTAATGCTCATCATCACTACGGCAATGCGTTGCCCCCAGACTGTCCTTCGAGGCAGGCATAGCCCAGGCAGCCCGCTTGCTGCCGAAACTAAAATAGCTATTATGATAAGCTCAAGAGACATTAATAATATCCATCTATGTTGATGAACGAATCTATTCCTTCATGTCAGGAAGCATTGCTATGAGCCCCATGACCATTATGGGTATTAGTCAACGCAGAAATAGCGGCTTCAGCGCGAGATAAGGTTTCCATCAACTCTTCACGCGAAGCCTGACGCTTGAGTGCCATCTTAAAATCTTGGTTTTGCAGAACAAAGCCAAGACGGGATAATATATGCAAATGTGCCCGGACTGTCGGACTAATAAGTGCGAAAAGCGTACTTACCGGCTGACCATCGATAGCCCCAAAATCTATTGGATGATCTAGGAAGCACAATGTCATGCTGGGTTTAGATACATGCAGAACGACTGGATTTCGGACATGTGGAATTGCGATTCCATCACCGATACCAGTGGAACCCAATGTCTCGCGAGCCATCAGTACCTGGTACAAAAAACCACGATCTACTTCCTCAGGAAGATTAAGTATATCTACAATCGCACGAAGCACTGAAGGCTTATCATTGCCCCCTACCCGGTAAGAGATACCCCCTGCTTTTAGAGCATCCGAAAGACTGGGCAAAGGAGTCTTGCTCTGCTCAGTTTCCTGGAATATTTCTGGAGAAACCTGTATTCGCCTGGAGGTTGCCCATTCCAAAAGCTCAGATCGGTTAAACCGGTACTGCTCATTGATCCGATACACTGGTACCATTTGCTGTTCGATCCAGCGATATATCGTTTTTTCAGAAACATTAAGGATTTTAGCAGTATCTTTAACCGATAATTGCATTAGTACATCTCCTTAGATATCCTTACCAATACCATGACATCTATGGACATTATAAAATATTGTCCTTAGATGTCAAATTAAGTTTATAATATACTAAAAAGGTCGAATTAGCTCACTAAATAGTTTTGTCATTTCTGTTGCAAATGGCGAAATACAGGGCTATATAGTAGAAAAACCACTGAAGAACACAGCTATGAAGTTTCCAATGCGATGTTTTCATGACAAAGCGGAACGATTCTCGTTGATCCGCAAATCTTTCTGGACTATGTCTTAGGTATCGAGCTTGGCACAAGGTATTTTAAAGTTGCCATTTTTCCCGCGATGGCAGACTTTCAGGCTGGGTGAAGTGCTGTTCCAACTGGCAGCACTTCCGAAGGCCAGTGCAGACTTTCCACACCCTCTGCTCCAAAATATCGGTTGCCGCCGCGAGATCCTGGATTAAACTTGTGCAATAAGACCCGCAGAGGTCTGCAACGAAGCCGTTGGTTTATCATCACCATTGCCAAGCTCTTTTCTATATTCTTTGACGATCTTCAGCCAAATTGCCAAATGAAGCAGCCGGAAGGCATAATGCCATTCAGTGTTTTTATTTTCTAAGATAGTTTGACCTTTTCCTTTAAACAGCACCCCATCAAATTGTCCCAGATTCGCACCATATTCATCAACCAATTGCGCTATCTTTTTGCTCTCCGACCAGTATTTCTGGTAATCATGCCACGAATGCTGAACAACTTTTTTCCTTCCCAGTTTCTCCATCATTCCCGCTGCCATATCCTGCATTTTGCGAATACTCCGCTGTGCCATCCGCATGATTTCACCACTGCAGGGTTTTATCCCGTCATTTGCCGAAGGGATATACAACCCGCTTCCAAGAAGTTTTTTCGCCGCCATCATGAATATTTTGTTACCAAGCTTCAACTCCACAGGACACTTAAATGCCAGGTCAAGCAGCCTTCTATCCGCCCCAACCAGTTTAAGCGGCAGCACCCTCCTCTGCGCCGACCACGTTGCCGCCTCGATCCAGTGCCGAAATGGATATATTTTCAGCCATTCCGCCACACTGCTTCGCCTCTGGTCTGCATTGGCGTTATAAAACCCGCTTATCCTTGCGCTTAAACTCTCAAGAATATTATCTGTTATAAATTCATCTAAGATATGATCCTGCCTGTATGGATGATCAAATTGAACTTTTTTATAATAGCCAGGCCGCCCCCTCCCCCACTGTTTGCAGAAAACAAAATCTTTCGCGCAATAAGCCCTGATGATCGTGTCAAACAGATCCCCCGTAAACAGGGTCTTTGTCTTTTTATTTATCAGATCCGCGAAACCAAATAAATGAGCATGAACAAACTCGCAATCAAATCCGATGAATTTAACTATATCAATAAGATTATTCGCCAGGTACTCTTCTTCTCTAAACAACGGAAACCATGTGTGCCCATACCCTTTCGCCACTTTCTCTGCGACCTTGGTTTCTCTATTAAGTTCATCGCACAGCGTCAGCCCCATGCATTCCAACTCCTTCGGCACCGCCGCCATTACCAGCCGGGAATCCAGCCCTCCGCTCAGCGCCACAGCCACTGGCCCTCCCGCTGCTCGATCCCGAACCGATGCAGTTACCGCCTCGCTTAATTCGTCCGCCAGTTCTGTTTCACTATATCCGCTTTGCAGTTCATCAGGCACAGACCAATAGCTCAAGTTTTTGCACACAGCCTTGCCGGGCGCATTTAGATTAACGCAATACACAGCCCCAGGCCTAAGCTCTGTAACATTCGTGTACATTGTATTTGGGAACGTACAATATCTCGTCAGCATGACTTGCGCAATTGAGACAACATCTAAATCCGCCCCGCTGTCACTTACAGCCGCAACCAGGTCCTGCTGTGTCCCAAATGCTGCCGCCTCACCACCGTTTCCCTTTCCCGCGAATACCTGCGTAAAGTTCATAGGATCAGTAACTAAGCAAAATCCCGCTTCGTCCGCCCACATTATCGCAAACGCCCCGTTTAATTTCCCAAACAGATTATCGCTTTTTAGATCGATACCCCCAAATCCCTCAAAGCGATGTATATCCTTAATTCTCTCAATAAATGGCTTTAACTGCCCATGCGGTATTTCTCCAACCAGGTCGCCTACCCAGGCAAAAACACCATTATGTTCCTTGTTAATATTATTACCACCCGCCAGGTGCTCGTTTAATACCGCTGCGCTGCCCCATTTAAATCCAAAGCATTGCCCCGCCGGCGCACGTTCTCCATAAGGACGTTTAAGCAGCGACAGCAAAAACTCCGGCGAATACCTGTCTCCTATACTGATTAAAAAATCGCACATCAAGGTGCTCCTTCAATTGTTGCATGTATCACAAATATCTTTTTACAAACGCATTTATGCCTTTCTTCTCATAACTCCCCAGAACCAGACAATATACCCCCCCGCAGTAACTCATCATGATCACGATAGTAGCAATGCACAAAACCCGCCAGGAATCAACAAGCCTCACGATCCCCGCCAAATAATATATACCGACAACAGCAGCGCCGATCCCCAGCGGCTTGGCAAAGCAGGTAAAGTAGTGTCTTATAAATTTGATACCGAGCAACCGGCAGACATAGATTTGAGCCAGACTCCTTATCGCGATCATCGGCACAGCGATCCCTAAAGCCAAACCCGCCAGCCCATATTTGTAACATAAGATCAGCGAGCATAAAAACACACTCACACCTTCAACAGCATCTATCATGCTCACATAAAACTGCTTTCCAAGCCCGTACATAAGATCGATAGACATTCGGTAAATTACAAGCATCATACTCCCTGCCGCCAGAATGACTAATGCCGTACCCGCCTGCCCAAAACCCTTATTAAGCCATAATTGCAAAAATGATGGCCCAACTGTCAAAAGCGGAAGCGCCGCCCCAGCCGCTATCATTGCTGTATATTTGCTGCCCTTAATGAACAGAGCTTTGACCTCGCCGCGCGCGTTGCTCCCTGCCAGGTAGCTGAACCTCGGCATGAAAACTCTTGTCATCGAATAGATCGCCCGCCGGTAATAGCTCAGCAGCATCGTGGTAACCCCAAGGAGCCCCACAGCTTCCAGCGAAACAACTTTTCCCAGTATCTGCTTTGGCGATTCGTATGTAAGCACCTCAGCCAGTTTGCATGCGACTATTGTCAAAGCGAAGTAGAACATGATCTTGAACTCAGACCCGCTCACCGACTTGAAACTGATTTGAATATCCCCACAGCATTTCCGAAAAACCACCCACTCCGCCCCCAGCGTCACAACAGCCACTATTACCAGCGTCCAGCCCATAGGTATCAATCCATACCCCGCTATGACGCACCCAGCCAGCGTAGCCGCCCGTACTGTTGCGGATGTTATTTCAACAATGTTTGCCCAGCCAAATTGCTCATACCCCCTGATAGCCGAATCCAGTATTTCCGATGGCAGCTGTATCGCCGCCGCCAGCCCCACTACCCTCAGCAAAATTGCGAATTGCTGCCCGCCCCCGAAAAACTCAGATATGTTATCAGCCAAAAACCAGGAAGCTAAAAAAACCACAAAACCCAGCCCAGCGTAAATTGCCATCGCGGTACTTACCACCACGGACACCCGCTCCTGATCTCCCTGCCCTCGATAAAGTGGAACATGCCTGCAAACAGCCGTCCCGATCCCGAATTTTAGCAGACCGAAATACCCCACCACCGAAGATGCCAGCATCCACATCCCGAAACTCTTTTTGTCAAGTTGCCTCACGATCGCAGGCGTCAGAAAAAAACCTATCAGAACATTAATGCATAGCACACCCCAATTGCCTATCACATTTCGCTTTAATGATGGAAGTTTCCCGCCGCCTGAAGATGCCGTGCGCAAACCACCACTGCTCCCAGTCCTCGCTTTACGCGCAGTCTGTTCCAGAGAAATTTTCAACCCCCACCCCCCATTTAAATTTTACTATACCGAGAGCCAATGCTTCTCAGCACCGACATAACCCAATAGTACTTAAAACAAAATCAATAATCAGCAAAAATTTCCCCACCCACATACAAAAAAAACTAACCCCAAAATGTATTCCTTTAAAATTGTAAGCCGAAATAACTAGAGTGCATACAAACCCATGTGTTTATTGCTCGACATTTTTTAGATAATTGTCCCATTTACGCTGAAAGGATTGAGCATGCCCGATTTCATTGAACGCCATGTGGATAAAACCACCACCGCAGGGTGGAATATCGAGATTTGAATCACCAAAATATGCGATGCAGCAATCAGCCGAATCAAATTATGCAAAGACTTGCGAGAGTTTGCGGCAGTATGCGAGGGTACGCGAAAATCGATCGAATGGGCCCACAAGGACTCGAACCTTGGACACGCGGATTATGAGTCCGCTGCTCTAACCGACTGAGCTATGGGCCCGTAAATTGCAAGGCGGCGGTGAGATTCGAACTCACGAAATAACGGTTTTGCAAACCGTCCCCTTAGGCCACTTGGGTACGCCGCCAAAAGCCAAAAGACCTAATATAATACGAGAAAGGGGGATTTGCAAGTGGCTAATTTAAGTCTTGCCAGTAAACCTTTTATCATTCAAGGCCCAGAACATTGGCCATGGAATACATGCCGGGGTTTTTGCCTACAAGCCACTGGGCAGCCCTGAGTGCGCCGCGGGCGAAATTATCACGATTATGGGCACTGTGGCTGAGGGTAACGGTCTCGCCTAAGGTCGAAAAGATCACGTCGTGTTCGCCTGTGATGTCGCCGGCGCGGATGGCGTGCATACCTATGGTATCAGCCTGACGCAGAGCATCCTTGCCGCTTCTGCCGTTTACGAGGCAGGATGGGTAAGGCATGTTGCGGGCGGACGCTATGTTTTTGGCCAGGGTAAGGGCTGAGCCGGACGGCGCATCTTTTTTGAATCGGTGATGCTGTTCGACGATCTCAATATCATAATCGGGGCCCAGCAATGCGGCGACCTTTCCAACGATGCTGAAAAGAACGTTCATGCCGACGCTCATATTAGTGGCCTGAATGAGCGGAATCAGTTCCGAGGCCTGTTTTACGCGGTTTAGCTGTGATTCGCTAAGGCCGGTGGTGCCCAGAACCAGCGCAACCTTGTTTTCTACGCAATAATTCAGGGTCTTATCAAAAGCTTCGGGGAGAGAAAAATCGATCATAACATCCGCTGTTGAGGGCAAAACATCGGAGATTGGTACATTTATGGCTTTTGAGCCGGCCAAAAGGCCTGCATCTGTACCGGAATCGGGATGTCCTGCGCGTTCAGAGGCGCCTACTATGTCAAATTTAGCTGATTCTATGGCCAAGGCGATAATGCGCCTTCCCATTCTGCCTGATGCACCGTTTACGATCAATTCAGGATTCATAGCTACTCCTTTGTGATTTAGCGATGCGAATATATCATAAGTATTTTGTTTTACAAGAGCAATGCGAGCGCGCACCCCTTGACAGGTGGTAAATCGTATGTATACAATAGTCCGAATTAAGTAGTCTCATTTAGAAAGAGAGGTTTAACCGTGTACAAAGGTTTGTTAACAGTAGTTTTGGCCTTAGCAGTGAGTTTGGGAATGATGCTTGTTTCGGGATGCGAAACAAAGGCGCAGACAGGCGCAGGCATTGGAGCACTTGCCGGTGCCGGTTTAGGAGCCATCGTAGGGAATCAATTTGGTAATACCGGCATGGGAGCGCTCATTGGTGGAGCGGCGGGTGCGGGTGGTGGATACCTGATAGGTAACGAAGGGGATAAAAAGGATGCAAAAAAAGAATCGCAGGCGCAGATCAATGCTGTAAGAGATGAGGCCAACACGGTTGTGATCAATGTGACCAACAGCAACGGGTCGATCACGCCGGTGATTTTGAGAAGGTCGGGCAACGTATATATTGGCCCCAAAGGCGAACAATACACGACTCTGCCGACAGCCGAGAATCTTAAGCCTATATACGGCATATAATTACGAAAGTATCTATTCAGGCGTAAGTTCTGCGATTATCTGCTTGCATACTATTGCCGAAATGATACTATCATTTTTAGGTATATTAAATAAGTTTTGTTAGGGCGGGCCAGTTGGGTAGAAATACTCGACTGGCTAGGGTTGAAACGGCGGTTAGCGGGCCGCCGTTTCGTTTTTTTTATAGTTTAAAATGATTTTCGACGGTGGTCTGACGGTAGTCCGAGGGTAGTCCGAGGGTAGTCCGAGCCACATCACAGGGGTGGTAGATGGGGTGTCAGGGCAAGTTTGGACGTCAGGTTAAGAATCAATTACAGACAAGCCAACTCGCTTATTTGGTGTATAAAAAAGAACTATAAATCCGCCTCGTCGTAAGAATATTATTGCAAAACGCTGGGGGATTTGTAAAATTACCGTTTTATCAAGATTCGGAGAAATGAAATGAAAGAAGGCATTCATCCAAAATACGAGAAGGTAATCGTCCGCTGCGGGTGCGGCAACACGTTTGAGACGCGCTCGACTATAAAGGAAATCCACGCTGAAATATGCTCGAACTGCCATCCGTTCTACACGGGCAAGCAGAAGTTCGTCGATGCGGCTGGCCGAATCGAGAGATTCCAAAAGAAGTTCGGTTCGAGCTATCTCAACAAAAAGCAAGGCAAGTAGCTTAGTTTCGTACAAGAATTTACGCTGTTGGACGTGATCGTACTGATCCATGTTTGGCAGCGTAATTTTTTTTGTACTTTGGGAAGAGCAACCAAAGAGAGCACAGAGATAAGTTTTAAGAGAAAAAATTATGTCGGGTAATAGCGGCGAGGCGATAATCAGGAAGCTCGATGAGCTTGAGGGCAGGTATGTCGCGATCGAGGAGCAGCTTAATGATGCGGCGGTAGCGACTGATCATGCCAAGGTGACCGGGCTGGCTAAAGAGCAGAGCAAGCTTCGCAGCGTGGTTAGCAAGTACCGGGTTTACAAGGAAAAGAACAAGGGTCTTGCTGATGCAGAGGCTATGGTAGCTGACGCGAGTATCGACGCGGAGATGAAGGAGCTGGCGGAGGAAGAAATAAGGCAGCTTGCGGTCGATAAGGAATCACTTCTTAATGAGATAAAAGATACGCTCGTGATGGCGGATGACGCTTCGATCGATTCGATCATTATGGAAATACGAGCTGGTACGGGCGGGGAAGAGGCGGCGCTTTTCGCACGAGACCTGTATAACATGTACACACGTTATGCGGATAAACGCGGGTGGAAGGTCGAGCAGCTTGATTTCAGCGTGGGCGATATGGGCGGGTTCCGTGAGGCAATAATTAATATCAAGGGGCCTGGGGCCTGGGCGGAACTTGGCTATGAGGGCGGCGGGCATCGCGTGCAGCGAGTGCCAGAAACCGAATCGCAGGGAAGGATACATACCTCGGCGGCGACGGTTGCGGTGCTGCCTGAGGCGGAAGAGCTTGATATACAGATCAATCCAAATGACGTGCTGGAACATGTAAGCAGAGCGGGCGGGCCTGGGGGACAGAACGTAAATAAAGTGAGTTCGGCGATACGGCTTGAGCATGTGCCGACGGGAATTACCGTAAACATGCGTGAAGAGAAGAGTCAGCATAAGAACCGCGCCAAGGCGTGGCGAATTCTGCGAAGCCGAGTTTACGAGCTTTATGAGAGCCAAAAGCGGGCGGCGCGCGACAGCGTTCGCAAGACGATGATCGGCTCGGGCGACAGGTCTGAGAGGATACGCACATATAATTTTCCGCAGAACCGGCTTACGGACCATCGCATCAATCTTTCGCTTTACAGCCTGGACAAGATCATCATGGGGGAAATGGATGAGCTTATCACGGCGCTGAAGGATTTTGATAAACAGCAGAGGCTGCAGAATCTTTAAAAAAGTGAGTAGTGAGTAGATTGTCAGTGGTCAGTGGAGGGGATTATTGCGGGTTGCGGGTTGGGGAATCGAAAACGTATCAAGCATCGAGTATCAAGAATAAAACCAAGAACCTACCTGCTTTTACGGCTTGGGCTAAAGACCCCAAGCTAATAATAAGGAAAAGCTTTTTTTAAGAACAGAAAAAAAGAGGGTGGCAATTTTACCCATAGCTGCGCTATGCTTGCTATGGGCTACTCCCTGTCGCCCCGGCCGGGGCTGGAAAGACAATTGGAATTGCTGAACGAGAAATGGCTGGGGAGTTCATGGCTGGTTGACGCATTCATGGCATGCAAGAGGTCACGCGTTCGACTCGCGTTAGCTCCATTAACATAACTCTATTTTTCCATCAACTTACAAACCAACAATACTGGACTTCCAAAAAATAAAAATAAATCGTTGGACACTCGTTGGACAGGATACAATTTCGTTTAGGTTTGAAAGCTGATTAAGCCAGCGCAGGGATAAAACCCGGGCATGAGCAGAAATTTTAATCAGAGAGCCGAGTCAGTGCGCATGTCTTTTTGATAAATGACAATTGCTCTGCGGGCGCAAGATTCATAAAAGTTCTAAAAGAGGCCACATGGATATGTCCGTCACGAGTAGGTGTTTTATTAGAATAGTCAACGGAATGTGATTGACAATGCGGACAACGGGGGAGCAAACCCATATTTTGAGAATGAACGCGGTCAGCACATGCAGCAAAGATGAACCAATAATCTCCATCCCAGTAAAATTCATGAATCAGACCTGACACGATATCCCAAACTTTGTTATCGATCGCACAGCAATAATTAAAATAGTTGCCGAGTTCGCTCTGAAATATACTCTCCCCATATGAGAAGTCACTCAACAATGGCAAATCAAATTCAGTGTTACAACTTCTGCATTTTGCTGCAAAGAATCTGACTGGTTCCCATGGCGTCGTCAAACGCCCATAAGTTGTTTCAATAAAATCAGGATAATGCGTGCTCAGCCAATCCCATATTTCAACTTTAAATGCGTTCACTTTTTCCTGGTCTCCAAAATTCAGAGAAATCAGTTTTAAATACAGCTCGCTTCCCAAAAATGTTTCAATTTCCGGAGTTTCATAAATCCATTTTTCAAAAGCCAAAGTCGAAATCTCTTGACGAATAAATAACCAGAGCTGAATTATAAATTTCATATATTAAGCTATCTTCATCGTTGTTTTGTTCTGAACGAAAGCCACTATCAATAACTCGGTATTATATGGTAAATCCATTTATAATCTAGTATTCAGCTGTAACTAGATATCCAAACTTGAAATCGAATTTTGTATTTATCATTTTCTTCTCGAACTTACGACCTCCTTTCTGCTTTGCAATCGCGGAAAATGTGATTATTCCAGCAAAAACGAACGTTTTCGCGTTGGGCATTTCGTTTGGAACATCGGCCGGGCGGGGCAGGAGGGTTATCTGCCCAATTGAAAATTCTAATTATTTGAATCAATGATTTGGCCGGGGGTGGCTGTGGATGGGGGCTGGTAAGTGATCTTGGCTGCGCCGAGGAGGGTGCCGGTGGCGAAGGCTAGATCAACTCGGGAGATTTCATATTCGGTGATGGCGCTTACTTCCGTAAGGAGCGCGTTTGCGTACTGGGACTGGGCGTTGAGGACGTCGGTTGAGGTGCGGAGGCCAAGTTCGAACTGTCGCTTTTCTGCCTGGTAGAGACGGCCCGACATTATAGAATTTTCACGGCTGGCGAGA
>Ga0079306_1001946_pt1 | contig 12394 bp, 10 predicted proteins | sample Methanotroph_Enr_FD_79181 | JGI IMG/M metagenome (GOLD analysis project Ga0079306, IMG submission 79181) | Enriched soil microbial communities from Old Woman Creek wetland in Ohio, USA - Methanotroph_Enrichment_5 | ecosystem: Environmental > Terrestrial > Soil > Wetlands | place: USA: Ohio...
AAAAAGAACTGATAAAGAGAGAAGGGTGAGTGTTGATAAGAAGAACTTTTTCAAAAGAAAGGTTTATTTGGTGGTTAATTAAAGGGGGGTAAAAGTAATCATTTTAACCAGCCGGAATAAAGATTGTGTAAATATTTGGGACAGTGGACAATGCTTTTTCTGTGTTGCAATGACTTTATGCATCTCGCTAAGCCAAATTATCCCTAAATTTGCACCTTTATTAAGATTTAACAATGAAAATTTCCTACAATTGGCTGAAAGAGTATGTTAACATCAGCCTTGCCCCTGTTGAAGTAGCCCGAATACTTACTGATTGCGGCCTTGAAGTCGAAGCTATCGAAGAATACGAATCCGTGAAAGGCGGACTGAAAGGAATAGTGATAGGCCATGTGCTTTCAACGCAGCACCATCCCAATGCCGATAAGCTTACCTGCTGTAAAGTGGATATAGGCGATGGCAACGTGCTGGATATCGTTTGTGGCGCCTCTAACGTGGCCGCAGGTCAGCGGGTGCCGGTAGCTACTATTGGCGCTTTAATCTATAAAGGAGACGAATCGTTTGCTATAAAGGCGGGCAAACTTCGCGGCGAGCCCAGCAATGGAATGATTTGTGCCGAGGATGAGCTCGGACTCGGCGATTCGCACGCAGGTATTATGGTATTGGATGCAAATGCACCGGTTGGTTTACCAGCTTCCAGATATTTCAAAGTTGAATCAGATACCCTGTTTGAAGTTGCAATTACACCTAACCGTGCTGATGCTACATCGCATATCGGTGTAGCCCGCGACCTTGCTGCCGCCATCAACAACCGGGAGAAACAGCACGAAAATGTCACACTTTCACTTCCGTCCGTTGATCACTTCAAAGTCGATAACAATTCACTTCCTATTACTGTAAGCATCGAAAACCATGAAGCTTGTGCCCGGTATACCGGGATAACCATCAGTGGAATTCAGGTAAAGGATTCTCCTGCATGGCTTCGCGACCGGCTGAAAACTATTGGCCTCCGTCCGATTAATAATATCGTGGATATTACCAATTATGTGCTGATGGAAACCGGCCAGCCATTGCATGCATTTGATGCAGCGCAGGTTACCGGTAACCTGGTTATTGTAAAAAAGATGCCTTCCGGAACCAAATTCGTTACCCTTGATGAAGTGGAACGCAGCCTTGGTGCCGAAGATCTTATGATTTGTAATGCCGCAGAGCCTATGTGTATTGCAGGCGTATTTGGTGGTGCAAAATCAGGCGTCAGTCAAAATACAACAGCGATTTTTCTCGAAAGTGCTTATTTTGACGGAACACATATTCGCAAGACTTCTAAGCTGCATAACTTAAAAACGGATGCCTCATTCCGTTTTGAGCGTGGTGCTGATCCGAATATTACCGTTTATGCGCTCAAACGTGCCGCCATGCTGATAAAAGAAATTGCAGGCGGAACTATTTCTTCTGAAATTGTGGATGAGTACCCTGTCCCTGTTGAGAATTTCAAGGTCGGGGTTTCGTACAAACGGATCAATACTTTGATCGGCAAACAGATTGATAAGGCAACTATTAAAAATATACTGACTTCCCTGGCAATAGGAATCCTTGAGGAAACTGAAGAAGGACTGCTGCTTTCCATTCCACCATTCAAGGTTGACGTTACCCGGGAGGCCGATGTGGTTGAAGAGATCCTGCGCATATATGGCTACAACAATATTGATCTGAGCGACTCGTTACATTCATCGCTTTCATACAGCCGCAAGCCGGATCCTGAAAAACTCCAGCAAAAACTGGCTGATTTTCTGAGCAATAACGGTTTCAACGAAATACTTACCAATTCACTGACGAGTTCTGGATATTATGAAAAATCAGAAGTGTTCAGTTTCGAAGAATGTGTTAAAATTCTGAATCCATTGAGCAATGAGCTGGGTGTGATGCGTCAGACACTGCTTTATAGCGGGCTCGAAAGCATTTCATACAATTTAAACCGTCGTATGGCCGATCTCAGATTCTACGAGTTTGGTAATGTATATAAGTACGTTCCGTCGCAGGCAGCCAGCAGCGATGTTACACGGAAATATCTGGAGCGAAAAAAGCTATCCGTTTTTGTAACCGGCAGTCAGCAAGGCGAAAGCTGGTATAAGCCTGCCAGTAAAACAGATTATCATTTTCTGAAATCACTGGTATTTGCCACACTCCGGAAGACAAGTATCGGTCTGAACAAACTCACTGTTGCAGATATCGATAGCCGTTTATTTGCCGAAGGTGAAGCCTTCATCATCAATAACAAACCTCTGCTTAGTATTGGCCGCTTAAGAACAAATGTGCTTAAACAGTTTGATATCAGACAGGATGTGTTTTATGCCGAAATAGACTGGAGTACGCTTCTACTTGAAGTGAAGCCTGACAGTGTGAAATTCAGTGAAATTTCCCGCTTTCCCGAAGTGCGCCGCGACCTGGCATTGCTGCTCGACAAGAAAGTGAAATTCAGTGATATAGAGGCGCTTGCTTACCGCAATGGCAAAGGGATTTTGCGATTGGTAAATCTGTTCGATGTTTACGAAGGCGAAAAAATTGAAGCTGGCAAGAAATCGTATGCTATCAGTTTAACTTTGCAGGACGATAATAAAACGCTGACCGATAACGATATAGAAAAGCTTATGAAACGACTGGCTGAAGTTTTTGAAAAAGAACTGGGCGCAGTAATCAGGAAATAGTATCCAAACGGATGTAATTTAGAAATGCCGGGCTATGTCCCGGTTTTTCCTTTATTGTGAATGCATACGAAATTGGCTGTTTTCGTTTTTTGCCATTTTGTCAGCAATACTGCCAAAAATCGTTAAACAGATAAAATTTTTCCGGGGAATAGCGTTAACTTTGCACCGTAATAGCTGAGAAGGCTGTATAAACGATGGATATAATTTCGGTAAAACAACGTTTTGGAATAATAGGTAATTCACCCTTGCTCGACAGGGCCATTGATATTGCCAGGCAAGTAGCGCCAACGGATTTAAGCGTTTTGATAACAGGCGAAAGTGGAGTTGGCAAAGAAATTTTCCCGCAGATCATCCACCACATGAGTGCACGCAAACACGGGCCTTATATCGCTGTGAACTGTGGAGCTATTCCTGAAGGTACCATTGATTCTGAGCTTTTTGGTCATGAAAAGGGATCCTTCACCGGTGCGCATGAGGCGCGTAAAGGATATTTCGAAGTGGCGAATGGGGGGACTATTTTCCTGGATGAAGTTGCGGAATTGCCGTTATCTACCCAGGTGCGTTTACTCAGGGTGCTCGAATCGGGCGAGTTTTTTAAAGTCGGCTCGTCAAAAAGCCAGAAAACGGATGTTCGCGTGGTTGCAGCTACCAATGTTGAAGTTCAGCTGGCAATAGATCATGGTAAGTTCAGGCAGGATTTGTTTTACAGGTTGAATTCAGTGCCTATTGCCGTGCCAGCATTGCGTGAGCGTAAGGATGATATTTTTCTGTTGTTCCGTAAGTTCGCTTCCGATTTTGCCGAAAAATACCGTATGCCGGTTCTTGAGCTCGACGATGAAGCCAAACAGATACTTAGCGGTTATCGCTGGCCGGGAAATATCAGGCAACTGAAAAATTTTACAGAGCAAATTTCGATCATTGAACGTAACCGCAATGTTTCTGCTGCCACTTTGCAGCGCTATCTTCCTGAAACTACGCGGCGTGACCTGCCGGTATTGTTCAAAGATACACACAAAGGCAGTGATATGTCAGAAAGGGAGTTGCTTTATAAAATTCTCTTCGACATGCGCCGCGATGTTACTGACCTTAAGAAATTAGTCGGTGAGATCATCGGGCACGATGAGGTTGCCAGTCATTTTAATAATCCAGCCAGCCATATTCCTGAACATTTGATAAGCGAACCACAACGACAGGAGAGCAATAGGGTCATGGTTCACGACAGGGATCAGCCAATTGACGACGAGCCTTTTATACATGGTGAAATTATGGAAGAATCACTTTCGCTTCAGGAACGCGAACTTGAACTCATCCGCCGCGCACTCGATAAACACGAAGGACGTCGCCGTAATGCTGCAAAGGAGCTTGGAATTTCAGAACGTACATTGTACCGTAAAATCAGGGAATATGAAATTAAAGGATAAAAATCGCCTGTTGAAAACAAGCCGGTTAGCGCGTTGGGTTGTGTTGCTTCCTTTGTCTGTAGCACTTGTTGCCTTTTTCCTGGTGCAGGGTTGCAGTTATTCCTTTACCGGAGCAAGTATTTCGCCCAGTGTTAAATCCATATCGGTAGGTTACCTTCCTAATAATGCATTGCTGGTTCAGCCAACACTCAGCCGCAAATTAACCGAGGCCATACGGGATAAATTTACCACCCAGTCGAATCTTTCTCTTGTGAGTTCTAACGGAGACCTTAATATTGAAGGCGAAATTACCGGGTATACTACTGAACCGGTGGCCATTACCGGCGAACAGCAAGCCGCTTTGCAACGGTTGAAGATTACAGTAAATATCAGGTTTACCAACAAACAGGATTCAAAACAGGATTTTGAAACCAGTTTTTCACGGTACGAGGACTATGACTCTCATAAGCGGCTCAGTGAGGTTGAAGAATCATTAATTGACATCATTAACGATGAACTGGCGCAGGATATTTTTAATAAAGCAGTTGTGAACTGGTAAGGTTAAACGTTAATGGTATAATTGTTAAATGTATAATCGTAAAAGAATATATAAGTTACAACAGAATGACCATCGCATAACAACTGAAACCTGAAACCTGAAACTCTGAAACTCTGAAACTCTGAAACCCTTCAAACCTTCTCATGACTCCCGAAACCTTTAATCGTTATCTGAAAGATCCGTCGCTGCTGGATAGCCAGACAGTAGATGAACTTTGGGCACTGGTTAAGGAATATCCTTATTTTCAGGTAGCACGTATGTTGCTGGCAAGGAATCTGTACAATACAGGGCACGAGGCTTACCCGCTCTCGCTCCGGCTGGCTGCTGCTTATGCCGGCGACAGAAGCAAGTTAAAGATGCTGATTGAAGGTAATCCTGATTTTAGTATTGATAAAACAGGTAATGATATTCTCGACGAAACCATTGCTCAACCTCAGCCAACAATAAATACCACTGAAGTTTTAGCACATGGCCAGGTAATAGCAGAGGGAAAAAAGGTTGAATCAAAAGATGATCTTGTCGGAAGGCATGTTTCTTTGTTGCAGGAAGCTGAATTAACAGAAATAAAGGAAGAGACAATTCAGGATAATACAAATGATAAGGAAAGCGATGAGGCTTTTATCGAAACGGATAATAACCCGTCAGAAGAAGTTCCTGGATCAATTCCTGCTGTTATCCTAACACCGCAACCTGAAATTGCAAAAACACTGCGCAATCCGTTGATTGACAGTATTTTTATGCGGTTGAGCGAGATACCTGTAACGGAACCGGAAGCAGACAATGTCTTTTTGAATCATACAGAAATTAAATCAACAGAACCTCCAAAAGAAACGGTTGCAGCACGCAATGAACTGGTTGAAAGGTTTATACGCGAAGAACCACGTATAAGCGCACCGAGGCATGAATTTTATAATCCCGAAGATAAAGCAAGGCAAAGCACCAGCCTGCCTGAAGATATGGTAAGCGAAACGCTGGCCAGGATTTATGAGCAACAAGGACTTTACAACATGGCCATAAAAATTTATGAAAAACTCATGTTGCTTATTCCCGAAAAAAGTACTTACTTTGCATCCCAAATTAATGAAATCGAGAATAAACGTAAGTAACACATTTATAAATACATAAAAAACAAGAGAGTATGAATGCTTTTATTTTTGTTTCTGTTTTGATCCTGATCGCTTGTGTGCTCATGGTACTTGTTGTTTTAGTTCAGAACTCAAAAGGGGGTGGATTGGCATCAAATTTTTCGTCATCCAACCAATATATGGGCGTTCGCAAAACGGCCGATTTTCTTGAAAAATTTACGTGGGGATTAGCCATTGCAGTCCTGGCGCTCAGCCTGTTCTCGATAGCTGTAATTCCCCGGGGAACAGCGAAACAGGGAACTTCCGATACAGAACTTCGTCAGAATATTGACGAAAATGCACAGCCGGTTCAGGATTTTCAGACTCCGCCCAAAGAAAAAAAATAAAAGTATACTAAAAATATTTTGTTGAATGTCAGAATGTCACGTGCATTCTGACATTCTTTTTTTTGTCTGGTTTAAAACCGCCAGCCAATTTGCTTTGAACAAGGTAATATAAAAGATAAAGTATTCATTTTCAATAGTATGATCCATCTGCTATAATGGCGCTCTGCAATGCCGGTTTTAAGTTTGGCACGAATTATGACATTACAAACATCATTCAAAGTAAATTTATTTAATCGTTTAACATAAAAATCAAGTAAAAAACATGGCACAGGTAAATGTAAAGCCTTTGGCCGACCGAGTACTGGTTGAGCCGGCAGCAGCCGAACAAAAAACAGCAGGTGGTATTATCATCCCCGACACCGCGAAAGAAAAACCACAGAAGGGCACAGTTGTAGCCATCGGAACTGGTAAAAAAGATGAACCGCTTACCGTTAAAGTCGGCGATCAGGTATTATACGGAAAATATTCTGGTACTGAGATCAACATCGAAGGCAAAGATTATCTGATCATGCGCGAAAGCGATATTCTGGCTGTGATATAATTATTAACTCAAAAAAAAACTTCAGAGATGAAAGGAAAAGAAATATTATTCGAAAGTGAAGCCCGCGACCGCATGAAAAAAGGCGTGGATGCTTTGTCAAATGCAGTAAAAGTCACGCTTGGCCCTAAAGGCCGCAATGTCATTATCGAAAAAACCTATGGCGCACCCCAGATCACGAAGGATGGTGTTACTGTAGCAAAAGAAATTGAACTGAAGGATTCCGTTGAAAACATGGGAGCTCAGATGGTGAAGGAAGTAGCTTCAAAAACGGCTGATGTTGCTGGTGATGGAACCACAACCGCTACTGTACTCGCTCAGTCCATAATTACTACCGGTTTGAAAAACGTAACCGCAGGCGCAAATCCAATGGATTTGAAACGGGGTATCGAAAAAGCTGTAGCTCTTGTTGTTGCTGATCTGAAAAAACAATCAAAAGAAGTTGGCGACAGCATCGAAAAGATTCAGCAGGTAGCTACCGTTTCGGCTAATAACGACCAAACCATTGGAAAACTATTGGCTGAAGCTATGCAGGCAGTTTCGAAAGAAGGTGTCATCACGATCGAAGAAGCTAAGGGTATTGAAACAACTGTAAAAGTTGTTGAAGGTATGCAATTCGACCGCGGTTATATTTCACCGTATTTTGTAACGGACGCTGAAAAAATGGAAGTGGTTTACGAAAATCCGTACATCCTCATCCATGATAAAAAGATCAGCAGCATGAAGGATTTACTTCCAATCCTGGAAAAAGTGGTTCAAACCGGACGTCCTCTGCTTATCATTGCCGAAGATGTTGATGGTGAAGCATTGGCAACCCTGGTTGTAAATAAAATTCGCGGCTCTCTTAAAATTGCTGCTGTTAAGGCTCCCGGCTTCGGTGATCGTCGCAAGGAAATGTTACAGGATCTTGCTATCCTTACCGGTGGCACTGTTGTTTCTGAAGAACAGGGTTATCGCCTCGAAGATGCTGACCTGAGCTACCTCGGACAAGCTGAAAAAATCAATATCGATAAAGACAATACTACAATCGTAAGTGGTAAAGGTGCCAAAGAAGGTATTGTTGCCCGCGTAAGCCAGATCAAAGCACAGATTGAGACTACCACATCCGACTATGACCGCGAAAAACTTCAGGAGCGTCTTGCCAAATTAAGCGGTGGTGTTGCGGTTATCTATGTAGGTGCAGCCAGCGAAATGGAGATGAAAGAGAAGAAGGACCGTTTCGACGATGCTTTGCATGCTACACGTGCTGCCATCGAGGAAGGAACTATTCCTGGCGGTGGTGTTGCATATATCCGTGCTATCAAGGTACTCGAAAATGTAAAAACCGAAAACCAGGACGAAGAACTCGGTATCAAGATCGTGAAACGCGCTCTTGAAGAACCACTTCGCCAGATCGTGGCTAACGCCGGTTTCGAAGGATCAATCATTGTTCAGAAAGTGAAAGATGGTAAAGATGATTTCGGATTTAATGCACGTACCGAAGTTTTCGAAAACCTTTACTCGTCGGGTGTTATCGATCCTACAAAAGTAGCACGTGTTGCGTTGGAAAATGCAGCTTCCATTGCAGGAATGTTACTCACTACAGAGTGTGTGATCTTCGAAAGCAAAGACGATAAGGAACCAGCCATGCCAAATCCTGGTATGGGCGGTATGGGCGGAATGTACTAAGCGACAACCTTCCCGGATACATATTGTTTCAAAGCCCTGCTTCGGCGGGGCTTTGGCGTTTTTGGGAAATTCAAAATTCAAAATTCAAATTTCAAAATGCAGTAAAAATTTCAAGAAAAATTGCTATGAAAGTCTGCAACATGCAAATTTTAATACGGAAACTCTAAAACCTTAAATCCCCAATCCAAAATTCTTATAATCTGTCAATCCGCATAAATACATTCCAGTATTTTTCCTTATTCATATCCGACCAGTGAATCTGCATCCTGCGGTATTGATAGGTCTGTATCTGGCAAACAATAATAAGTAGAATAGTCAAACTGAGAAATATTATTTTTGATTTTCTGTTCCTGATTTTCTGTATTGCAGTTGCCAGCAGGATTGCGAAAAGCGGGTAGAAATCGATCATAACCCTTTGCGAAAAACTGCCCCCGTAAAACCACATATGCCAGGAAGAAAAAACATAAACAATAAAGATCAGAAAGCCCAATAAAGAGTAGAACTGGAACCGGTTTGAACGGAATAAATATTTGAAACCCGTCAGACTCAGAAATAACAATGGGGTATAAATGAACATCCCTTTCCGGTAACTGAAAAGGAAGTTCCCGATCTGGGGACTCATGAAATTGAACCCTTCCTCTTTGTAAGAATACACGATAAAGCTACCTGTTGATATTTTATAAATTATAAGCTGAATAGTTACAAGAAGTAAAAAACTGGCAAAAGCTATAAGTAAGTGCCATTTTTTTGCATAAAGACTTTTAATCCCTGTCAGCAATTGTTCAGGATTGCCCGCTAAGAATGGGATTGCCAGCACGACCAGCAGATTTACCGGCCGGATCAGGGTGATCATTCCCAAAAGTAATGCACTGTAAATAAGGTATTTATTTTTGTGGATTGAGAAATACTTCCGGATCGATACGGACATCCAGGTAATTGCCGTAAACGAATACAGATGAGACATGGCAAATTCACTGATCACATAATAAAATAGGTTGGTGCCAAATACAATTGCAATCAGGACAATTGCAATGTTCTTTTCATCAAACTGGTATGAACGTAACAATCTTCGTAATCCGTACAATGCAAGCAGAAGGTAGAACAATGCGCCCAGGTGGGCCATCATTGTATAATAGTAGCTGTATCCATCGGCCGGGAAACCCGATATCAGGGTTATTGCATGTCCGGCAAGGAAAAAAGGGAGCAGGCAGATGGCGGTGCCAACATAATATTTATCTATGATTTTGTGGTTGCTCTGCCTAAGATACGTATAGTAAAGATTGGGATTGTAATAAGTTTCACGTTCAATCTGGTTAAAGAACCCGAAATTAAGATCGTGGTAAATAAAAACAGCCGGCAGGTAAGCATAGTATCCTTTGGCATCTGCTTCCATAATGCCGGTTTTATAGTCTTTTTTAAAGGAAGTGTTAATTGCGGCCCAGAGCACTAAAAATAGGATTAGCGGGGGCACAACAGCAGGCCATGATGCAGATTTCGCTTTAAGGATTTTATAACCAGGAAAACCTGCCATATTTTATCAGTTTACAGCCAGTGTAATTTGCAAAGATATGCTTTAAAAGATATAATTTTCAGGTGATCATGTGTTGCTTTCCCTTGTGAATTCAACCTGAGAATGGGATATGTTTTCTGCACTTCCGGAAATATAATCCTTTTGTATGTAGATCTGATTGGTTGCGATCAATATGTCAAATGTAAAAAAACTAATCGTGTTTAATGAGTTTGCCGTTGCTGGTTATTTTGCCTGAGATTTCAGAAGGATTGCCCCGGTAATATATATTTCCCAGGCCGGCAATCTCGTATTCAAAATGGTAGCTCACGTTCACGTAACAATCGTTGGGGCTGGCATTTCGCATGAAAAGATAGACTGAGTTAAGGTCAAGGCAGTGAAATGCACCATATGCACCCGAAAATATAAAATTCACACCGGTTCTACCTCTTATCGTCATGTCAGCCGATCCATTGGTAATACTGAGTTTGGAAGTGCCGGTTTTAATTGTTAAGTTGATATATCCTGATCCGCCGATGGATGAAACCGAAAGTGAATCTTCTCGGATAGTATCCGTATTGGTTACATTGCTTGTTGCTTTAAATTCAAGGTCCAACAGATGTGGTAAAGTGACGAATGCAGTAATTTTTTTGTCATACGATCGTAACCAGTTAAACGTGTTTGTATTCCGGATGGTTAGCATGCTGTCACTAACGGTTGTTTCGATTCCCGGTAAAAGATTTTCTCCTCCCTCGAGCCTGATGCTGTATATTTTCCCCTGGGTAATTACAAGGTTTACATCATCGTTCAGATATATTTTAGTGAAATTTTCATTAGTCGTCCGGTCAATGGTAATGGTTTTGCCTGTTCGGATGGCAAAATCAAAGAAATGATCTTTTTGGCAGGAGGTAAAAAGCATTGAAATGACAGATATCACAAGAAATGCCATGTATTTTTGTTGCCTGTTTGGCTGTATCGGAAGCAGGAATGATTGGTTCATAATGCTTTCCCTCTATAAGTCCATGGTATTTTGTATCCTAAACCTATTGCCAGGAAATCGGCCCTGCCGATATTTGTCCGTAAAGTGAGATTTGCATAAAGTCCGGGAGTCACCTGGTACTGTAATCCCAGTTTGAAATAGGAATTTGTCGGCGCAAGCTTTCCCCTTAAATAAAATCCAACCCCGAAATTGTATGAAAGCCTGGACATACTGAGCTGGTATACCGGTCCTACCCCGAACCGCAGGAGTTCGCTTTTATACTTGTAGGCGACATTATTGAGCCTGGCAAAGAAAAAATCAGATTCGTCGTACGATAAATCGAATCCTATGCCTGCACTGCTTTTAAACGAAAACTGTTTCATAACAGAACCGGAGAAACTATAAACCATAAACGATTGATTGTATTCGCTCCCCATATCTTTAACCGCAACCGCAGTTCCAAATGAGAAATCGATTGATTTTGTTTCGGGAAATTCAAAAGAGTATAGCAAAGGCATAATTTTCTTGTTCAGGTATCCATTCTCTTTGCTTAGCCGGTAAGCAAAGGCTAAGTTAACGGATGAGGTGTTCATCCCGTAATTAGGTGTTTTGGTGGAACCGTTGGAAAAATGCATCAGCGCAACGCCTACAGCCGCATTCATCCTGGGATTAAACCGCCACCGGTATTCGGTCATCAGGTTTATCGCAGCATTCAGATGAGAGCCAATGGCTATGTATTTATAATTATCTAACCTGTCGAAACGTTCGGTCAGATATGCCAGACCGATGCCCACCCGGAAGTTAAGTTCATGTTTTTTATTTCGTATAATGGGATAATTAACATAAGGGAAAACCGCATTGGCACTCCCGAGTAATTTTGAATTTCCCATGTTTGAGTACCAGTAGCTGACACCCATAATGGGATACCCATACATAGTTTGCCAGCGTTGCCGACCGTAAGTCTCTTTTCCAAGGTTTATCTCGTAGGAAGGGAAATGGGCATTAAAAATTTTCATCTCGAGATGATGGTTTATCATAAAACCATAATTCACACGCCCTTCGAGTAACAGATTTGAGCCCCATAACTTATGTTGAGCTATAGCCGGCACTTTAATAAGCACTAGCATAACTATCAAAATAACAGTTAATTTAAATCTGAACAGGGCCATTCGAGTCTTACTAACAATACAAATGGCCTGAAAAGGCCATCAGCATAACGCAAATTTACTTCCATTCGTGCAGGTAACAAAGTTTTTATTTAAATATCCAGTTATTTAATATAATCATACCGGGTATTGGGTTGGGCTGTTTGTACCATAATAATAATGATGTTGTCCGAAACGCCGGTTTATTTAAAATGTCATTTGCTATATTTACTTTGTCATTTTACTTGCGTCATCTGTCTTCCAGCTACAGGTCTATAAAGGCCCATTACCCATTATCCTCATATTTTAACGAATTATCAGCTGCAAGTAATTGAACTTTACACAATGCGTACCTTTACTGAAAATATTTGCAATGGATCCACGACTGATTGAATTTGAGAGGTTATTGAAAATTATGGATGAAC
>Ga0079306_1001947_pt1 | contig 12393 bp, 9 predicted proteins | sample Methanotroph_Enr_FD_79181 | JGI IMG/M metagenome (GOLD analysis project Ga0079306, IMG submission 79181) | Enriched soil microbial communities from Old Woman Creek wetland in Ohio, USA - Methanotroph_Enrichment_5 | ecosystem: Environmental > Terrestrial > Soil > Wetlands | place: USA: Ohio...
AAGGAGCTTCTCGTCAAGCTCGCTGGAGACGCGGGAGACTGTTGTCGAACTTATTTTTGTTGCGCACATCTCGTCGAGAACTTCCTGCACCTTGCGAGTTGAGACTCCCTGAAAATACATCTGTGCACAGGCGCATAGCAATGCGCGTTCGCTACGCTGATATTTGGAAAACATGCTGGGCTGGTACGGCCGGCAGCCGCGAGCCTGCGGGATCTCCAATTCAAGCTGGCCAACTCGCGTTGAAAGCCGACGAGATTTGTAGCCGTTGCGACGACCGCAGCGGCTATCGCCGCGGTTATAAGGCTCGGCCTTGATGTGCTCGGTTAACTCCGCCTGCATCACTGACTTGAGAAGCTCCTCCAAAAATAATTTCAGCCCGTCACGCTCCTTAAAAAGAGCTTGCAAATTGCCAATGATAATGTCATTATCCACCGCAGCCATCGATTGTCTCCTTTCAAGATTATTAACTCAACAACTCTCTTGATCGAAGCTTTCGATGGCTTTGCTTTAATTAATCCGACCCACACAGGCCAGTAACCATCATTTTACAGAAAGAATGTTACACTGCCGGGTAATTTGTCGACTGAACAATTCTTTAATGAACAAGTTGCAAGGAACAAGGGCGGCATTATTTAGGTCACTGGCCAAGGCCGGGGCGGCACGGGAGGGTTATGGTTGCGGTTGTGCCAACATTGGGGGCGGAGGTGAGTTTTATGGCAGCATTGTTCAGACCCAGAAGGCGATGGGCATGGGAGAGACCGATCCCGCGTTTTCTGCCGGCAAGCCTATTTGAGAAGAACGGGTTGGTGGCCTTTGCAAGGGTGGCAGGATCCATGCCGCAGCCACTGTCCTTGATCTTGATCTCGGCCTGCTCAGCATCCTGGCGGCTTGTTACTGAAATGCTGACAGGCCCGCTGGAGCCGGGATAAGATTCGAAGGCATTTTCGATTATGTTGGATAACGCGGTTGTGATCTGGCCGGGATCCACGAAGACCGTGGGCACAGATTCCAGCCCGGAAAGGTGAATTTCCGGCTGGGAGAGGCCTGCCGTGGCGGCGGCATTTTTTATTGCGTTATGAATTATTTCGGCAAGAAGAGCATGTGTTTTGGCAGGTGCCGGGGGATTGGCGAAAAACATCAGATCCGAGATCATCGAAGTTATCTCGGTGGAGCGTTCCTGAATCTGCTTGAGCATCTGGAGGCGCTGTGGGTCTGATTCGCTTTGAATAAGGAGCTGTGCCCTGCCGGATATGACGGCGAGGGGATTATTGAATTCATGCGCTGCGCCGGCGGCGAGTTCTGCTGCCGAGAGCATGGATTTTGTGGAGGCAAGCTGGGCGGAAGCTTCCTTGAGTTCACGGAGGAGATAAGCAAAATTTTCGGAGAGACGTTTTTGTTTGTAATTTGATTGTGCCAGTGCAACAAGTGTGGAAAACAAAGTAAGGGCCTGCTGGATAGAGGGCAATTCGAGCTGGGGCCGTGAGGTTTCGAAAATCATCAAGCCAATCAGTTTCGGGCCGATCGTAAGGAGGAGAAGCCTTGCCTGGGGATCGAGTTTGTCATTAAGTTGTTTGTAGACCCAGGGCAGATGGGGCTGGGCGGCACCGGGGATTTTAATGTTACGCAACGAATCCCAATCGATATCGGCGGGGATAGCGATGACAGTATACTCGGTATTGCCTGGGGTGACCAGGGCAGTTTCAAGTTCATTATTTTCGCCTTTGAGCAGAACGCAGACATTTCCAGCCTGATATGTGCGGGCAAAGCCAGCGGCAAAAGCGGAGGCGATCTCGATGGGGCTGCTCTGGGGCTTGATATCCGCAACGAACTGGTTCAGGAATTTGCTTACGGCTGTTTCGCTGTGGAGTTTAATATTATCATCGTTGAGCTCGGTATTGAGTTTGGCGACGGATGCGGCGGTATTTTGGACTGCCGTTATGAAAGAAGCCGTTTGGGCCGAACTGTCGAGGCCAAGCGATGTTTTTTTTTGCTGAAGCTGCTCGTCGAGGAGGACTATCAACTCAGATGACTGCTGCCTTTCAAGGCCTATTGCGGTGAGGATATCTTCTGCAAAATCAGTTGACTCGTAATTGCCGGAATCACCCATCGAAAGGCTGCGGACGAGTTCATCGGCAGTGTTGACAATGCGGGCGAGGTTAGAACCGGCGATCTCAGGCATTGCCATATCTTCATGATGGAGCCATACTGCGGTGATGATGTCTTCGGGGAGGTTCCATTTTTCGCCGAGGCGTTTACCGATAACGCAGTGGTCGACACCTAGCGTTTTTTTCTCCACGGAGGCGATGGACACACCGAGAGATTTGCTTTCCTGAACTATCTTTTCGAAGCTCTTTGGCATCACCTCATCTATGGCGAGCTTGCCTATATCATGAAGCAGGCCCGCGGCAAAGGCTGTATGCGGATCGGTTTTAAGAGCCGGCTGGTGCTGAGCAATGAGTCTTGATGCTATCGCGACGGCAAGTGAATGAATCACCAACTGTTTGCGAGGCAGCGGTCTTTTTGAATCCGGGTCATAATCTGGATCGAAGGCTTCAAATATTTTTACGGCCAGGGCAGCATCGCGAATAGTTGAAATCGGAAGCTTGCGGCAGAGGGCCTCTACTGAGTCGTCCTGTATACCGCTTTGAGCGCCGATGGAGAGAATTTTTGCGGTGAGGGCGGCATCTGACGAGATTATGTCGGCAAGACCCTGAGTCTGGACGCCCTGCTGCGAGAAAAGTGTAAAGAGCTTACGTGCGGTCTGCGGGAGAACGCTTAAAGAACTGAGCTTTCGAATGATCAGTTCGACCTGCCTGGAAACTGAAGTATTTAGGTGGGGCTGGGCCATGGGTGCTTTCCTCAGGACAAGCTCAGAACCGAAGTTATTTTATTTACCAACTCGGAAATATCAAAAGGCTTTTTGATGAAGCCTTCGGCGCCGGCCTTGAGGAGGCCTTCGATTTCAGAGGGGTTGACGACTCCGGACACAATAATGATCTTTGTGGATTCAAAATCAGAATTTTTACGGATGGTCTGGCAGACGATGTTGCCGTTGACATCAGGTAGCATGTAATCAAGTATAATGAGGTCTGGGCTAAACTGCTGAGTCATCAGGCCTGCATCGTAGCCGCTGCTTGCGGTTCGCACGTCGAAACGGCCGTCGCGAATGAGTACATCGACCATCAGTTCGACAATTTCAATATCATCATCTACAATAAGGATTTTCTTCTTGCCGGTTTCGAGATTATCAAGCGGAATGGCGTTATCCTTCATGAACTTGATGAGGCTTTCGCGAGGTATTCTGCGGAATTTTGAGCCCGGGATGCGAAAACCAATAAGCTTGCCGGAATCAAAACATCTGATAATGGTTTGCTGGCTAACTTTGCAGATTTCGGCAGCCTCGCCGGTGGTGAAAAGCTCCTTCATTTTATCCAATCCTTTTGTCTTATCGAAACAGGCGGCTGGGAGACCTATCCCAAGTTACCTTAACTACCTATATTAACTATCGTCAGGCGGGGTCGTCAAGCTTAAATATAATTGTGCATGCTGAAAAGCTATTTATTATGTAACCTTGCGCGTGCCGAGTTCATGGCGAATATTGCTTCAGATGGAGATTTTAAGTAGCATAATCTTTGTTGCCTGGGTTGACTGCGGTATAGCTGCGGTATAGCTGGGGGTATAACTGAGGTATAATGGGGGTATTACGACTACTACTGGGACGGGCACTGGCTTCTTCGGAGGTGAAAGGCCAGAAGCTTGGTGTTTTAACAGGCATTTCCTCGCTTGGGCTGGATTGCCTGGCATCGTGCGCGTACGGGCCTGAGGCCGCTCTGGTAATTTTAATGCCGCTGGGCATCACCGGGCCGGATTATCTGACGGGGATAATTGCTTCAATAGTTATACTTTTCCTGTTCCTTTATGCATCTTATTTTCAAACCATTACCGCGTACAGCGGCTCTGGAGGGGCATATTCCACCGCAAAAGCCAATCTTGGCGAGAATGCATCTCTGTTTGCAGCGGCTGCTCTGATTATAGATTATGTGCTCAATGTCGCAGTGGGCATATCGGCGGGAATAGGTGCACTGGTGTCGGCGGTGCCTGGGCTACATCAACATATCATGTGGCTGTGCGTGGGGGTACTGGTTCTGATAACGATACTCAACCTTCGCGGGACACATGAATCGGGGCTGGCGTTTGCGGTTCCGACATACATATTTCTTGTATCATTTTCGGCGGTGCTGATCTTAAGTTTTATCGCTATGACGACTGGGAAAGAGGCGGTGTCGAGGCCGGTACAGGTTTTGGCGGAGCCGGGGGCGGTGACGGGAATGGCTTTTCTTGTGCTGACGGTGCGTGCGTTTGCAAACGGATGCACGGCGATGACTGGGGTTGAGGCTGTGAGCAATGGGATGGGAGCGTTCCGTGAGCCGAAGGTGAGAAACGCTCATATTACACTCACGGCGATAACATGGATACTTGTCTTTCTGCTTTGCGGGATAGCACTGGCGTGCAGGTATTTCGATATTACTGCAATGGATCAGAAAAAGAGCGGATACGAGAGTGTGCTGTCGCAAATAGCGAGTGCGGCGGTGGGCAGAGGGACTCTTTATTATGTATCGATAGCGAGTCTGCTGGGCGTGCTTTCGCTTTCGGCTAACACGAGTTTTGTGAGCTTTCCGCTTATGTGCAAGATTCTGGCAGATGACGGGTATTTGCCGCGGGCGTTTACGCTTGTCGGCAGGCGGCTGGTCAATACGGTAGGCATAATTTTTCTGTCAATTGCATCGGGGCTGCTGTTGATCGTGTTTGGAGGGATTACAGAATCACTGATACCGTTGTTTGCAAGCGGCGCGTTTACGGCGTTTACACTAGCGCAGGCGGCAATGGCTGTGCACTGGAAAAGAATTTCACGGAGCAATGACATAAAAGCGGCAGAAAAACGGGGAGCGAAATTTAAATACATCATCAATGCCGTGGGGGCGGCAGGGACAGGGGCAGGGCTGATAGTAATAATAATGACGAAGTTTGCCGCGGGAGCGTGGATAGTGCTGGCGGCAATGCCAGCTATAATCTTCTTGTTCAAAAATATCAAACGGCATCATTTGAATCACCACAAAGAACTGCAATCTGATGCGCCGTTGAACCTGGACCACCATCTCAAGCCAGTGGCTGTGGTTCCGATAGCGGATATTAATGTCATGAGCGATAAAGCGCTGCGATTCGCGATGCAGATAGCGCCGGATGTGGTGGCGGTGCATATCAGCAATGCAGGCGAGGAAGAGGCAGATGAAACGATGAGAAAGCGATGGGCAAAGGAGATTGAAGAACCGGTTACCAGAGCGAAGGTAAATGTACCAAGGCTTTTGATTATCCAGACGCCTTACAGGAAATTTATCGAGCCAATGGCCAAGTGTATAGAGAGACTAAAGACAGAATATCCGGGCAGGCAAATCGCGGTGGTGATTCCGGAGATGGTGGAAAGGCACTGGCGGCACTTCCTAATACATAAGCACAGGGCGATGATGCTCAAGACCCACCTGCTTCGTTACGGCGGGCCGGGGATAATAGTGATAACGGTGCCTTGGTACGCGGAGCGATGAAACTACTTTTGCTGTTTAGATGCTTTTAGCGTGCGATAAAATGAAAAGGCCAGCAGGCTGATGATTACAGTCCAGCTTGTGATGAAGAATATCCAGCCCCATGAGTTCATAATTGTGCTCCGATCTTGCTTGCGGGTGAGGGGTTTGGGGATGTATTGCGGTCGCGGCGTTTCCAGGCAATGCTCACGAGAATTGCAAGGCCAATGAAGACAAGCAAAAGCATTATTCGAGTGCCGAGAATGTATGGACGGTTTTCGGCGGGGACATCTTTCATCTGCATGATTGGGAGCCACTGCTGAAAAAGCCATGTGCCCAGGATTACCAACAGGAAGGTTGGAGTGATGTATTTAATTATGAAGCGGTAAACGCGAGGGATAGTGATATCCGAGCCGTGGTGGAGTTCGGTCCAGGCTTTATCCATGCCGAAGCCCCAGCCGAAGAGGATGGTTTCAACAGTGCCAAAGAGGACGAGGCAGAAAGTGCCACCCCAGAAATCGAGTTCATCGACGACTCCTTTGCCCAAAAAGAAAATAGCGGGCTGGCAGAGGATGAAGGTAACTATGGCGAAAACAGATGAGGCCTTTTTCTTTGAGACGTCAAATTCATCTTCCATAAAAGCAACGGCGGGCTGGGCGAGTGAAATCGATGAGGTAAGGCCGGCAAGGAATAACAGTGCAAACCACAGGAAGGCGAAGAAGGAACCCATTTCGAGGTTGACCAGGACAAAGGGCATGGTAACAAAGCCAAGGTCGAAGAGGCCTTTCTGGGCAAGAGCCATGGTCTGGGTTGAGCCGAAGAAAGCAAAGGCGGCGGGGATGATAAGCGAGCCGCCAAGGATGACTTCGGCAAATTCATTTGTAGCGGCTGCGGTAAGTCCTGAAAGCGCCACGTCATCATTCTTTTTAAGATAGCTGGCGTAGGTGAGTATCACGCCGATGCCGACGGAAAGCGTGAAGAATATCTGGCCTGCGGCGGCGAGCCAAACCTTTGAATTTAGAAGGGCCGACCAATCGGGGTTCCACATGAAGCCCATGCCGTTAAGAATGTTGTTTTCGGGAATTGCGGGATTGGGTGTGCCTATCCAAAACACGCGGACCACGAGTATGAGGGCGAAAATGAAAAGAGCCGCGAGTCCCCATTTGCAGATGAATTCGATCCCTTTGTTTACGCCACGAATCATGATCCAGATATTCATCGCGAAAGTGAGAACGAAAAAAATGTAGGCGGGAGCAATGGTAGAACCGGGGGTTAGGCCGCGATAGGAATTGAGGAAGGCGGACATTTTTTCGAGGCTGTCGAAATTGGCGAGTTGGCCGTTTACGGCGTACCATGCGTAGCCGAGTAGCCAGGATTCGATGTAGGTGTAGTAAATGAAGATGACGATTGGGCCGAAAATGCCGATGACACCGAAATATTTTGTAAAACGGTTTTTGTTTGAAATCGTGTGGAACATGCCTGGGGCAGTTGAATGGCCGAGTCCGCCGCCAAAACGACCAATCGTCCATTCGATCCACATCAGGGGCAAGCCCAGCAGCAGCAGGGATACGAAATACGGTATCATGAATGCGCCGCCACCGTTCTGGGCGACTTGGCCGGGGAAGCGGAGGAAATTACCGAGGCCGACGGCACTACCGGCTACGGCAAGGATAACGCCGAGTTTGCTGGACCAACGCTCTTTGGACACGCACTGCTCTCCTAATTGGCTTTGAACTTATAAAGCGGATCCCCGATAAGGATCATCTGCCATGAGTTAAAGGGCAGCGTTTTATAATAAGCCTCAACAAGGCAGTTGTCACCCAGCAATTCTGTGAAAAAATTGGCAGGTTCAGGGAAGGCGTGTAGGTATGGTTCTGCCACGGCGCCGATAGTCGCGGTAACGCCGGCTTGCAAAAGTGCGGGGCACCACTCGGTATTTGATTCGCGGAGGTGGACGGCCTCGAAACTGGCAATATGGTAGGCGACGGCGCCTGGGACGAACTTAAAGGACGGTATATATTTTTCAAGGCTGTACCAGCCACAATAGAGTGCGGTTTCGGGACAATCGCCGGAAGGGAAGAGGGCTGGGGTGGATTCTATTTTTGTTTCGAAGCCGGTAAGCGATCTTACGATTGATGCGGCGTCGGTAAGAGATTTATCGTAAATCGCGGGCCAGGTAGTGTTCTGCTTGCCGTAATTGACGCGGAGGTCGAAATAAGCTTTGCCTTTAACACCAGTTTTTTCGGCGTTGATGGCGCGGGTTACAAGTTCGCGGGCGATCCGGGGAGTTGGGCCATCCAGACGGCTTACCATAATTGTTTTGGATTCAGTGAGGATCAGCCTGCCTTTGAGCTCGTTGGGAAGGAAACGGCTGAGCGGGTAACTATCATAGAGTACCATAGAAAGCTCGCTGTCGAGTGCGGAGTGGCTTTCTTTCATGGTGAGATTGCCAAGGTCCTGGTCAATCGCGGCGAGGAGATTTTTGAGGCCGCCTGCTTCTTCAAGGGAGCCGTAGAAACCTTTTTTGATCTTCTGGTTTATAGGCCAGTTTTCTGTTTGCGCATTGGTGATAAGAGTTATCTGGCCCTGTACTACACCGAGCTGAAATGCCTGCTCGGCCTGTGTAAGAGGTCTTGCAAGGTGCTGGTAGGCGACAGCGGCGTTTACGCCTTCATTTTTGCCATTGATCATCTCGCAGTAGCTGAGCCAGCGAATAAAGAGAGCTGAGCGGTTTTTACCCGGGGGCATTTTTTCGATGCGGGCGATGGCTGAATTGAGTTCTTTGCCGGAAAGCTCGTAAAGCGATGCAAGCGAGGCGTTTTTGGGAGTAACGGGGGTCTGCGAAATTCCCATGCCGCTTAGCTGGGTTATGATGCTGGTGAGCTTTGCGATTTTTTTATCATAGAGTGCCTGTAGGCTTGCTATATCGGAGGAACTGGCAGGCTCGGGGGAGGCTGGGCCGATCTTGATGGGTATACCCCATGTTGTAACGAGACATTGTATTTTGCCGGCGCGGGAGGTGAGGAAATCCTTGACCGGTTTGGCGACAGCAGAATTATACTCTGTGCGGGTTATTTTATCCGAAGTGGGCCAGGGCAAAGATAGTTCAAGTATATTAGCAGGCGGCACATGTCGCTGAGCGCAGTAGAATTTCGCGATATCGAGCGATTCAGGACAGTTTTTATTTGCGATCACCGCGACCTGATCTGGTTCGAGCGCAAGAATGCTGGAGAAACTGATTAAAGTGAGCAAAAGCGCTAGCGATATTCTGGATGTCATTTTTCTTCCCCCCGTGTACGCTGAGACTTTGAGTAATTGTTTTCGTATATCTCGGCTTTGCCGAGAACTGCTCCCAGCGTAGCAAATAGTATCTTGAAGTCAAGCAATAGGCCTGCTGTCTGGACGTATTTAACATCAAGATCGAGTTTGTCCTCTATCGTGAGGTGCCCCCTGCCCTTTACCTGGGCAAGGCCTGTAAGGCCGGGTTTGACCTCAAGGCGACGTTTGTGGTAGTCGGACCACTCTGGAATCTGCTGAATATATAAAGGACGGGGGCCGACAAGTGACATATTGCCTTTGATCACATTTACAAGTTGGGGGAGTTCGTCGAGTGAATGTTCGCGGAGCCAGCGGCCAATGTGGGTGAGGCGGTTATCCTGGCCGGATTTGGGGCTGGGGCCAAAGGGATCGGCATCGATTCGCATAGTGCGGAACTTATAAAGGGTAAAAGGGGCGGCTTTTAAGCCGGCGCGGGTTTGCGAAAAAATGGCTGGGCCGGGGCCGGATCGGCGTATAAGTATATAGACAATAAGCATTAACGGCAGGAGGCATATAAAAGCCGCCAGCGAAATGATTAGGTCTATAAGTCGTTTTATTATTCTGTAAATCATTTAAAGAACGTAGCTTATAATATCGTCAAAGGGCTGGGCCAAACTTGCCGAAAATTTTGGACTTGCCCGAAATCGCGATTGTGATGTAAAATCAGTCGCTCTTTATATTTACACGGAATAATAGTATTTGTTTTCGGAGGCAATTATGAATTTTTTGAGATCGTTGGTGGTATTAGCTACGGTATGCATCGGGGGGAGTGCCGGTGCGGCGGTAGAACCCACACTGGCGGCCAAGGTAGGGGTTTGGACACTGGATGTGAGCTTTGAACATCCGCAGAACCTCGTTATGAGAGTGCCGGGTGAAGGGGTCAAGAAGTTCTGGTATATACTGGCGACAGTTACAAATAACACTGGTAAGGAAGTGGAGTTTTATCCTTCGGCGCAGCTGGTAACCGACACATACAAGAGTTACCAGGCTAACGAGGGGCTTCGCAAGTCTGTATTCGATAAGATCAAGCAGAGACACCACAGCCGGTATCCATTTTTGGAATCCTTCGAGACTGTAGATAATATGGTGCTGCAGGGCGAAGATAACGCCAAGGATATCGCGATAGTTTTTCCGGATTTCGATCCCAATGCCCGTAGTATCAAGATATACATCACCGGCTTAAGCAATGAAACAGTGATCATCGATCATCCGACGCAGATAGATGAAAGCGGCAAGCCTGTTGGCGTTATACTTAAAAAGACGCTTGAGCTTGAGTACGCAATCCCCGGCGATAAAGCAGTGCGGGAGCGTGACGGGCTGGTATTGACGTCTAAACGCTGGGTAATGAGATAAGCAACTCAAACTGACCTATGGTCAGTTTGAGATTTAAAAATGTAAATTTCAAAATTCAAAATTGATGAACCCCGACCTCGTCGGGGAACCATTTTAATTTTCCATCAAACCGGCAACAGCTTACGTTGCCTTGATTAATGCACCTGTGCGCGGATCTCGCCTTCGGGGTGGGCGTCGGTATGGATATTGGCATAGACGTTGCCGCGTCTTATCTCGGTTACAAGGTCAGGTATTGTTTTGCCAAACATTGGGCCTGTAAGGGCATCGGCTTGGAACGTACCCTCAGACAACGTGCCGTTGAACTGCCCTGTTTTTTTGAATCCAGAATATAGATCGACGATCACTGGGCCGTTCTCGCCTTCTTTACCGAAATTCAGAGTTATACCTTTTGCGTTTACAATTTCGCCGGCGATAACGTCGTAATACATTTTATCAACGTCCTGGCGTATTTCCAGAGTAACCCTGCCGTGGGCGTTTGTAACAAGGCTGGGCACTTCCTGCTCACCCTGCAAAAGGCCGGAGAAGACCTTGGACTGGTCGCTAAAATACGTTTCAACTTTGCAGCCACCGATCAACACCGCCGCGGCGAATAGAATAATTATATATCTGTTCATGTCTGCCCCCCTCTTTTTTAAAAAATCACAAGCCCGAAGCTCGAAATCCGAAACAAATTTAAAATCCTAAACTCAAATGACCAAAACAATAGAACGGGCTTTATTAACATACCACAAAAAAGAAATCAAAGTCAATGCGCGGTCTTGGTGCGAGTGATAGGCGTAAGCCTTTTTATGTAAGGTAAATCGAAGCTATTCTGGGTGTATTTGGAAGTTACATTTGCAAGATAATTGAATACGATAATACCCGCACGGCAACGTCAACCTAGGGGTAGATGGAAATGGGGGCACTGCAATACAAAAGGTCAGATCAAGTCGGTATGCTGACCCTTCCGGACAGGCTCGACAAGGTTACTACTGCGGAGTTATGGCCTGATTGTTTGAGCAAGGTTCGGGCCGATAAGCCGAGGAGATTAGTCGTGGATGCAACAAACGCCCAGTATTTCGATGGGGCTGGGCTGGCAATGCTGCTTGAACTCAAAAATGTCCAGAAGAATGCCAATGGAAGCTTTGAAATCCATGGCATGGGGGTGGAATACGAAAAGCTGCTGAGCATGTTCGACCCCGGACCGCCCCCGCCTGTGGAACCGCAACAACCTGCGATGATAAGGATGTTTACAGAGATCGGGATGGCCACGGCTGGATTAGTGCGGTCGTGGGGCCATAAGCTGAGTTTTATAGGAGAACTGACAGCGAAGTTATCCGCTGCATTACTGCGGCCGTTTTCAATTCGCTGGCGCGATACATTTCTTATCGCTGAAAAAGCAGGAGCAAATGCTATCGGCATAACCGCCCTGCTTGGCCTTTTGATCGGGCTTATACTGGCGTTTCAATCGGCAATCGCTATGAAGGCATTCGGAGCGGAAATTTACGTTGCAAATCTTGTGGCGTTATCTGTATTTCGGGAGCTTGGGCCGCTGATAACGGCATTTATTCTTGCATCACGGAGCGGGTCGGCGTTCGCGGCAGAGATAGGCACGATGAAGATCAACGAGGAGATCGATGCTCTTGTTACGATGGGGATAGACCCTGTGAAATTTTTGGTGATTCCGCGAATGATCGCGGCAACGTTTGTTTTGCCGCTGCTTACGATGTTCAACAATTTTTTCGCGATGATCGGGGCGGGAATCGTGATGATCTCGATAGGCTTTGCGCCAGTTACTGTATACAACCAAATACAGGGTTCGGTCGGCCTGGGCGATATATTCGGGGGCCTTGCCAAAACTTTTGTGTTCGGATTTCTAATAGCCGGGATAGGCTGTCTTCGCGGACTGGGTACGGGCACAGGCGCAAGCGCGGTCGGGGATTCGGCTACGCGAGCGGTGGTAAGCGGCATAGTAGCGATAGTGTTAATTGATGGAGTCTTTGCGGTATTATACTATTTTTTGGGGTTATAAATGATAACGGACGCCAAGCCAATTATAGTCGTAAAAGACCTGGCCGTGGGCTATGGCGAAACTATAATTATGGAGAACCTGAATTTTTCCATCAGGCCAGGCGAAGTTTTTGTGATACTTGGCGGATCGGGATGC
>Ga0079306_1001948_pt1 | contig 12388 bp, 11 predicted proteins | sample Methanotroph_Enr_FD_79181 | JGI IMG/M metagenome (GOLD analysis project Ga0079306, IMG submission 79181) | Enriched soil microbial communities from Old Woman Creek wetland in Ohio, USA - Methanotroph_Enrichment_5 | ecosystem: Environmental > Terrestrial > Soil > Wetlands | place: USA: Ohio...
GTCAGTTGGCGAGTATCAATGCCGGCAATCGCGACCGTTTTTTCCTTGACCAGGTACTCGGCCAAGGTCATGGACATACGGAAGTTGGATGCCAGCAATGGCAAGTCCTTGATGATCAGGCCGGCGGCATGGATCTTGTCGGCTTCGACGTCCTCGGCATTGACGCCGTAGTTGCCAATATGGGGGTATGTGAAGGTGACGATCTGCTGGCAGTAGCTCGGATCCGTGAGGATTTCCTGGTAGCCGGTCATGGCGGTATTGAACACCACCTCGCCGATCGTGGAGCCCGCAGCTCCAATCGAATTGCCAATAAAGACCGTGCCGTCTGCGAGCGCCAGAATGGCGTGAGGGGTATTTCCCTGTAGAGACAAAAGCACTGGGTTCTCCGGTTTGGTTACGGTTCGCCCAAGCGTACACAAGAAACGTCTCTGTAAAGACTCTTGCAGGCTGCTTTTGTGAGGGTGTTGGCTTTGAATGCGCTCGGGCGACGCTGTATTTTGAAAAGCCTCTGAGTATAACCTGCCATCGCACTTTTCACTGCGTGTACCATGCTGCCCCCGATGCCCTATCCGGCCTTGGAGCCATCGTGCTGAGCGATTGCGCTCGCATGCAGGCAGATGGCGGCAGCGGCGGCGACGTTGAGCGATTCTTCACCGCCAGGCTGGTCTATGCGAACGGTCAGGCTGGCTCTTGCCATCAGCTCGTCGCTGACGCCCTGCCCTTCATGGCCCATGGCCCAGGCGCAGGGCATGGGCAATTTTTGCTGGTGCAGAAAGCTGCCGTGGTGCGAGCTGGTGACCACGATGGGAACCGCCAGCCCAGCCAGCGCGCCAGCTTCTACGCCCTCCACCAGGCGCAAGGAAAAATGAGCGCCCATACCGGCTCGCAGCACTTTGGGCGACCAGAGCGCGGCCGTGCCTTTGAGTGCAATGATCTGGCGAAAGCCGAACGCTGCCGCACTGCGCAGAATGGAACCCACATTGCCGGCATCCTGCACGCGGTCCAGAATCACCGAGGCAGCATCCAGCCGCAATTCTGGCGCGGCAGGCAGATCCAGCACAAATCCCATGCGCGCGGGCGACTCCAGGCCGCTAATTTCCGGCAGCAACGCGTCTGAAACTACTACGTTTTTTGTAGCTGTTTGTGTCCATTCAACGGGGGCTAGAGGCCAAAATGATTCTGAAAATACGGCAATCACCGGTTTGAGCCCACGGGCAAACGCTGCACGGCACAGATGATCCCCCTCCAGCCAAATCCGCTGTTGCTTGCGGTAAGCCGTGCTGTCTTGCGAGAGCTTGCGCAACTCCTTGATGAGCGGGTTATCGCGTGACGTGACCTGCGTGAAGGGGACGGAAAAACCAGTATTCACCTCAGCACCTCGGCCACTGGCGCAAACGACCTTCGGTGCTGGGGGCAGGCGCCATGCTCACGCAATGCGGCCAGATGTTTGACCGTGCCATACCCCTTGTGGGCGGCAAAACCGTATTGCGGATATTCGAGGTGAAACTCGGCGCACCAGCGGTCACGGTACACCTTGGCCAGAATGGATGCGGCGGAGATGCACGGCACCAGCGCGTCGCCTTTGACAATCGCCTCAGCCAGAATGCTGATTGGCGGCAGGCAGTTGCCGTCAACCAGCACTTTGTTGGGCTTGAGCCGCAAGCCCTCCACCGCCCGCTTCATGGCGAGCATCGTGGCCTGCAAAATATTCAAGGCGTCAATTTCTTCAACGCTCGCTTGGGCAATGGAGCAGCACAGCGCTTTGGCGCGGATTTCGTCGTACAGTTTTTCACGCCGCAAGGCCGTGAGTTTTTTGGAATCAGCCAGACCCTTGATGGGATTCAGTTCGTCAAGAATGACGGCTGCCGCCACCACTGGCCCGGCCAGGGGCCCACGCCCCGCCTCGTCAACACCCGCCATCAGCCCGGGAATGTACCAGGACAAGGAGGTTTGCTCAGCCTTCAAGAATTTTCTGGATCGCATTGCTTGCCAATTGTGAAGTGTCGCGCTGCAGCTCGGCATGCAGCTTTGTGAATCGTTGCTCAACCGCCGTTATTTTGTCAGGTGCCGAGGATATAGCCTCGACCCAGTCCAGCAGCGCCGCCGCCAGCGCCTCGGGCGTAGCTGCATCCTGCAGCAATTCGGGCACGACAAAATCCCGGCAGAGGATGTTGGGCAGCCCAACCCAGGGCTGCAGCTTTTTGCGCTGCATGATCTGCCACGACAACCAGTTCATGTTGTAGGCAATCACCATGGGCCGCTTGAACAAGGCGGCTTCCAGCGTAGCGGTACCGCTGGCGATCAGCGTGACATCACAGGCCGCCAGCACTGTGTGGGACTGGCCTTCAACAATCTGCAGATCAGCCCGCAAGCCGACCTCATCGGCCAGCCGCTCAATCTGGCCTTTCAGGGAGGGAACCGCAGGCACCATGAATTTAATAGCGGGTCGCACCTGTTTGACGAGCGCCGCAGCCTTGAAGAACCGGGTGGCCAGATATTTGATCTCCGACTCACGGCTGCCCGGCAAGATGGCAATGACCGTATCCCCATCCCGCAAGCCCAGCTTGCGCCTGGCCGCTGGCCGGTCCGGCTGCATGGGAATGACGCTGGCCAGCGGATGCCCCACATAGGTAGCAGCAATCCCGTGAGCGGCCAGCAATGCAGGCTCAAACGGAAAAATGCACAGCACGTGATCCACACTGCGCCTGATTTTCTCTACGCGGTCTGCGCGCCAGGCCCACACCGACGGGCTGACAAAATGAACGGTCTTGATGCCTTGGCTTTTAAGCGCAGCCTCAAGATCAAGGTTGAAATCGGGTGCATCCACACCGATGAAAATATCCGGGCGCTGACCAGCTTCGTTGAGCAGCCGGTTTTTCAGTTGCTCACGGATGCCGACGATTTCACGGTAATGGCGGAGCACCTCGACATAACCACGCACCGCCAGCTTGTCGCTGGGCCACCACGCCTGAAAACCCCGGCTCGCCATCTGCGGCCCGCCTATGCCGCTGCACGTCAGTGCTGGCCAGCGCGCCTTGAGGCCATCGAGCAGCAAACCCGCCAGCAAATCACCGGAGGTCTCGCCGGCAACCATGGCCACCTTCGGCGCAAACGACATGAACGCCTACCGGACGATACCGCGCCGCGGCGAGGTTTGCTGCAAAAAGGAGAGCATCATCTCCACATCCGGTAAAGACTCCGGATACTCTTTTGTCAAATCGGCAATGCGCAGCTTGGCTTGCTCCAGCGTCAGATCGTCTCGGTAAAGCGCCTTGTGCATGGCCTTGACAGCTGAAATACGCTCGGCCGAAAAACCGCGCCGGCGCAGACCTTCAAAATTCATGGAGCGCGCTTGCGCGGGCTGGCCCTGGCACATCACAAAAGGCGGTAAATCGGCAACCAGTACGGAAGACAGGGCCGTAAAACAATGTGCACCAATCCTCACGAATTGGTGCGCCAAGGTAAAGCCACCCAGAATGGCCCAGTCACCCACATGCACGTGACCGGCCAACTGGGCGTTGTTGGCAAAAATGGTGTGTTTTCCCACCACGCAGTCATGCGCAAGATGCACATAAGCCATGATCCAGTTGTCGTCGCCGACACGCGTCACGCCGCCACCGCCCGGTGAGCCGATGTTGAAGGTGCAAAATTCGCGAATGGTGTTGCCGTCGCCGATCAGCAGCTCGCACGGCTCACCCGCGTATTTCTTGTCCTGCGGAATCGCGCCCAGCGAGTTGAACTGGAAAATATGGTTGTCGCGGCCTATCGTGGTATGGCCTTCAATCACGCAGTGGGCACCAATGCGGGTGCCGGGCCCTACCCTGACGTGGGGGCCGATGACGGTATAAGGGCCCACGCTGACCGAGCTGTCCAGTTCGGCCATGGGATCAACGAGGGCCGTGGCATGAATGCCCGGCGCGGCGACTGACGACATCATATCGACACGCTCACGCAATTTTGCGCACGGTGCACATGAGTTCGGCCTCGCAAGCGATGTTGTCGCCGACGCGTGTCACGCCCTTGAACTTGAAAATGCCGGATTTCACGCGCTCCAGCGTGACGTCCATGATCAACTGGTCACCGGGTTCGACAGGCCGCTTGAAACGGGCCCCGTCAATGCCGGCAAAATAATAAACCGTCTTGTCATCAGGGGTTTCGCCCAGGGTATTGAAGGCCAGCAAGGCAGCCGCCTGCGCCATGGCTTCGAGCATCAGCACCCCCGGCATGACGGGATGGTGGGGAAAGTGCCCCACGAAAAACGGTTCATTGATCGTGACGTTTTTGAGCGCCTTGATTCTTTTTCCTTTTTCTATTTCGAGCACACGGTCGACCATCAAAAAAGGATAGCGATGTGGCAGCTGCTTGAGAATTTGGTGAATGTCCATCATGATTTTTTTTCGGATGTGTCTTGAATGCGCAATATGGATTTTTCAGCCTGTTTAAGTCTTTCACGTAAAACGTGAAGCTGCTTGAGCGTTGCAGCATTTTTTTCCCAGGCAACATTGTCGTCGATGGGGAAAAAACCAGTGTAGTGCCCAGGCTTCAAAATGGATCGCGTCACAATGGATGCCGCCGAAACATTCACATGATCAGCCAGGCTCAAGTGGCCCAACACAATGGCGCCTCCGCCCACCGTGCAATGCGCACCAATCGTTGCGCTGCCGGCGATGCCAGCACAACCGGCCATGGCGGTGTGCTTGCCGACCCGGACGTTGTGACCAATCTGAACCAGGTTATCGAGCTTGACGCCGTCTTCCAGCACCGTGTCTTGCAACGCACCCCGGTCAATACAGGTGTTGGCGCCGATTTCCACATCATCGCCGATGTGTACCGCGCCAAGTTGCTCGATCTTGACCCACTCGCCGTCGTGCGGCGCAAAGCCGAAGCCATCAGCACCAATGACCGCGCCAGGATGAATGATGCAGCGCTCACCAATACGGCAGCCGTCCGCCACGGTGACCCGGGCTGACAGGTGACTGTCGGCACCAATAAACACCTGCCGCCCGATGACGCAATGCTCCGAAATGCGCGCCCCCTCGCCAATCACGGCACCTGCGGCAATACAGGCAAACGCCCCGATGGACACACCGGATGCGAGCGTGGCTCCAGGATCGATCAAAGCGCTGGGATGAATTTGGCCTTCGGCTGCGGGAAAATGCCGCTGCTTCCAAAGCTGCGTGATCAGCGCAAAGTAATGGTAGGGATCGTCCACCACGATGCAGGCACCACGATTTATAGCGGCCTCACGGGCACCAGGCGCCACCACCACGCAGGCGGCAGCAGACTGTGCGAGCTTGCCGAGATACTTGGGGTGACTGAGAAAACTCAGGTCGTTGGGGCCGGCGGCATCCAGGGTGGACAGCCGCGCTATCAGCACATCCGGGTCGCCGATCAGCTCGGCTTGCACCTTAGCGGCCAGCGACTGAACGATATCGGCAAGACGGATCGTCACACTACGCCTGCCATTTCTACGCCAATGCGCGTGGTGAGCACCCGCAATTAACGGGAGGCGTCCAGCGCCTTGATCACCTTGTCGGTGATGTCATGCTTGGGATTCACATAGACGGAATCCTGAAGGATCAGGTCGTATTTCTCAGCTTCAGCCAAGCTCTTGACGACTTTGTTGGCGCGCTCAATCACTTGCTGTAGCTCTTCATTCTTGCGGGCGTTCAGGTCTTCCTGAAACGCGCGGCGTTTGCGCTGGAATTCCCGGTCCTGGTCAACCAGTTGTTTCTGGCGGGTGGTACGCTGGCTTTCCGCAAGCGTGGGCGCCTCGCGCTCGAACTTGTCCGACAGCGTTTTCAGTTGAGTCGCGAGATCACCCAGTTCTTTCTCACGCTTGCTGAACTCCTGCTCCAGTTTGGTCTGGGCGACCTTGGCTGAATTGGCTTCCCGGAATATCCGGTCAAGGTTGACAACGCCCACCTTGAATTCCTGCGCACTGGCGGAAAAACCTGCCATGGCAATGGCAAGGCTCAGGAAAATTTTGCTTGAAAAATGCTTCATTAGAAAGATGTACCAATTTGGAATTGAAGACGTTCTATTTTATCTTGCGCTTGCTTGCGTAAGGGCACCGCATAGGCAATGCGCAGCGGACCCACCGGGGAAATCCAGCTGATGCCGATACCGGTAGAAGCTCTCAGCTCGTTCAGTCGATAGTTCTCTTTTTCGCCAAACACATTACCCGCATCGAAAAAGCCGTAAAGGCGCAGTGTACGGTCATTTCCCGCACCCGGAAATGGTGCAATGATTTCAGCATTAAGCGTCAGCTTTTTCGGACCACCGATCGCCAGATTAGCGACAGATCCGTCCGTGGGGCCCAAGGATCCCTGCTGAAATCCGCGCACCGAGCCCAAACCGCCTGAATAGTAATTCTTGAAAAGCGGGTAAGGCTGGCCGTTGAGGCCTTTACCCCAGCCCAATTCACCATTCAATGCGATCGTAAACTGCTTGTTGAGTGGTATGTATTGCTGAATCTGGTAATTGGCGCGAACAAACTTGATGTCGCCGGCAACGCCCCAGTCTCCATAAACACGCTGGTAGCGTCCCGACGTGGGCACCAGCGCGCTGTCCCGGTTATCGCGCGACCAGCCCACCGTTAGAGGAATGGAGTTGCTCTTGTCGCCAAAAGTATCGGCGTAGTCCGCATAGCTCTTGGGAAGGTTGGTTCCACGATTAATCTTCAAGGACTCGTAGCCGCTACCAAAATAGACCGTATCAGTTTCAGTGAAGGGAACACCGAAACGAATGCTAGCGCCCCTCGTGTTCAAGCTGTAGTCACCGCCCTGGCCGGACAGCGGCTTGGAGGTCCGGTCGTACACATCAATGGAGCGGGAAATACCATCGGCCGTGAAGTAAGGGTCAATCGTGCTCAAAACGAGCTGGCGATTTGATTTGCTGGTGTTGAGTTCAATGCCCAGATAGTTGCCCGAACCGAAAACATTTTCCTGTTTGATGCCGAACATCAGGGAAAGTTTGTCGGCGCTGGAGAAACCGGCACCCAATTGCAGATTGCCTGTTGGTTTTTCAAGCACAGCCACGGTCAAGTCCACCTGGTCCGCCGTTCCGGGGACTTCCTGCGTTTCCATATTCACATCGGTGAAAAATCCCAGGCGGTCCACCCGGTCACGCGAAAGACGGATTTTGTCGCCGTCGTACCAGGAAGATTCGAACTGACGGAACTCGCGTCGCACGACTTCGTCGCGCGTACGATTGTTACCTGCCACATTGATGCGCCGCACATAGGCCCGGCGCGAAGGATCGGCCTGCAGCACAAAAGCCACTCGGTTGTTGACCCGGTCAATTTCCGGTCTGGCCTCCACTTTGGCAAAAGCAAATCCAAAAGTACCGAAGTAGTCGGTAAAGGCTTTGCTCGTTTCAGCCACCGCGTCGGCGCTGTAGGGCTCGCCCGGCTTGATCGTTATCAGGGACTTGAATTCTTCTTCCTTGCCCAGGTAATTGCCCTCGAGCTTGACGCCTGACACCACGAAACGCTCGCCCTCGGTGACGTTGAGTGTGATCGCGATGCTCTGCTTGTCGGGAGAAATCGCGACCTGGGTTGAATCTATCCTGAACTCCAGATACCCGCGCGACAGGTAATAGGAGCGCAGGGTCTCAATATCCGCATTGAGCTTGGCCCGGGAGTAGCGGTCCGACTTCGTGTACCAGCTCAGCCACCCGCCCGTGTCCAGATCAAACAGGCCCCTCAGCGTTGATTCGCTGAACGCCTTGTTGCCCGTGATATGGATTTCCTTGATTTTTGCAACGTCACCTTCGACAACGCTGAACGTCAGGTTCACGCGATTGCGCTCAATCGGCGTCACGGTGGTGATCACCTCAACACCGTAAAGGCTCTTGTTGATGTATTGGCGCTTGAGCTCCTGCTCGGCCTTGTCGGCGAGCGCCTTGTCAAACGGCTGGCCATCGGCGATGCCCGCCTCGCGAAGCGCCTTTTTAAGCGCCTCCTTATCGAATTCCTTGGTTCCAACAAAGTCCACGTCGGCGACCGTAGGACGTTCTTCAACGATCACCACCAGTACATCGCCGCTGACTTCAAGCCGCACGTCCTTGAACAAACCCAGGCCGAACAGCGCGCGAATGGCTGTTGAGCCCTTGTCGTCGTTGTAGGTTTCGCCAACACGAAAAGGAAGCGAGGCAAAAATCGTTCCGGGCTCGACGCGTTGCAAGCCCTCGACCCGAATGTCACGAACCGTGAATGGATCAACGGCCCAAGCGGCATTGACTGTAAACAAACCGGCGGCAATAGCGCAGAGTGCACGAACTTTGAATCGATTTAACTGTTTTTGCATGAAATGTATGGAATTAACCCAAAAGCCGGGAGACATCATTAAACAGGGCAACACTCATCATGCCCAGCAAGATCGCAATGCCACCGCGCTGCAACCGCTCCATCCAGACGTCAGACACGCCTCGACCGGTGATCCCCTCCCAAAGATAATACATCAGGTGTCCACCATCCAAAACCGGCAGCGGCAGTAAATTCAGTACGCCGAGGCTCACACTGATCAGGGCCAGAAACAGCAGATAGGAGGTCCAACCCAGGCTGGCCGACTTACCGGCGTAATCCGCGATGGTGAGCGGCCCGCTCAGGTTCTTGAGCGAGGCTTCTCCAATGACCATTTTTCCCATCATCTTGAGCGTGAGAAGGGAAACCTCCCAGGTGCGAACAGTGCCCAGCCACAAACCATCGAGGGGCCCGTAACGCACCATCACGAACTCCGGTGGTGCACCCACATAGGCCCCTATTCGGGCCACCGTTGCCCCACCCTCCTGCTTGAGTTCGGGGGTAACCGGCAATACCAGAGGCCGTCCATCGCGCAGGATTTGCCAACGCTGCGGCAACAGGGTCGCATCGCGTGCACTGGAGGACTGGGTCACCCCCCCTCTATAGGCCCGAATGACTTCGCGCAACTGTTGTCCATCCACGATGACTGTATCGCCGATGCGCTGAACCACGTCGCCCGGCTGCAAACCGGATTTTTCGGCGGGGCTGCCCGCCATAATCTCACCCATCACGGGCTTCGTCCACGGCCCGACAATGCCGATTTTCCGGAATAACTGCGCGTCGGCTTCAGTCGTACCGAGCTTGCTGAGCTCCAGTAATACCTCCCTCGCAGAGCCATCCTGGTCACCACCCAGAACCAGCGTCAGATCGCGGCCTTCGAGGGCACCTTGTGTGAGCCTCCAGCGAAGGGCTTCAAAGGAACGGACGGTTTGAAGTTCATCGCCCTCGAAGGCTGCCTGATGAACGGTTTCGTGGCCGCGCAGCCCTGCCCTTTCGGCCAAAGACCCGGCCACGGGACTGGCCAGAACGGCCTTGGGTTCCTGCATGCCGCTCCAGTTGACAACAGCGTAAAGCAGCACAGCCAGAAGCAAATTGGCCGCGGGGCCGGCAGCCACGACGGCCGCACGGTACTTCAGGGGCTGGGCGTTGAAGGCCAGATGACGCTCGGCTGGATCGACTGGCGCCTCGCGCTCGTCCAGCATCTTGATGTAGCCGCCCAGCGGCAGCATGCCGATGACAAATTCCGTGGGCTTGCCTTTGAGCCGCCAGGTGTAGAGGGGTTTGCCAAAGCCGATGGAGAACTTCAGCACCTTGATGCCGCAGGCCACCGCAACCCGGTAGTGGCCGTACTCGTGCACAACGATCAGTACCGCCAACGTGACAACAAAAGAAAACAGTGTCAGCATGTCAAGACTCCAAACGCTCAACCAATTCAGTGGCGAGGCGGCGCACCTGCGCGTCCAGCGCTAGCAGTCCCGCAATATCGGTAACGTGGGACACGGCAACAGCATCCAAAGTTGCCTGATTAATGTAATGAATCTGATCAAAGCGGATTCGTTTGTCCAGAAAAGCGGCCACGGCCACCTCGTTGGCCGCATTGAGCACTGCCGTGGTGCCCACAGGCGCCTTCAGAACCTCCCAGGCCAGCGGAAGGCCCGGAAACCGCGCGTCGTCCGGTATCTCGAATGTCATGCTGGCCAGCGAAGCGAAGTCCAGCGCCTTGGCGCCCGAGGCGATCCGGTCCGGCCATGCCAGGCCGTAGGCAATCGGCACCCGCATGTCAGGCGTTCCCAGTTGCGCCACGACAGACGCATCGTGGTACTGCACCATGGAATGGATGACGCTTTGGGGGTGGATCACCACCTCGATTTGCTGTGGCGTCAAACCAAACAGGTATTTGGCTTCGATGACCTCCAGGGCCTTGTTCATCATGGTCGCCGAGTCCACCGAAATCTTGCGGCCCATCACCCAGTTCGGATGCGCACAGGCTTCGTCGGGCGTCACATGCCGCAGGCTGCCGGGCTCCCGGGTCCGAAACGGCCCGCCTGATGCGGTCAGGATGATCTTTTCAACGCGTTGCGGCCAGCTGGTCGGATCGTCGGGCAGGGACTGGAAAATGGCCGAGTGCTCACTGTCAATGGGCAGCAGTTTTGCACCGCCTGCGCTCACCGCCTGCAGGAACACGTCACCCCCCACCACCAGCGCTTCCTTGTTGGCCAGCAAAAGACGCTTGCCTGCCTTGGCGGCTGCCATGCAGGCCATCAAGCCCGCGGCCCCCACGATGGCCGCCATCACGGTGTCCACAAGCTCGTGAGATGCTATCATTTCAAGAGCATCTACGGCCCATAGAACCTGGACAGGAAGCCGATTTTCCTTGATTTTTTGAGCCAGAAGGCGGGCATGCGGCTCGCTGACCATCACGGCATACTGCGGCTTGAATTGCATGCACTGCGCCAGCATCAGGTCGGTCTGGGTCGCCGCACTCAGCGCAAACACCTCAAAACGTTCAGGATGACGCGCAATCACGTCGAGGGTATTCACGCCAATAGACCCGGTAGAGCCCAAAACTGTCACGCACTGCTTCTTGAAGGACATGCAAAAACCTAAAGAGTGGCCAGCATCATCGCCAGCGGTAAGGTGGGCAGCAGGGCATCCACGCGGTCCAGTACACCGCCGTGGCCTGGCAGCAGGCCACTGGAGTCTTTCACGCCCGCGCTGCGTTTAATCAGCGACTCAACCAGATCGCCCACCACGCTCATTGCCGCCAGAAAGACGACCGCCAGCAACATCATCGCGATGCCATGGCGTTGGGCCAGGCCGCTGTAGAGAGTCTCGCCGCCCAGAAAAATCCAGGCCAGCGACAAAAGCACCACACCCGCCATGCCACCCCACACCCCTTCCCAGCTTTTTCCCGGGCTGATGGAAGGCGCAAGCTTGCCTTTACTGAAGCGTCCACCGAAAGTGCGGCCGGCAAAGTAGGCAAAGATGTCGGCCACCCAGACCAGCAGCAGCACCGACAGCAAAAACTGGATACCGATCACACGAGCCTGCGCGACGGCCAGCCAGGCCAGCCAGAGCACAACCAGGCCGCCCAGCAAACGCAGCGCCTTCGGGATCCTCGGCCAGCCAACAACGCCGTTGCGCAGGAGCCAGCCCCCGGCCAACACCCAGCCAGCGCCAGCTGCTGCCCAGAGAAGAGCCAGGGATTTTTCAAGCAGGCCACCATACCAGGACAAGCCACAAGCCAGCACGCATGCCGCCGCAAGCGCAATCGAGCCGAGTGGTCCCAGCGCATTCAACCGACCCCATTCCCAGGCGCCAGCTGCAATCAGCAGCAGCGCAACGCTGCAAAAAGGAGTCGGGGTTTTGTAGAAAAGTGCCGGCAACAAAATCGCCAGCAGCACCATGGCTGTGATAACACGCTGCTTAAGCATCAGGCGGCCTTTTCAATTTTGTTTTTGTCATGCCCGCCGACTTGCGCCGAGGTCTGACCGAAACGGCGCTCACGGGTGCGATAAACCGCAATCGCTTCATCCAGCGCTGCCTCATCAAATTCCGGCCAGAGCGCGTCGGAAAAATGCAATTCCGTGTAGGCCGCCTGCCACAGCAAAAAATTGCTGATGCGCAATTCGCCGCCGGTGCGTATCAGCAAATCAGGGTCGGGCACATGCGCCAGCGCCATCGCCCGATCCAGTGACAACTCGGTAATGGCTTCACCCCGGCTGGCCAGCTTCTGCGCCGCCTGGGCAATATCCCAGCGCCCACCATAGTTGAAACACACGTTACAAATCAGTCGCTGGTTGCCTGCTGTGCTGAGCTCGGCCTGCGCCAGCCCTGCCTGGACTTTTTCGGAGAGCCGCTGACGGTCCCCTACAAAAAGAATCCTGACACCATTGGCATTCAGCGTGGGAACCTCCCTGGACAGGGACAGCGCCAACAGCGCCATCAAGCCAGATACTTCTTCGGAAGGCCGGTTCCAGTTTTCAGATGAAAAAGCAAAAACTGTCAACACACCGATGCCGCGCTCCAGGCAAGCCCGGACACAGCGATTCAATGAATCAACCCCCTGCTTGTGGCCGGCAA
>Ga0079306_1001949_pt1 | contig 12378 bp, 12 predicted proteins | sample Methanotroph_Enr_FD_79181 | JGI IMG/M metagenome (GOLD analysis project Ga0079306, IMG submission 79181) | Enriched soil microbial communities from Old Woman Creek wetland in Ohio, USA - Methanotroph_Enrichment_5 | ecosystem: Environmental > Terrestrial > Soil > Wetlands | place: USA: Ohio...
CAACTGGAAGTCGGCATTTTTCAATAAAGCGTGAGTTCCAAAAGCGATGGAAACGTTGGTCAATCGTAATAAGGGCATTTTAAATTTCTTTATGTTGTAAATAACGTCGCAATAAATCCAGTGCCAGCAAAGCCGCCTGATTTTGTTTGCGTTCGATAGGGCCAGCCAGTGACCCGGTAGTTTGATGAAATCCGTCTCCAGTCAGCAGCGTATTATATAGGGTAATGGCTTGGTCTTTATCGTGAAATGTTTGTTTGTCCCCGGAATAGAGCTGAACCAGCACAAAATCGGCGATGCCGGTCTTGCGTATTTCTCCGGCGATGGCTTGCGCGGCTGCGCTTAAATCATTGGCATTGACAGTGACTCCCAGCTTTTGCCCAAACCTTTCCAAAGATTGCTCATAGCGGGTTTCCAGCAGCCATTCTTTGCCGATGCACTTGGCCGCGAGCAAGCCCTGGCTGGCGGTTTCCACGACGGCCAGCGTGTATTCCCCTGTCCTCATCAACTGGTCAACGGTAAACACCAAATCGCCGCTGACCTGCCCTAATCCGTCAATCGCAAAAACATTGTCGCCCAGCTCTGCTGTAATTTTATCGACCAACATGCTCAGGGATGCTTCGGGATAATCATTCGGAAACAGCAACTTGGTTTGCACATCGTTCGGTGCAGCCCGGAAACCCAGCTGCACTTGAACCGGGATTTCGATCGCTCCGATGCGCTGTTGTATCGCCGACTCGCCGAGGCCAAACGTCCTGATGGTGATTAATTTGTCAGGCTGCAATAAAAACCGGCTTGCCAGCGTCGGTTGGATGGATTCCAGAAACAAATGGCGCATTTCCATAGGCACGCCGGGCACAAAGGAAAACCAGCAGCGCCCGGCTTGCAGAGAAAAACCCGGCGCAGTGCCCCAATCATTGTCGATACGTACGGCGCCCTTCGGAAGCATCGCCTGCTTACGGTTCGATTTGGGCATCGGCAGATTCCTGTGCGCAAAAAAACGCTGAATCTGCTCAAAGGCAAGCTCGTCAAACTCCAGCGGCAAGCCGAATGCTTTGGCGACGGCCTCGGCGGTCAAATCATCGCTGGTCGGCCCAAGTCCCCCTGTGCAAATGCAGCAATCTGTACGGACTGAAATCTCCTTGAGCAAAGCTATCAGGTCATCCAGCTTGTCGCCAACGGCGGTATGCCGGGTTACGGTAAAGCCCATTGCGACAGCCTGCTCCGACAACCAGGCCGCATTGGTATCGACGATTTGCCCGGTAACGACTTCTTCGCCTTGGGAGAATACTTCTAGGGTTGGATTCATGGTAAAAACCAAAGTTATTGAGTTTAATTCCGCTATAGTCTGCTGAAGCATTTTAGAATAAAACTTAACTTTGCAGAGGAAAAATGCCTTACACAATCATACTTGCAGATTTTATTTATCAGGCAAAGCCTCGCTTTACCCTGCAAGTTTTTAAAGACAATTAGCGGCTTGCCTGTCAAAATTGAGAAATCTATTCGTCACCCAGCGGAGCCTGATATGCCATGAAACTGCACCCTATTGATCTGCACAACGCCATTACCGCATTAACTTGCGCGCTGGATTTAGTCGGTGTTGACGAAGTCAGGCACGGCAAACGGGTGGCGATCATGGCCAGGGCTATTGCTCTGCACCTGAACTGGCCGGAAACTGAGTGCCTGTCCATCCTTTACGCCGGCATGCTGCATGATTGCGGGGTTTCCAGACTCCATGAACACCACAAACTCACCGAAACCCTGGAATGGGACGGTGCAGAGGACCATTGCATCCGCGGCGCCGAATATTTATCGGCCTGTCAGCCGTTGGCCCACCTGTCCACCGAGATTCGCTACCACCATACCCGCTGGGAAACACTGATCGAGCCCTCTATCGATCACCACATCCGCTTGCGTGCCAATCTGCTGTATCTGGCGGACCGCATCGATATGCTGCAATCGCCTTTCCTGAACAGCGGCCAGATTCTGACCGAATATCCGTCGATTATCGCGCACATTAAAACGCTGTCCGGCATCTTGTTTGCGCCGGAATTGGTGGACGCTTTTGCCGAAATTGCCGATGTCGAGGCTTTTTGGCTGGCAATGGAACCCGAATACCTGGATGAAGATTTACGCAGCATCGGCAGCCATATCCCAACGACGCAGCTCGATATTCCTGCGATCAAAGAGCTGGCGCGGCTGTTTTCGAGGGTGGTGGACGCCAAATCTCCGTACACCGATGAGCACTCGCAACGGGTGGCGCATATCGCCCGGCAATTGGCTATGGATTTCGGCATTGTCGGTTACGAACTGGAACAGATTGAAATCGCCGGACTGCTGCACGACATCGGCAAACTGCGGGTATCGGAAGACATCATCGACAAACCGGGCAGCCTGACGCCTGAGGAACGGGCCACCATGCACCGCCACAGCTACGATACCTTCCGTATCCTGCAACGCGTGTTTGAAGGATCAAGAATTCCGGTATGGGCCGGATTCCACCATGAGACCTTGATCGGCGATGGTTATCCTTTCAAAAACGGTAAAAAAGAACTGGATCTGGAATGCCGCATCATTGCCGTTGCCGATATTTTCCAGGCCTTGGCGCAACAAAGGCCTTATCGCCATACCATGAGTCTTGAATATATTCTGAGCGACTTACAATCGCGCGTTGCAAGCGGTCGTCTCGATGCAAAAGTGGTTGCCAAATTGACCGAAAATGCCGAATTCTATTACCGGCTTGCCATCGCTTGATAGGCTGATTTTTTTGGGAAAGAGCCCCAACCTCCTGCCAGCGCTACTCCGCAAAGCTGTGACAACAACTATGCAGAGTAACGGCGACCAAGAAACAGTTGCAATTGTAAGAAAAAATCAACTGATGTTTGTTATGCAACAAATGCAACAAAAAGAGCAGGCCGTTGCCGGAAAACTCACATAAAACCGAGTGCAACTATCGAAATCATTACCGCTTTAGCCTGCTGCTTGGTAGTCATTGTTATGAATCCGGCATGGCTGCCAGACGGTTCTCAAGTTCAGTGTTGACCAAAGCATCGTAATGACGCTGCAGGATAGAATCGGTAGGACGCGGAAATAGAGCGGATTCGATTTCACTTTTCAGATGCGTGAGAAAGTGCGGCTTGGGTGCCGAATCCTCGGGGACGCTCAGTTCTGAATCCGAGCAGGAATAACCGGCGTCGTCGGATTCGAAAGACTTGGGGGAAGACGACATGCTGCAACCCCATGGTAAAAAAGCGCATGCTGCAATTAAAAGCATGACCAGTAGCAATAAAGTAACTTCAAACATATTAATACCTCGCTATTATTTGGAAAACGTCAAGTACGCACATCAGATGGATGTTGGTAACTCAAGTTTCTAACAAGCAATTAAAATGCCAGGGTACTTATATGGCTAATCGATTGAATCTTATTGTTAATTTATGATCTCAAAAAAGCAGGGATTGGTGCTTTTGAACCAAAATTGTCAGTAATGCACCAATACCGTCCACAACGGCTCATCCTAAAATCGCTGCTGACCATTCCAAAGACTGTTTATTGTTTGTTGATGTGCGCCACCAACGCACTGTCCATAGTCGTCACGTGCAGCCCGAACCATTGTGGGAGACGGTCTTTGACAAACGCACGGCCAAACGCAATCAACCCTTTATCAACCCGCGATTTGAATTGCTTGAGTTCCCCGAGTACACGTTGATGTTCGCCTTTGTGTTCGGTTTCTCCCGGATAAGAAAATTGCTTCATCAACTGGTTTTCCCGTTCAAAATGCTGTTCGGTCTGTTCGTACAATTGCTGAAACAGGGCCGGGAAATTCGCATTGTCGGCGGCATCCAGTTTGTTTAACAGGCTGATAAATTCATCATGATCGTTATCAATCTGATCATAGCCCACGGTAAGTACGGCGGTTTTTTCGATCAATGCCATCTTATGTTTACCTCATTTGTTATTGGAAAGCAGACTTAACCATTCCCCCTTCGACAGGGCTCAGGGCAAACGGTTAAGCCTTGGGTATATCCGCCTTAAGTTAATCCAACCGATAGCCTTCTTCCATCAAAACCCGCCTTACCACCGGACGCTCAAGCATCAAGCGATAGTGTTTTAAGCACTTTTCCGGTAGCACAATGCCGGTTTTGTAGGCCCAAAATTCGACATAAAACAAAGCAGCATCGGCGATGGTGAAAGTGTCCATGACATAGCCTTGAGGCGACAAAACGTCATTAATGACGGCAAAGCCGCGCCTAACGATGTCCATGCCTTGGATTTTCACGGCCTCAAAATCGGCTTCGTTGAACGCGAACCGGTCGGTCGTAAAAATCCTAGCAAAGCCTTGACCATGGACAGTGCCGACCACGTAATCCATCAGTTCGATGACCCGCGCATTGCCGTCCGGCTCGCCGGGCAACAATTTGGCTTCGGGATAGCTGCTTGCCAACCAATAGGCAATCGCTTGAAATTCGGTCAGCACGGTGCCGCCATTACGTACCAGCGTCGGAATGGTGGCTTTAGGGTTCAGCGCAAGATATTCCGGCATATTTTGGTCTCCGGCCATTAGATTGACGAGTTGCGCTTCGAAAACCAATTCGAGTTCTTCCATTAAAATATGGATGCCTGTCGAACAGGAGCCGGGCGTTAAATACAATTTCATTCGATTTTCCTGGGTGATTTTTTATGATTAATAGTTCCCACGCTCCGGCGTGGGAACGATAAACATCCCTGTCAATCCCCGTCCACACCAGCCATCTCCAAACCCCGAAACACCGAACACCGCTTGAACACCTCCAAACTCGGTTCCAACTGTTTTTGCAGGCAAAACTTGGCGACCAGTTTGGTCAAGCCCTTGATGTCGCGGCCCGTCGCGGTCGGGAACAGTTCGGCCAGTTGATTTATCAAAGCCTGGTCCAACGGCAACGCAAACTGCTCGGTCATGACGCTCCAAATTTTACGGCGGTCGGCGCTGTTGGGCGCATGATATTTGATCATCGCGATGCAGCGGGAAATGATCGCTTCGTCTATATCGTCGACGCGGTTGGTGGTTAAAAACAGCAGGCCGTTGAAATACTCCAGCACCCGCAAAAACACGCCGACCACGGCATTGGAGGCCAGATTGTCGCTGCGGCGCTTGATGTAGACATCGGCCTCATCGATCAGCATCACTGCGCCCCAGCGCTGGGCGCGGATCAGTGTTTCCTTCAGCACTTTCTCCATTTCCGCGACATTCAGGCCTAATTGCCCGGAATGCACCCGGTACAGCGGGCGCTTGATGATTTCCGAATAGACTTCGGCGGTCAGGGTTTTGCCGACTCCGGCCGGCCCCGCGCACAGCACCGTGGTGCCGCCGGATTTTCCGGCGACGATGTCGTCCATCAGCATGTCCATTTCGGCGGTCAGGATGTCGATCAGGTCGGTTTGTTCCGGCGGCAAGATCAGCTTTTGTTTTAATTCCGGCTGATATTGGTAAGGTTCCATGTCGTCGACATGCACCCAGACATGGTGATGCAGTTCCAGGTGAAACATCAGGATGTAGCCGTGCACCGGCAATTCAGTGAACACGCCTTTGGGTATGTCGGCTTTGGAGGCTTCCATCGCGGTTTCGGTTTTGCTGTCGTAACGCAGGCTGTTTCCGGCCTTGCGCAGGTACTTGCCGAGGATGTCGCCGGATGCTTCCAGTGATAACGCCCGCTCGCTGAGGATGTTTTCGTCGTTGACCAAGCGGCAAGCGCCGCCCGCCGATGACAACACCACGGTGGTTTTGCGCGTCCAGTCGCTGCTGCGGTGGCTGGCTGTGGGATCTTCGACATAAACCGCCGTGCCCCAGCCGGAAAACTGCTCGCCGTAGCGGCCGCGCCAGTCGAAATAGCGGCCTGCGGCTTCGTCGTAACCGGCGATCAGTTCCGGCGTTTCCTTTAAATAGCCTTTCGCGGCGAAAATCTCGGCAACGGTTTTGCCGGCGATGTCCTTGGCGCGGATTATCAAGGTTTCAATCGCTATCTTGCCTTTGGAATTGGCTTTCAGCTCGATCAGGATGCGCCCCGCTTCTTCCTCGCCGGGCGGCGTGTAATCGAGCCGGGTGATCAAATAGGCGCCGGTGCGTCCTTTGGCATCAGCCTGGAACAGCCAGCCGCGTATCGCGTCGTCAATCAGGTAGCGGGTGATAACCGGCAACAGCATCTCCAGCTGTCCGGCCTCGTAACGCACGTCGTCGTTCTGCAATGCGCTTTGCAGGGTTGCCAGCAGCGCCGCTTGGTTTTGCATCGACGCACCGGCGTTGCTGTAAAGATCGTGCAAAAAGCCCCATTCATGCGCGGCCAGTTGTTGGTAAAACACTTCGGCCCGGTTGCCGAAACGCAGTTGTTCTTTCAGCGAAACCAGGTTGGGGAAGGTTTCGATCAAGCTTTCGACATAACGGCGTTCGATTTGCAGTTTCATAGTGATTCCTGTTGGGTTGCAGCGGCGTAAAGGATTTGGGCGATGTGCTGCGGTTTGCCGAAACCGCCGTTATTAATTTGTTGCTGACAGGAAAAACCGTTGGCGACTATCGCCGCTTGCGGTTCGGCGCGCAAGGCCGGAAACAGCGCTAGTTCGGCCATGGCTTGCGAGTCGGCGTAATGCTCGGCTTCCAGGCCGAAATGCCCGGCCATGCCGCAGCAGGAAGATTCGATCAGTTCGAAGTCGAGACCGTCAACGGTTTTCAGGACTTTGCGCATCGCCTTCATTGCACCGACGGCTTTTTGGTGACAATGACCATGCACCAGCACCCGTTCGCCATCGGTCTTGAATGCCAGAGGCCAGCGTTTGGCGGTTTGTTCCCTGGCGATAAACTCTTCCAGCAACAGCACTCGTGCCGCCAGCTTGGTCGCCTTTTCGCCCAGTCCCAGCTTCAGGTATTCGTCGCGCAAACTGAGTATGCAGGAAGGTTCCAGGCCGATGATACAGCGACCCGCGTCGATGTGCGGTTGCAATGCCTGCAATAAGCGGGTTGCTTCGCTACGGGCCTGATCTATCATACCGTTGGCAAAATAGGTACGTCCGCAGCATAGCGGTGTCGGCTGGTTATCATCCAGCCCGGCAATCCGTACCGTATAGCCTGCAATGCTCAGTAGTCTGGTTGCGGCTTCGGCCACGTCGGGGTTGAAATGGAGGTTAAAGGTATCAACGAACAGCACCACTTCCTGAGCCGATGCGGTTGCTTCGGGAGAAAACGCATTCTCCGCAAAGGGCTGTTCTTTGCTGCCATATTCGGAAGGAACCGGCAACGGAGCCTTAGCGGCAATGCCTAGCAGGCGCTCGGCAATGCGCGCCAGCCAAGCATGCCGATTGCGCCAGATCACCAGCTGTCTAATCAGCGGCCAATTCAATAGTTTGGGTAGATTTGCCAATAGCGTGTGCCGCAAGGACAAGCCTTCGGCTTGATGGCGCTGGGCCAGGTATTCGGCCTTGATCAGCGCCATATCGACTTCGTTCTCGCATTCGCGCTTGCAGCCTTTGCAACTGACGCACAAGCTCATCGCTTCGGCCAAGTCTGGATCGAACAGCGCCTTACCGTCAGCCGTATTTAACGCGGCTTTCAACAATTTGCCCCGGCCGCCCGGCGACAATTCAGGGTTGCCGGTTACTTTAAAACTCGGGCACATCACGCCTTTATCGCCCTGTTCGCATTGGCGGCTGCCGATGCAAACTGCCACCGCCTTGGCAAAATCGCCGCCGTTCTTGGGAATATCGGCATAGGCGTCGCCCATGCCGGCGTTTCGATAGCCCGACCAATCAAGAAAATGTTTCATCGCTGTTTGCTGGTATAAATAACAGCAGACAGGCAAGATCGGTGCCATGCGTAAGATGTTGTATTACCGGAAGCAAGGCCAATCATTGCTGTTGCAAAACCGACAATCGTTCGCAATTAAGGCGGTTTACGACAGTCCTGATCGGGCATGCTGTTTATGTCCGACCTACAAAACCAAATAAAGGACGGGGGCAGTCGCTCTTACAAAAACCAATATCCACCATTCATCAACACACTATGCCAGAACGGCAATGCAATCAGGCTGATTGCGGTGGTTACCGTTACCGCCATCGCGTACAGTGAGCTATCCAACCGGTAGCGGTCGCAAAAAACGATGCCCAACAGCATGCTCGGCATGGACAGGTCGAGCACTGCCGCCGCCCGGTATTCACCGGTTATAGGCAAATACCCAACTAAAAGCATCGCAAACAACGGCATCAACGCCATTTTGATGGCTATCACAGGGATGACATACGGGATATTACGGACGGTTAACGCCTTCCAGCTTAAGGCCAGTCCTAAAGAAAACAGCATCAACGGCACGACTCCAGCCGACAGTTTTTGCAGCACGCCGGAAAGCCAAGCCGGAGCGACGAAACCGTTAATATTCAGGATCATCGCTACAGCCGCCGCCCAAAATGGCGGTGCGTTAAAAAACAACCACAGGGATTTTGGCTTTTCTGCGATCTCCTCGCCGTAGTGCCGGGCCACCATGACGCCGACGGTAAACAATAACGGCGTGGTTGCAAACAGGTCTATTTGTATAACCACCGACCTGGCCCAGCCGCCGAAGGTTTGTTCCAAAACCGGCAAGCCCAGATAAGTCACATTCGGAAATGCCGCCGCCAGTATCATCGCGCCCATGCGCCGGTGTTCGAATTTGAACAGTGCGCCAACGATCCACAGGCAGAGCATCGCAAAAACAATGCTGCCCACGCCCAGCAAGGTATACTGGAACGAATGCAAGCCTATGTCCGCTGACCATAAGACCTCCAGAACCAAGGCCGGCAGCAGCAAATAATAGACCACCGTGGTCAGCACCTGCCGCGTTTGCTCGGCCGACAAGCCTCCCGGTTTGGCAAAACGCCAGCCTGCGCCGCACGCCATTATCAAGGTCATTTGTATCAATGTTGAGTTCATAATCGGAGACTATTGTGGCAATTGTGAATTTTAACATTCACCGTTAAAACAAGTTCCGGTAATATATGTCGACTTATTACTTGGGAGCGTTTGAATGCGTCTGTTTTCAAAGTATTGCCGACTCGGTGTTTTTTTATTATTAACCAGCCCTTTTGCAATTGCGGAAACTGATGTCATCTCGCCTAAAGATGCAGCAACAATGCGCGTCACGAACAAGGCGGTTATTGTGGACGTGCGTGAAAACGACGACTGGAATGAACACCAGATTCACGGTGCCATTCATATTCCTCTGTCCCAATTAAACGCACGACTGGCAGAGCTGGAACCTTATAAAAACCGCCCGGTCATCACACAATGCCAAGCCGGCCTACGTTCCGCACAAGCCCAACTGATCTTAAAGGCGGCGGGATTTCCCAAGGTTTACTTAATGAACGGCGGAATTCAGGCTTGGCATGAACAAGGCTTGGTGACTGAATAAGCGTAGGATGGGCTAAACACCAACAGTAGGCGCTTTAGACGACGTGCAGCCCATCTTTCGTGAGCAATGATGGGCTTCGTGCCTCAGCCCATCCTACAGAATTTTTTTTATTTTTACTTTGTATTTACTATGCCTCAATCATTTATCTCAACTAAACCCATCCCCGTCCGTGAACGCTTAATCATGGCACTGGATGTCCCCAGCATTCCCGAGGCGCAGGCCTTGGTCGAAGAGCTCGGCGATTCGGTGATCTTTTACAAAGTCGGCATGGAGCTGTTCATGTCGGGCGATTATTTCGGTTTTATTGAATGGTTAAAACAGCAAAACAAAAAAATCTTTGTCGATCTGAAGTTTTTTGATGTCCCCGCCACCGTGGGCCGGGCTATTAGAGCATTGAGCAGCAAAGGCGTGGACCTTGCCACCATACACGGCAACGACGCGATTATGGAAGCCGCCGCCAAGGAAAAAGGCGACCTTAAGGTGTTGGCCGTAACCGCTTTAACCAGCCTGGATCGCGGCGACCTTGACGACTTGGGCTTTGCCTGCGATGTCCGCGAGCTGGTTTTATCCCGCGCCAAACGCGCCTTGCAAATCGGCTGCGACGGCATTGTGTCATCCGGGCTTGAAGTCGCGATGCTGAGAGAAGAGTTGGATCATAAGCTGCTGGTGATCACACCGGGCATCCGGCCGGTCGACAACCGCGAAGAGGACGACCAGAAACGCGTGGTCAGCGTGGAAATGGCTTTCCAGAACGGCGCCGATTATATTGTCGTCGGCAGGCCTATCCGTGATGCTGAAAACCGTAAAGCGATGGCCGAGAAAATTCAGGGGCAGATTCTTGCGCAGTTTCAATAAATGCAATAATGCTGAATCAAAAAGGGCGACCAACCGGTCGCCCCTACCCTTTTTAAGAATATCCTGCGATTATGGAATTTGATCTCGCTTTCACCACCTCATACCTGGTCGCCTTTACCATGGGACTGTTCAGCAGCATGCACTGCATCGGCATGTGCGGCTCCATTATCGGGACATTAACCTTAAGCCTCAGCCCGGATATACGGAACCAAAAGAACCGTCTGCTCCCCTTTGTGTTTAATTACAACATCGGACGCATTACCAGTTACACAATAGCCGGGGCATTAGCGGGCGTTATTGAGGCATTGATCACCATGCCGATGGGCGAAATCAGCGGACATCGGCTGCTGCAATTGCTGTCCGCTGCGATCATGACCGGAGCGGGGCTTTATATAGCCGGATGGTTCCCCCGTTTTGCCTATATCGAAAAAATCGGCCTGCGTTTCTGGAAGATGATCGAGCCTTTCGGTCGCAAACTGATCCCGGTTAAAAACCGCAGCCAGGCTTTTCTTTTCGGCATGGTCTGGGGATGGCTGCCGTGCGGCTTGGTCTATTCGGCCGTGGCGCTTGCCGCAACCGCAGGGGACATCAAGCAAAGCGCACTGACCATGCTGTTTTTCGGACTGGGAACTTTACCGGCGGTCATGGGAGTCGGTATAATGACCGGCATATTAACAAGGTTGTCCAAAATGCAGCGTTTCAAACAGGCTATCGGCCTGTTCATGATTGCGCTGGCTTTACTGGCTGCCCTGCCCTGGCTTAATCCCATGGCGATTACCACGCACATGGCATTACATTAAGAGGTATCTATGGATCATTTCAACGCGATCATCGGTCAATCTCCCGCATTGGACTCCTTAATCCGTAGCGCTAAAATCGTTGCCGCTACCGATGTCACTGTATTGCTTAAGGGTGAAACCGGCACCGGCAAAGAAGTACTCGCCTCAGCCATTCAAAAGACCAGCGCTCGCGCCGACAAGGCCTTTATCACCTTGAATTGCGCGGCATTACCTGAAAGCCTGATCGAATCGGAATTGTTCGGCCATAAAAAAGGCTCGTTTACCGGCGCAAGCTCCGATAAACAAGGCTTGTTCCAGGCAGCCGATGGCGGCACCTTGTTTCTTGATGAAATCAATTCCTTGCCGCTGTCGATCCAGGCAAAATTATTGCGTTTTCTTGAGTCGGGGGAATGTTTTGCCGTCGGCGACATCAAGCCTTACAAAGTCGATGTCCGCGTTATTTCCGCAACCAACACCGACCTCGACAAACAAATCAAAAGCGGTGAGTTCCGCTCTGACTTGTACTTCCGCTTGAATGTGGTGCCTTTAGAGCTGCCTTCATTGGCGCAACGCACTGAAGATATTGAAGCACTGATCAAACATTTTTTGATCATGTTCGAGAATACGCACAGCCTGACTGCGCCCAAATTCAGCAAGCCCGCTTTAAAAACGCTGAAAGCTTACCCATGGCCAGGCAATATTCGTGAATTGCGCAATTTATGCGAACGGCTCAGCATTTTGTTAGCGGGCAGAGTCATCGAACCGGAAAATCTTCCGTCTGAATTTACCGCCCAAGCCATCAAAGTTGCGCCTGTTGCAACGGACTTCACCCTGCCTGAGACCGGCTTAAAGCTGGATACCTTAGAAGCCGACTTAATTTATCAAGCCCTGAACCGCACTAACGGCAATCGCAGCAAGTCCGCAAAACTGCTGGGCATCTCCCGCGACACCTTACTTTACCGTATGCAAAAACACGGTTTTGCAATGTAAAACCGATAGCCTCTAAAAATATTTTTTGAGGCTATCATCCCATACCTTTCAGAATTAAACGCCCTGTTGCGACCTTGCACTACGCATGATCTGCTTCAAATCCCTGACCGCCTGAGCCAGGCCCGAAAATACAGCCTGCGCGATAATCGAATGACCGATATTAAGCTCGACTATTTCCGGTATCGCACAGATGGCTTCAACATTATAAAAATTCAAACCATGCCCGGCATTCACTTGCAGTCCGGCACTGTGTGCATAGACGGTGGCCCTTCTGATGCGCTCCAGCTCTTCAGCTTGCTGTAGCCGATTGCCTGCCTCGGCGTAGCACCCGGTATGCAATTCGACGACCG
>Ga0079306_1001950_pt1 | contig 12369 bp, 9 predicted proteins | sample Methanotroph_Enr_FD_79181 | JGI IMG/M metagenome (GOLD analysis project Ga0079306, IMG submission 79181) | Enriched soil microbial communities from Old Woman Creek wetland in Ohio, USA - Methanotroph_Enrichment_5 | ecosystem: Environmental > Terrestrial > Soil > Wetlands | place: USA: Ohio...
ACCGATTTATTGAAAATCTTCAGGTCTGTGAGCACAATTGGTGGAGAATAGTCACCCGACTTAATCCGGGTAGGACTGAAAATATTAAACCCCGATATACCTCCAAAAAGCAGCTCACCATCAGGTGTTTTAAAGGAAGCACCGTAGGTAAACTGATTGTTCTGAAATCCGTTCTTTAAGGAATAATTATGAAATCGTTCTGTTTCCGGATCAAACTTTGAAAGGCCATTGGTGGTGCTGATCCATAGGAAATGTTCATTATCCTCCTGAATTGCAAGCGTTTGATTATTGGCCAATCCATTCTTTTCATTGTAATACCTGACAATTCCCTTTTCTTTTGAATAAAGTGCAATCCCCCGGTTTGATGCGGCTAACCAAAAACGTTTTTTCGAATCCTGAAGCATAAAACGGGTTGACTCATTAATCCGGATAATCTTATGATCTTCTGGATTATATATACTCAGTTGATCAGCTCCAATCCACAACAAATGATCATTGTCTTCGACCAGAAAGTTCACCTGCTGACCATCAACCAGGTTTCCGAAATGAGTAAAAGAACCAGTTGCCGGATCAAATTTATCGAGACCGCTGCTGGTTCCTGCCCAGATGTTGTTATTTCCATCTCGCAATAAAGCCCAAACCCGGTTGTCCGAAAGGCTGTTCGGGTCGGTCGGATCATTTCGATAATGTTTGAAAGAACCTGTTTTCATATTCAGCACATCAATTCCGCCCAGAAAGGTTCCAATCCAAAGATTGTTTTTACCATCATCAAGCAACGCTTTAATGCAATTCCGAGATAAAGAGTTGGGGTTGTCTTTTTGTGGTACCAGGTAGCTGAAACGGCCTGTTTTGCGGTTCAAAATATTAATTCCACCGCTTTCTGTTCCGATCCAGATATCGCCTTTATTATCAATCCAAAACGCATAAACCTCACTGCTATTCATATACCTGTTGTCGCCTGGCATCGATTTATAGCCTTGAATATTTTGTCGTTCATCAATCAGAAAATTTATTCCATTCCGCGTGCCAATCCAAATATCTCCTTTCAAATCGTGAGTAATACACTGTACCGAATTATTGACCAAACTTTTGGGATCACGCTCATCGTGGTTATAAAAAGCGACAGCACCTTTATTTTTATCATAGATATACAATCCGCCTCTGGTACCTATCCAATACCTGCCATTTAGATCTTTCGAAATTGCCCGCACTGTATTGCTTCGATCATTGTTTTGATCGATTATCAAATGCTTCGCTTTTAATGTTATTGAATTAACATTGTATAAACCGCTGGCATAAGTTCCAACCCAAACAGTTTGATCGGTGTCAATGGAAATATCCCAGATTTCTTCATTCGACGATAATCTTTCAGGTAAGAATACCTTTTCAGTCTGATTATTTTTAGGATCATAAACATAAAGCCCGCTGTTGGTTCCAATCCAGATTTTTCCGGATTGATCGGATCGCAATATCCTGAAATAATCATGAAATACTGATCGGTTTTCAGGCTTAATTTCGGTCAGTTTAGTTTCGTTTTCCAGACTATATAACTGATTTTCTGTTCCTACCCATAATACACTATCTGTATCTTCGAAGATGGAAGTTACTGTTGCATCTCTGAGAACCGCAGATTTTCCGGAGTAAAACAGGTGTTTGAAATTTTCTTTTTCGCGATCAAATTTATTGAGTCCTCCCTTTTCAGTGCCTATCCACAACTGGCCTTTCCGATCTTCAAAAATAGTCCTGACCAGATTCCCTTTTAAACTCGTCGAATCTTCCGGATCGTTTTTGAAAACGGTAAACTTGTAACCATCGAACCGACATACACCTTGCGAAGTTCCAAACCACATCCAACCTTTCTTATCCTGAAGTAAACAATGTATCTGATTGTTTGAAAGTCCGTTTTCCTGTGAATAAAAATCAAAATTCAGATTATTGACGTGGTCAATCGTATGTGTTCCGAAAGAAGTGAATCCAAAGCAAAGTGCAAAAAACACATACAAAACTTTGATGCACCATCTACTGACTGTAGTTTTGCAGGCCTTTCCGTTTTTATTCTCTGCAATCATATTTTGTGTTTTTCAGTAGGGAACTAAATTACTATCTTTTTGCTGATTTTAAGGTAATCAACCAGACACAATTACTATTTCAGAATTTGTAAAATATGAATGATAACAATCTGTTCAAAATTTTACTCCTCCCGGTACACCAAACAAATTCCTAATTCATCTTCACCAGTTTTTGTGGTTCCCATTGTTTATATGCTGAACTTAATTTAAGGATATAAAATCCCTGCGACAACTGGGTACAATTTATTTTCTGTGCCTGACCAAACGCTTCAATTCTGGAAGTTAATACTACTTGTCCGTTAAGCCTGACCAGGCAACACTGAAAAGATTTGTTTTGCGGATTATTAAACCTGATGACTAATTCGTTGTTAAAAAAACTAGCTTTGAATTCACTTTCTGTGCCTGGATTTGTTACCATTCCTGTTGAAAAATCTGATTCAAAAGCTCCCAAATCGGGCGATGCACCTTTGAAAGGTAATCCGATATCAATGCCCTTATCAATTAGATCGCTGCCACTAGCAAGGTGCAGAAAGGAAACATCCGGCTGGCTTCCATCCGGTTTGCGTGGTCCCGAAACTCCAGTTGTATCAAGGCTGATAAAATCGGCTGCACTTACCGTAAATGGCGTCATCCAGCTATTTGTTACCTGAATGGCAAAGCTTCCCAGCGCAATTCTATTATCCGCTGAAACACAATTTTTAACTTCCAGAATTTTCCCACTTGCAAGTGCCGATGAAACCGAAAAATTGTTGCCTTTGTTCCGGTGGGCAGAACAATTGTATAGGATCATACTGCCTTTGTTGTTGTTCTGATCAAATCCTTTCGCCTTGTTATCAAACGACACACAGTTTTTCAGGGTAAAATCATGTTTCAATAATTTGTCGTCGCTACCGCCCATTTTGAACCCATTACCATTTGCAGCTGCTCCGGCATCTGTTCCATCTTTAAAATAACCATTCCTCCAGGTCCAGCAATTTTCCAGGGTCGTCGAGACATTATCCGTTCCACGTAAATAACCATCCCAACCATCATCAACATTCAGCCATGCACGGCAACCATAAAAAGAGTTATTACTACCAACATCCATTTTGCAGGCAAATCCATCAGCATCTCCATAGTCGGTCGGATCGGCATTGTAATACGAATCACAGTTAATTATTTTATTGTCGTGCGTACCCCCACCCAACTGAAGACCAGAATCCTTATTTGCGATAAAGGAGCAAAATTCAATTATATTATTTCCGCCACCTGAAATAATCATCCCATTGTCGCCGGCATTTATAAAGTCGATTCCCTTGATATGCCAGTAACTTCCGGAAAGATTTACTCCTCTTTTACCAAAAGAAGTTGTTGAAAAATCGAGGACCGCTCGCTCGCCGGGGTATGCCAGCAGCGAATAAACGGCAGATGCAGACCCGCTTTTCGTAATGTAAATGGTAGCAGAATATGGATGCGTCCCTCCTCGTAAATATATGGTATCACCCGGAACGACCAAGTCAACTGCTTTGGGTATAGTTTTGAACGAATTATCAACAGAAAGACCATCGTTTGAATCATTGCCTGAAGCAGAAACAAAATAGTTTTTAGCGAAAGTAACCCGGGTTAAAATCAAAAAAAACCAGCAAAGAATGAAAACCTTATTCATATCCAAAATAAATTTTGCAGTAGCAAGGGCTTATGAAATACTTATAACATAATTCAATCATTAATCTACACAAGGAAATAATAGTCGTTTTATTTCTTTTCAAAGCTAAAGAAAGTAATGATCAGAAAAGCATGAGCGATTTAGGATGCCTCCCTAAACCTTTAGTTGAAGAGCATATCTTAAAACTGTGTTTTGATACGGACAAGTAACAAACAATCTTAAAAACAAATCAGGCATCCATTTGCTTTCAATTGGTTATCAGCACTATATATAGGTCAACATCACTTATGTAGGAAAATATAGAAATAAACAGATCCATCATTTGGATACGATATGTATCTCAGTTGATCTTTGTAAAGAATTGAAATTGGGAAGTTTAAACCCGCCTTTTGATACAAAAAACAAGGAATTCCACCTGCATTAAGGGTAACTTTACACATAACAATTTTTCAAAGAATCAAGGCAAAATCGAATATCTTATTTTATTGTATAACTTAAAAGCAATCACTTATGAAAAAACCTTTACTTCTTATCGCCGTAATCGCTGCAGCAATGTGTGCAAATGCTCAGGGTACCTGGTTCGCTACAGGTACCGAAGCGTTAATTGCTGCTGGAACAGAAATGAATCTCGGAATTGCCAATCTTAAAGTAATACCTTCAGATGCGGCTGGTGTAATAGGAAAAACAGACGCAGGCGCAACAGCTGTCACCTATAATGGAATAAATTACGAGAATTTAGCTATGATCCAGGGAAGCACTAATGGTATGTACTATGCATTCCTTCCTTCCAAAAGTGGCACGTTGGATATTGCAATCAAAATGGGTAGTGGCAAAAAAACTTTCATTCTTGAAGTTAAAGATGAATTTTACACAAATTTGCCCGCTACAGTAGGTGATATTGCCGCTTTAACTACAAATATTCCTACCGCAGATGGTATAACAGCACAATATTTTACCACACCATCGGTTTATGATACTTATAACTTAACTAACGGCATCTGGGATGGCACTGTTGCTATGCAATCAACTGGGGCCAATGTCTATCTGGTAGCATCATTCCCTGTTACCGCCAACAAAACTTATGCAGTTGGATGTTTTGGTTCAAAACTGATGTTACGTGCTGCCACCTTGACAACTACCACCAATGTTAGCAATATCTCTGTACCTGAATTTAAAATATTTCCAAACCCAGCTTCTGGAAAATTTTATATGAGTGTAAATAGACCAACTGAAATTGGAATTTACAGTATGACTGGCCAATTGGTAAAACAACAACTGGTTGCTTCATCCAAGAACTACGTTAATTTAAGTGAAATACATTCAGGAGTTTATTTTGTAAAAACCATGAATAATAATAGCCAGACACAGAAACTGATCGTTAGATAAACTTTAACATCTACCGCAAAAAACCTGTTAAGCTGGGGGTCTCATACCTGGAAAGAATCTTGATTTGAGTTAATTACAGATCAAAGGCAATTCAATCATAAGATTCAGATCGCTGGTTCAAATCCAGTTACAGTGACAAAATGAAAAATAAAAGGTCAGATTTAAACTTCTGACCTTTTATTTTCTAAAATCTTTTGAATATCACGCCTGCATGATCCGGCCAAAAGAGGCTCTTGTATTGCTTTCTTTATCAGCCAACTATCATTCCGGGTACTTCCAAATATTGAAAAGACCTGGCTAACCGAAAGACTTTCTTCGTTCCGTTCAATAAGTATCATGTCATTTCCGGTCGTTATATTTCCGGATTGCAAAACTCTCACATAAACTCCCGGGAATGGCGATTCCAAGAAAACATCAACAACCGATTGATCACCAAAACGATAACCTAATTTAAAGCAGGGTTGACGGGGCTGAGAAACCTGAACAACTGCTTCGCCAATCCGGTAAGTATCGCCAATTCGAATCTCAGATTCGTTCAATCCCCGAACGGTTAAATTTTCACCAAACATTCCCCATTGCCAGTTCTGATCAGGAAATTTTTCCTGCCAGAACGGGTAATGATCAGCAGAATAAAGATAGCAGGCTTTGTCAGCACCGCCATGATAACGACGGTCGAGAACGTGATCATTAACAACATCTTCGTGGCCAAGAAAGATTGGAGCATCGACACCAAATTTAAAAATACCGGTTTGAATTTGCTGTCCACGCCACTCAATGGTAACTGCCTCTCCAATATTGGTCGAAATAATTTGCATAACACGTATTAAATCAAAAGTTTAACATTCCAACCTTTTCTTATTCTTCATCCAAAATTTCCTGAACACGTCCAACTTCACCAGTTTCGAGCCTGACTTTAATTCCGTTTGGGTGATTGGGTGAGTTGGTAAGCAGCGATTTTACTATTCCTTCAGTCAATTCTCCAGTTCTCTGGTGATGCTTCTGAATAATATTTACCAGTAATCCCGGTTTTACATCGGAGCGTTTTCTTCCGTCCATAATTCCTGTATTTAACTTACAGTCAGCGATAAGTATTTAAGAAACTCTTCCTTCCTGTTTTGATCCTTGAAAACACCACCATATTCAGCTGTAATTGTTGAGCTACTTTCATCCTGAATTCCGCGGGATGAAACACATAAATGTTTGGCATCAATTACAACAGCTACATCTTCGGTCTTTAAAATCCGCTTCAACTCATTCGCTATCTGTACTGTCAATCGTTCCTGAACCTGCGGACGACGGGCGAAATAGTCGACAACCCGGTTAATTTTAGACAAGCCGACAACTTCACCACTTGAAACATAAGCCACGTGAGCTTTGCCTACAATGGGTAAAAAGTGATGTTCGCAGGTAGAGTTCAAATTTATGTTTTTCTCGACCAACATTTCGCCATATTTAAATTTGTTTTCAAAAACCGAAATCTTTGGTTTATTCGCAGGATTTAGGCCTGAAAAAATTTCCTTAACGAACATTTTAGCAACCCTGTGGGGAGTTCCGTTCAAGCTGTCATCGTTTAAGTCCAGCCCCAAAATATTCATAATGTCCCGAAACTTATCTTCAATAAGTAGCATTTTCTGCTCATCGCTTAGTAAAAATGCGTCTTCCCGCATAGGCGTTTCAAGCGATGTGGCAACATGATTATCTCCGATCAAATCATGTCCGTTGTGATCATTATTTCGAGACAAACGACTTCCATTGAAATTAGTCTTTGTCGTTTCTGTTTTTAAAAATCCACTTACTTTCATTTTATGTCCTCCGTAAAATTTGTTCCAAGTTCAAAACAGTTCGATTTCAATTTTGTTTAAACATTTTACTTGTTATTTAAACATTTTTGAAATATAAAAATGCATTAACCTTATTTTTAATAAATTAAACCAAATAAAATCAAATGCAAAGAAGATTCAGGTAAGTGACAAATATTTGGTAGTTTTTCCTGATAAACACCTTAAAAACGAATAAGTTCAAAATCAAAAATCCTGAAAGTTCAGGATTTCAGGAAGCAATTAAATCAATCTATCACTGATATCTTGAATTAAAGAGAAAACTAGATTTGAAAATCTGCCTCAGCTGACCTGATGGCGTCTATAACGAAAATGGGCTACCTGAACCAGATAACCCATTTCTATTAACCAAATTTGAATTCTAATCATTTGAAACTAAACCTATTCCTTCAATTTTTTTATAAACCTTTGGTTCACCTTTATACCGTATTTTGCCCACACCACTTATGGTTGCGTTCAATGTTTCGGTTGCATATACACTTCCGGCACCAACTCCTTCAATTTTAATATCCGTTGTTTTAGTTTTTAGATCGATTGCATCCAGGTATCCGGCTCCAGACAATGAAGCATCCAATTCATCCGCAATACCATCAAATTCAAATTTTACGCCTCCCTGCCCTACTACCCTTAACTTATTGGCCTTCATATTCATTTCAATATTGGCACCGCCTTCAACATGAAGGTAAAAATCCTTCAAATCAACATACCCTTTCGTCTCCAGGCTAATACCTCCTTCAATATACAATTCTTCGAGATCCTTAAAGGAGATATACAAAATCAGTTCATCAAAATCAAAATGCTTCTTGGTAATTTTCAGACTAAGTGATTGCGAATCAGACTGAACATCGATGTATTTAAAATTATCTTCATCGGTTTTAATTCGTAATCCGGATTGTGATCCCTGTTCCAGGATTACTTTAAAAGTTCCTTCCAGGTGAATTTTTGTAAATGGCTGTACGCTATAGGTTCGGGTATCAGAATCATCCCAGGACTGTTGAACAGGCATGACCGGTGAAGCAAAAAGTTTGGCTACCATCAGCCCAAGGGCAAAGATTAAGCTGCTAATTCGAAGGAGATACATGGATATAGATTTTAAAGGAATTAAATGCTACTTCAAAGCTATTTAATCGAACAGCCCAAACTATTTTCTTATCGACGAATAGAAGATTTCCTTAGGTAAAATGAGAGATTAATGGATTAACCGGATTAAAAAAAACGGAATTGGCAGTATCGAATTTTATTCGGAGTCAGGTTTTGTCTGAATTAACTTTTTCAAAAGTAAAAGCAGATAAACCGGGAGTAAAGTCCCAATTATGAGCATCATTAAATCCAGGAATCGAAAGGGAGTACTGCTGATTATCTTCGACCCAACGGCCAGCGAAACCGAAAATAAAAGGATTAAGAGTGGAATAATTACAACAATCTTTTGAGTTTTATATAAGAGGAAGCTAAGTAAAAACCATAACAAACCCAGACCTATACCAATAAATGTCAAATAAAGTTGGCCCTCTGCGTATTTCAAAAATCCATATACAACCGGTAAAAACGACATGACATATAAAAAACGAAAAATACTTCCCGCAAGCTTTTGTCGTTGATATGAATTCTGTATTTCAGGTAAGAATTTACTATCCTTGGACTTAACATACTGAAGTTCAGGTGAAAATAAATCCTGTTCTGAATTAATCAATTGGCGCTCAATGGCAATTTTGATAGCGGCATCGACGGCAGCATCCTGATAATCCTTGCGCTTTTTTAAAATTTCAAGAATCTGAGTATCCGAATGGTTAGTATATTGTTCGTAGAAGTCCATAGTTTTCTTAATTACTGATCTGATTTTTTTTACAAAAATAGGTCTTTGAATTTATTAACAGCTAACAAAACGCAGATTTAAGAAATTGACGTATTTTCGTTCTTCAGGAAAAGGATATGAAAGAGGTAAATGATAAAAGCTTTCAGCATCCAGTCTAAACTGGCAAGTCATTGATAACCATTAGTTTCAAGTCATTAATCGTAAAGTCCATTTGAATGATTATTGAATGACTAATATTGACAATATCTGGTTACGTTGAATATTAGAGAAATAAAACATAAAACATTTGAACCATGTATAATTTTGAATATCAAAATCCGGTAAAGATCATCTTTGGAAAAGGTGAAATCAGTAAAACAGGAATAAACATTCCTGAAGGGTCTAAAATCCTTCTCACTTATGGTGGAGGCAGTATCTTTAAAAACGGCGTTTACGAACAGGTAAAAGCTTCAATTAAAGGCTTTGAGGTGGTTGAATTTGGTGGAATTGAGCCAAATCCACACTACGAAACGCTGATGAAAGCAGTTGAATTGGTGAAAAACGAAAACATCACATTTCTTCTGTCAGTTGGAGGAGGTTCCGTTTTGGACGGTACAAAATTTATAGCCGCTGCAGCCCGGTTTACCAAGGGCGATCCATGGAAAATATTTTCACGAAAGGCCCCGGTGACAGATGCCATTCCAATTGGCGCCATTTTAACTTTACCCGCAACCGGATCGGAAATGAATGGGAACTCAGTGGTGACACGAATTGAAACCACAGAAAAACTAGCATTTGCCTCACCACTGGTGTTGCCGGTCTTCTCCATTTTAGATCCTGAAGTTATTTTTTCACTTCCTGAAAAGCAAGTTGCCAATGGCATTGCCGATGCATTTGTGCATGTTATTGAGCAATACCTCACCTTTCCGGTCAATTCACCTATTCAGGATCGTTTTGCCGAAAGCATTATGAAAACCCTGATTGAAGAAGGTCCGAAAGTACTTTCGAACCGCGATGATTATGATTCTGCCGCTAATCTCATGTGGAGTGCAACCATGGCATTGAACGGTTTGATTGGCGTTGGTGTTCCGCAAGACTGGGCAACTCATACAATCGGACATGAATTAACTGCCTTTCTCGGAATTGACCACGCCCGCACTTTGGCCATAGTTTTGCCCGGAGTGATGCAGATTAAACGGGATCAGAAAGCTGACAAAATACTTCAGCTGGGCAAACAGGTCTTTGGAATCAGTAAAGTGAATGCAAACGAACAAATAGATGAAACGATTCTGAAAACAGTTGAATTTTTTGAATCAATAGGTATTCCAACCAGATTATCTGCTTATAATTTATCAACAGAAACCATTGATAAGATTTGTGCGCGTTTCATAAAACGAGGTTTTAAGATTGGAGAAAAGGCCGATATCGGTCCGGCTGAAATTCGGTTGATTCTGGAAGACAGGCTATAGCTAGTGTTGGATATTTTACTATTGGAGTAATTCTTTGGCAGTTTCCTTTGCAGTGGAAGAATAGTTTTCGCCACTCAGCATTTCGGCAATTTCTTCAATCCGTTCCTGCTCGGTGAGTTTTCTGATGGAGGTAAAAGTATGTTCATTTTCATCGAATTTGAACACTTTAAAATGATGTTTCCCTTTGGCCGCAATTTGAGGTAAATGAGTAATATTCAGTACCTGAACAGTTTTTGACATTTGTTCGAGGATCTGGCCCATTTTTACAGCAATCTCGCCTGAAATGCCCGAATCAATTTCATCAAAGATGATGGTGGGTAATGACCGTGCATCAGTTATTAATGTTTTGATGGCCAGCATCAAACGCGACATTTCACCACCTGAAGCAATTTTTCCGATTTCCTGCAATTCCTGATTTTTATTGGCCGAAAAAAGATAACTCACTTCATCCAGTCCTGTTGGAGAGAAACCAGCCAAATCTCCAAACTTTAGTTGTAGTGCTGCATTTGGAATTCCCACATTCCGTAGCACATCGATAACTTTAGTTTCGATGGTTGTTGCAACTGATTTTCGTTGTTTACTGAGTTGTGAAGCCAATTCTTCCAATATGACTTTCTGAGCCTGAATAGCTTTTTGCAATTGTGCAATTTCCTCATCATACGAGCAGACTAACTGTATTTTAGCTTCAAAATCAGATTGAATTAATAAAAGTTCGGCAGTACTGGCAACCCGATGTTTTTGCTGTAGAGAATAAATCAAATCCAGTCGCTGATTAATCTGCTCAATCCGTTCCGGATCATTTTCGGCCCGGTCTTCAATGACCGACGATTCTGCGGCAATATCCTTTAATTCTATGTATACCGATTCCAAACGGCTGTAAATCTGCCCTGCTTCCGGAAACACTGACCGCAATTTCCCTATACTATTCAGGTTTTCTTTTATCGTTGACAAAACCGATCGTTCATCACCATTTAATGACTGGACAGTTTGACCAAAGGCTGTTTTAATATCCTCAGCGTGAGTCAGTTTATCGAGTAGCACTTCAAGATTTTCTTGTTCACCATCGGACAATTTTGCTTCTGAAAGCTGGCTGAATTGAAATTCAAAATAATCTAAATCTTTCTTTGACTGTTCCATCAGGATGATGGTTTCATTCAATCTTTCCTGAATTGAAAGGTATTCTTTAAAGGCCGAACCGTAAGATTTAAGCAAATTTGAATTTCCGGCAACAAGATCGACCAGTTGTAACTGATAGTTTTTTTCATTCAACTCGAGACTTTGATGCTGCGAATGGATATCGATTAGTTTCAGACCCAGATCGTGTAATACTTTTACATTTACCGGTGTATCATTGATAAAGGCTCTTGATTTCCCCTGAGGAGTAATTTCGCGTCTGAGAATCGTTAGCTCTTCATAATCAAGCTCATTCTCATCAAAAAAGTTCTTTAGACCATAATTTCCAATCTCAAAAATTCCCTCAGCTGTACATTTTTCCGATTTTTCCCTCAGAACTGAAGAATCGGCGCGCTGACCTACAATCAGTCCGATTGCACCAAGCAAAATCGACTTTCCGGCCCCGGTTTCGCCGGTCAGGATATTCAGATCACTGCCAAAATCGATATTGAGTGAATCAATTAAGGCATAATTTTTTATCGAAAGAGATTTCAGCACAGGAAATTGAAAATTAGGTGAACGATCGAATCGAATACGATCATAAAGATAATTGATTATTCAAATATCAGAGTCCCTCTGCTTTTAGAATTTTTTCATATTTGCTGCCGTTCGAAGGATCGCACTCATTCAAAATAACCGAAACACGATTACGCTCATCAGGGAAGGAATTTCCTGAGAAAATATTAACCAATTCGTCAGATTTTGCATCAAAAAACACTTGTAGTATATATAAGGAGGGCCGTGTTCTGAAAACTTTCTGAATGGACTTCAGCGATTCGGCAATCACACCCCTACCCTCCGGTGCCTTCTCTCCCATCAGATCAAGACCCAGGCGGTGATACTGGTAGGTACAACTTCTGAATCCGGCATACGATTTATTCAGGATATTCTCAACCAGCCAATAGCGGTTTCGTTCGCTCTCGAATGCTTTCCACCCCTTCTGAACAGCATTCTGCGAATTGTTGACGATCATTTGAGCTTTTTGAAAAAATTCAGT
>Ga0079306_1001951_pt1 | contig 12362 bp, 11 predicted proteins | sample Methanotroph_Enr_FD_79181 | JGI IMG/M metagenome (GOLD analysis project Ga0079306, IMG submission 79181) | Enriched soil microbial communities from Old Woman Creek wetland in Ohio, USA - Methanotroph_Enrichment_5 | ecosystem: Environmental > Terrestrial > Soil > Wetlands | place: USA: Ohio...
CTGCAAGCTCGGCCGCTGCCCGCTTGGCGTAGAGCCGCGTGTCGGTCGCGACCTGGTCGTTGCGGCTGCGGCCCGTGTGCAGCCGCGCGCCCGCGGGACCGATGCGCTCGGTCAGGACGCGCTCGATGGCCATGTGGACATCCTCGTCCTCGATGCGCCACTCGAACGAGCCCGCCTTGATCTCACGGTAGATCTCCGAAAGACCGGCCTCAATGGCGTCCGCATCCTTCTCGGAGATCACGCCCTGCTTTGCGAGCATGCGGGCGTGCGCGATCGAGCCGCGGATATCCTCGGCCCACATGCGGTTGTCGATTGGTAGTGAGGCGCCGAACTCCTGCAAGAAGCGCCCCGGGGTCTTCTCGAACCGCCCACCCCAGGGCGTCTTGGCATCAGACATCGGCACCCGGCGTCTCCGGCGCTGCAGGCGTCTCGGCGACGGGGGGCACTGCCGGCGCCGCAGGAGAGGCAGCGGTGGGGTGCTCGATGGTCGCTTGGACCGGCGGCGTGGGAGCGCTGTCCGAGACGTCCATCTTCGGCTGATTGGCGAGATACCAGAACACCAGCCCTGCGCAGATCAGGAAGAACAGAACGCCGCAACACGCAACACCTGAACCGACTGTGGTCATGATCGATGTCATTCCTACACCTCCCCTTCCTTGCCAACCTTTCGACGCTGACGCGCCCACACCTTCACCGGCAGACCGTGCAGGTCGATGAAGCCTTTTGCCGCCTTATGATCGAACGTGTCGGCCGCATCGTAGGTTGCGAGATTGTAGTCATACAGCGAGTACGGGCTGCGCCGGCCTACCGTCACGCAGCTGCCTTTGAAGAAGCGTAGACGGACGTCTCCGGTCACAAGCTGCTGGGTGGTCTCGATGAAGCCGTCGAGCGCCTCCTTGAGCGGTGAGAACCACATGCCGTTGTAGACCAGTTCAGCCCACTTCTGCTCGATGCCGAGCTTGTAGTGCAGGACCTCGCGCTCGAGGCAGAGGTCTTCAAGCGCCTTGTGTGCGGTGATGAGGGTCAGGGCGCCGGGCACTTCGTAGATCTCGCGGCTCTTCACGCCGATGAGGCGATTCTCGATCATGTCGATGCGCCCGAATCCGTGCTTGCCGGCGAGTTCGTTCATGCTGTTGATGATCTCGTGGAAACTCATAATCTCGCCGTTGAGTGCCACAGGCACCCCCTGCTCGAAGGAGACCTCGGCGTACTCCGGCTCATCGCCACACGACTCGGCTCGGGCGTCGTTCGTCAGCGTGTAGATGTCCGCCGGAGGTTCCACCCACGGGTCCTCGAGCACGCCGCACTCGATAGCGCGACCCCAGAGGTTGTCGTCGATGGAGTACGGGTTGTCCTTGGTAGTGGGCACCGGAATGCCGCGCTCGGCAGCCCACTCCATCTCCTGCTCGCGAGTCTTGAGGTCCCACTCGCGGACCGGCGCGATGATCTCGAGATCAGGGTCGAGCGCCGAGATGCCGACCTCGAAACGCACCTGGTCGTTGCCCTTGCCAGTGCAGCCGTGCGCGATGTACTTCGCTTGGTGGCGGTGCGCTTCTTCGACGAGGTGCTTCACGATGATCGGCCGCGACATCGCCGAGAGCAGCGGGTACTTGTTCTCGTACAAGGCGTTGGCTTTAAGTGCCTTGGCGAGGAACTCCTCGACGTACTCCTCGCGCACGTCCTTGACGACCGACTCGACCGCGCCGATGCCAATGGCCTTCTGGCGCACGAATTCGAGGTCTTGGCGCTCCTGTCCTACATCGATGGCCAAGGCGATGACGTCCAGATCGTAGTTCTCCTGGAGCCACTTGATTGCCACCGACGTGTCCAGACCGCCGGAGTATGCGAGCACTACCTTCTCCCGAGCCATGTGCGAGTTCCTTTCGTGATTAGGCGGCCAACATAGCAGCCACCGGTGCATGCAGGTGGATACAGTCCAGGGTGGCGCAAGCGCGAACGCCTACGCCACGCCTCGGAACTTGTCGAGCGTGTCGACGAGTAGTGCGGCCTCGTCCTCGCCGGTGGTGATGACGAGGATGGTGTCATCGCCTGCAACCGAACCGAGGATGCCGTCGATCTCGGCCGCATCGAGCGCCGCAGCCACGCCCGGCGCCGTACCGCCTGAAGCCTTCACGAGCACCAAGTTGCCGGTTGACTTCACGTCGAAGACGAGGTCGGAGACCATGCGCTGCAGGTGCAGGTCCTCGGCGAGCACGTAGACACCTTCGGGCAGCTTGCGCAGGCCCATCTCGGTGATATCTCGCGACACAGTCGCCTGCGTACACACGTAGCCTTGGGCCTTGAGCAGGTCGACGAGCGTGCGCTGTGTCTTGACCCTCTCGTTGCGCACGATGCGGCGGATGGCATCCTGTCGTTCGAGTCGCTTCCTCATGTCTGTGTCCCTATCCCCTGTCCGTGGTCGGGCGAAATCAGCCGAGAATGAGCGAGAGCAGCGCCTTCTGGGCGTGCAGACGGTTCTCGGCCTCGTCGAAGACCACCGAGTACGGAGCGTCGATGACCTCGTCAACGACTTCCTCGCCCCGGTGTGCAGGCAGACAGTGCAGGAAGAGTGCGCCAGCGTTGGCGTGTGACATGAGTTCCATGTTCACCTGGTAGGGCATGCACGCCGCAAGGCGCGTATCGTGCTCATCCTCTTGTCCCATTGACGCCCAGGTGTCCGTGATGACGACATCGGCGCCGGTCACAGCTTCGGCCGGATCGTGCGTGCGGGAGATGCGTCCCGCCGTCTCCTCGGCGATAGCGCTCGCCTGCTCGACGACCGAGGCCATCGGCTCCATCCCCGACGGCGTGGCGATCGCGACCGACATGCCGGCCAGCGCGCCGCCGAGGAGGTACGTATTCGCCATATTGTTGCCGTCTCCGACGTAGGCGATCCTCACACCTGCGAGCCGCTTCAGGTGCTCCTGGATCGTGAGAAGGTCGGCAAGGCCCTGGCATGGGTGGTGCTCGTCGGTGAGGGCGTTGACGACCGGCACCGATGCGACCTCGGCAATCTCCTCGACCATCGACTGCTCGAAGGTGCGAATGACGATCGCGTCACAGTAGCGCTCGAGCACCTTCGTGGTGTCGTAGACGCTCTCGCCGCGCGAGAAGGCGCCGTCGGGGCCGCTCATGACGACCGGATGCGCGCCGAGCCGCACGCACGCCAGCTCGAAGGAGACTCGAGTACGCATGGACGGCTTCTGGAAGATGAGCGCCACCGACTTGCCTGCGAGCGGTGTGTGGCGGTTGCCCCGTGACCACGCCAGCTTCTGAGCGGACGCGGCGTTGATGATCTGCGTCAGCTCTGACGGCGTGATATCTGCGAGGGAGAGCAAATCGCGCCCTCTGAGGTTATGCATTCGGAATACTCGTCTCTGTCAGAATGTCGGACAGTGTGGACAGAAGTGTATCAATCTCCGGCTTTCCGCACACGAGCGGCGGCAAGAAACGCAAAATATCCGTACCGATTGTATTGCATACGATTCCGCGCTCGAGCGCCTTCTCCGCCACGGCCGCAGCGATCGGCCGAGTGAGCGATGCGCCTACCATGAGACCGGCTCCACGCACATCGGCGATCTCGCCCGTCGACTCCGCGAGCGCGACAAGTCCGGCCTGCAGGTACTCACCGGCTTCCAGCGCGTTGGTGCCGAGGTTCTCGGCGATGAGAGCGGCGATCGTCGCGCGGCCAGCCGCGCAGATTGCTGGCCCGCCGCCGAAGGTCGAACCGTGATCGCCGGGCTTGAGCGCCGACGCGACGTCGTCTCGCGCCAGGAAGCCTCCGATGGGCAGACCGTTGGCGAGCGCCTTGGCGACGGTGATGACGTCGGGAGTGATGCCGTGCGCCTGGAATGCGAACGCGGGGCCGGTGCGGAAGAAGCCCGTCTGGATCTCGTCGATCATCAGCAGGCAGCCGTGGGTGTCACAGATGCTGCGAGCGGCGGCGAGGTACTCGGCGCTCAGCGGCCACACGCCTCCCTCCCCCTGCACGACTTCGAGCAGCACCGCAGCAACGGACTCGTCGACGGCTGCCGAGAGCGCCACGATATCGTTAGCCGGCACGTGCACGAACCCCTCGGGCATCGGCGCGAACGCCTCCTGCTTGCTCGGCTGGCCGGTTGCGGCGAGTGCGGCGAGCGTGCGGCCGTGGAAACTGCGCTCGAGGGTGACGACCTTGTACGCGCCCGGCTTGTGCTCGCCAGCCCACCTGCGGGCGAGCTTGATGGCACCCTCCACCGCCTCGGTACCCGAGTTCGCGAAGAACATCTTCCACCCGCCGCCGAGCAGCCCGACCACATCGGCGGCAAGCTCGGCCCGGTGCTCGACGTAGAACAGGTTGCTCACGTGCACGAGCTTGGCCGCCTGCTCGCACAGCGCAGCGGTGACGGCCGGATGTGCGTGGCCGAGATTGACTGCGCCGATGCCTGAGACGAAGTCCAGGTACTCCCTGCCTTCGTCGTCGAGGAGCCGCATCCCGGTGCCGCGCACGAACATCACGGGCTTGCGAGCGTAGGTCTGCATGACCGCGCTCGCGTCGAGCGCCTTGGCTGTGTCGAACTGTGCACCCATGTCAGGCCTCCTCGCCATCGGCAGCGATCATGGTCCCGACGCCCTCGTCGGTGTAGACCTCGAGCAGCAGCGCATGGGGCACGGTGCCGTTGAGGATGTGCGCCCGCCTCACACCCGAGCGCAACGCCTGAACGCAGGCTGCGACCTTGGGAACCATTCCGCCTTCAAGCGTGTCCGAGACGATCATCTCCTCGGCCTGCTCGGGAGTGAGCGCGCTGATGAGCGAGCCCTTGTCCGAGAAGTCCGCGTACAGACCGTCGACGTCGGTCAGGAAGATAACCTTGTCGGCTTGGAGCGCCTCGGCGAGCTTGGCCGCGACGAGATCGGCGTTGACGTTGTAGCTGCCGCCGTCGTCGCCTGAAGCGACCGTCGCGACGACCGGTATGAAGCCGTCCTCGATGAGGTTGTCGATGACGGTGGTGTCGATCTCAGTGATGTCGCCGACGCGGCCGAGGCGCACGTCGCGCTGCTTGGCCCGCACCAGGTTGCCGTCGTCGCCGGAGACGCCGACCGCGAGCCGCCCGTGCACATTGATTGCGGCGACGAGCTCGGGGTTGACCTTGCCGACGAGCACCATCTTGACGACCTCCATCGCGTCGGTAGTGGTCACGCGCAGGCCATCGTAGAACTCGACCGGCAGGTCGAGGCGGTTCATATACGACGTGATCTCCGGGCCGCCGCCGTGCACGATGACGGGATTGATGCCCACGAGCTTCATCAACACGATGTCGCTTGCCACGTGCTCGCGCAGTTCGGGCTCGGTCATCGCCGCGCCGCCGTACTTGATGACGACGGTCTTGCCGTACATAAGCTTGATATAGGGCAGCGCCTCAGTGAGGGTGGCGGCCTTTGCGAGCAGGTCCTTCATGAGTCGTCCCTTCTCCTCGGCGGCACTCATGAGCGGTACTCGCCGTTGATGCGCACGTATTCGTAGGTCAGATCGCAGGTCCACACCGTGGCTTCGCCGTCGCCGAGATGGACGTCGACGACGATCTCCACCTCGGGCTGCTTGAGTGCGGCAAGCGCCTCGTCCTCGTCAAAGCCGGTTGCGACGCCTCCCCGACAGACAGTGATGCCGGCGAAGTCGATGTCGAAGGCGGCGGGGTCGATCATCGCACCAGACCTGCCCAGCGCTCCGGCCACACGCCCCCAGTTCGCGTCGTTGCCAAAGAGCGCCGTTTTGACCAACGGCGAGTTCGCGATAGCGAACGCGGCCTTCTCGGCGTCCTCGGTGGTGACGGCGCCTTTGACCGTGACGGTGACGAGCTTGGTCGCGCCCTCGCCGTCGCGGGCGACCATCTTCGCGAGCTCCTCGGCGACGACGTGGACAGCCTCCTGCACCTCGATGAACGCCTCTGTGTCGGGCTCGATCGTGTCCCCGCCCGCGGCGCCCGAGGCCATAAGCACGCACATGTCGTTGGTCGAGGTGTCCATGTCGACGGTGACCCGGTTGAACGTGAGGTCGACGGCATGGCGCAGGGCCGCATCGCACGCAGCGCTCGTGAGCGGCGCGTCAGTCGTGATGACCGACAGCATCGTGGCCATGTTGGGCGCGATCATGCCGCTGCCCTTGGCCATGCCGCCGACTGTGATCCGGCGACCGCCCACCTCGAGGCAGACCGCGCTCTGCTTTCCGAACGTGTCGGTCGTCATGATGGCGGTCGCTGCATCGTCGCCGGAGCGGCTGTCCAGTTCCGCGACCGCCTCGGGGATGGCGGCGAGCAGCTTGTCGATGGGCATCGGGACGCCGATGACGCCGGTCGAGGAGACGACGATCTCGTGAGGGTCACACTCGAGTTCGGCAGCGAGCGCCTGCGCGGTCGCGATTGCGTCGCGCTCGCCCTGCACGCCCGTGCACGCGTTGGCGTTGCCGGAGTTGATGATGACTGCGCGGGCGATGCCGCCGGCGATGTGCCGGCGCGAGACGACGACCGGCGCAGCGGCGACAAGGTTCGTGGTGAAGACCGCGGCCGACGGTGCGGGCTTCTCGGCGGCGACGATGGCGACGTCGCGCTTGCCGGCTGACTTGAGGCCCGCACTGCTGCCTGAGGCCAGAAAGCCGAGCGGGGCGACGACGCCGCCCTCGGCGAACGAATATCCGTGGATGTCGTGATGGCTCATGGGTAGCTCCGTGGGAGTGGCGGACGGGTGGGATGTGCGGCGCCGGGTCTGTCGGCGCGCCTGAAGGCAGACGCGTCTAGACGACCGGCCCCGGTCGGTCGAACCCCTCCGTCTCGGGATACCCAAGAACCGCGTTGAGGCACTGTACCGCCTGCCCGGCCGCGCCTTTGCCGAGATTGTCGATGGCGCATGCCGCGACGAGGGTGTTCGTGCGCTCGTCGACTGCAACGCCGACCGACGCGCGGTTCGTGCCCTTGACCTCGCCGGTCGAGGGCATCGTGCCGGCCTCGTGCACGTGGACGAACGGCTCCTTGTGGTAGCGGCCCTTGTACAACTCGACCGCGTCGTCAGTGGTGAAGTTGTCCTCGACGTCGATGTAGACGGTCGAGAGCAGGCCCCTCGTCATCGGGACGAGATGTGGAGCGAAGATGACCGAGAGCTCGCGACCAGCAGCTACGGTGAGCGCCTGCTCGATCTCGGGCGTGTGCCGGTGCTGCCCCACCTTGTAGGGGGCAAGCGACTCGTTGACGCTCACGAAGTGCGTGGTGGCAGTCGCAGACCGACCGGCTCCGGACACGCCCGACTTCGCGTCGACGACGATCCGTGTCCCGACTGCGGGGCCCGACTCGAGCGCAGGCAGGGCGGCGAGCACGGTCGCCGTGGGATAGCAGCCGGGACACGCCACGAGTCTGGCACCCGCCAGCCCGCTGCGGTCGAGTTCCGGAAGCCCGAAGACCGCCTCGCCGAGAAGCTCGGGGCTCGTGTGCTCTGCCCCGTACCAGGCTTCGTAGATGTCCCGCTCCTTGAGCCGGTAGTCGGCGGACATGTCGATCACCGTCACCCCGGCGTCGAGCAGCTGCGGAACGAGTGCCATCGCCGCGGTGTGCGGCACGGCAAGAATCGCGACCTGAGCGCTTGAGGCGATTGCGCCAGCGTCCGGCGCGGTGAACGCGAGATCTGTCGAGCCGGCGAGTGCGGGGTACACCGTCGCGAGGGGCTTGCCCTCATCGGCGGCGGAGGTCGCGAGCGTCAGGCGCAGGCGCGGGTGACCGAGCACGAGACGAACCGCCTCGATTCCCGCGTACCCAGCTGCGCCGATGACTGCGACGTCCACCACTGCTTCACCCCGAATCCGTCGAAAGGTATGTAGGGGGCACTATATGCAATTCATCGCATCGGAGTCAACAACTATGCGATACTAGTGTGTAGGCGTATCCATTGATGCAGATTGACCGTTGATTCCCGGACGGATACGCATTCTGTGTGCTATTCCCCCCGCAGTTCCGCGCCCACCGCGCCGGCCACCTTGCGCACCAAGCGCTCGTGAGTCGCCGCGACCTCCTCGGCAGTGAGGGTTCGGTCCGCAGCACGGTACGAGAGCTCGAACGCCATCGACTTCTTGCCGTCGGGCACGCCCTTCCCGCGGTACACGTCGAACAGCCGCACCGAGGCTAGGAGCTTCCCCCCCGCCGAGACGATTGCCTGCTCGACACGCTCGGCGGTCACGTCCTCTGCCACGACCATCGCGACATCGAGTTCTACCGCGGGGAAGCGGGGGACGTCGGTGAATGGCTTGGTATCGACCGCCGCTCGCATGAGAGGGGCCAGACTGAGTTCGAACGCGGTCACGGGCGCCTCAGCGTCAAACGCGTCGAGCACCAACGGGTGCACCTCTCCCAGCCAACCGACGACCTCGCCGCCGACGAGCACCTCAGCAGCCCTGCCGGGCTGCAGGAATGGTAGCTCCGCGGCGCGCACCTTGAAGCGCCGGATGCCGAGCTCGCGCGCGAGGGTCTCCAGGATGCCCTTGCCGTCGAAGAAGCCAAGCGGCTCGGCGGCCTCGTTCCACAGCGGCCGATGCCATGCGCCAGCGAGCACGCCCGCCACAGCGCCGCGCTCCTTGGGCTGCTTGCGGCCGGGCGACATCGTGAAGGTCGAACCGATCTCGTAGAGGTGCACGTCCTGCACGCCGCGGCGCTGGTTCGCCGAGACGCTGCGCAGCAGCCCCGGCAGAATCGTGCGCCTGAGCACGGCCTGCTCGGCAGACATGGGGTTGAGGAGCTCGCAGTAGACCTCGCCCTCAGGAAGCTCGTCTCGCAGGCGCGCGGTGTCGTCCGGGTCGCCGAACGAGTAGGTCATCGTCTCGTTGAGTCCCGAGGCACGCAGGTTTGCACCGATGCGCTCCCGCAGGCGTTGCTCGCGCGTAAGAGCACCCAGACGGCCAGCACCCGAGGGCAGCGTCGACTCGACCTTCTCCATGCCGAAGATACGAAGCACTTCCTCCACGAGGTCGATCTCGCGCTCCAAGTCCGGCCGGAACGACGGGACGACCACATGAAGCGGATCCGTCCCGCGCACCTCGCAGCCGAGACGCGTGAGAATCGCGGCGGACTCCTGCGCTGAGATCTCCGCGCCGATGAGCTCGTTCATGCGCCACACGCGCAGGTCGAGTTCGCGCGGGTTCGCCTGCGCCGGGTACGTGTCGACTACTCCCGGGGCGACCTCCCCGCCGGCAAGCTCGGCCATGAGCGCGGCCGCGCGATCCAGGGCAGCGACGCACGCAGTGCGGTCTACCGACTTCTCGAAACGTGAGGAGGCCTCCGAGAACAACCCGAGGCGACGGCTCGTGCGCGAGACCGATCCCGGGTTGAAGCAGGCGGACTCGAGCAGGATGTTCACCGTGCCGTCGTGGACCTCGGTGGATTCGCCGCCCATGACGCCGGCGAGCGCGACCGGGCCGCTCGGATCGGTGATGAGTAGCGTGTCGGCGGTCAGGGTGCGCCCCTGGCCATCGAGGGTGGTGAGGCGCTCGCCCTCCTCGGCGGTCCGGACTCCGATGGCGATGCGCCCGTCGCTACCCTTCGCGAGCAGATCGGCGTCGAACGCGTGCAGCGGCTGGCCGAGCTCGAACATCACGTAGTTCGTGATGTCGACGATGTTGGAGATGGACCGCGCGCCGCTCGCCGCGACGCGCTCGGCGAGCCACGCGGGCGACGGGCCGATCTTCACGTTGCGGATGAGGCGCGCTGTGTAGCGCGGACACAGGTCGGGGTCGTCGATCGTGACCGTGACCGAATCAGCGACGGGCGCGCCCGTCTCGGCGGGTACGGAGGCCGGCATCGCAGCCTCGCGATCGAAGACCGCGCCGACTTCGCGCGCCACGCCGGCAACGCACAGGCAGTCGGGGCGGTTCGGCGTGATCTCGAGTTCGAGGATGGTGTCGGACAGGCCGGCGTACTCGGCGAAAGGCATCCCCACGGGAGCGTCGGCCGGCAGGATCATGAGGCCCTCGTGGTCCTCGCCCAAGCCAAGCTCACGAGCCGAGCAGTTCATGCCGCGCGATTCGACGCCGCGCAGCTTGGCCTTCTTGATTGCCATGCCGTTGGGCAGCGTCGCGCCGACGAGTGCCACGGGTACCTTGTCGCCGGCGTTGAAGTTCTGCGCGCCGCAGACGATCTGCACGGGTTCCTCGGCTCCGACGTCGACCGTCGTCACCCAGAGCTTGTCGGCCTCGGGATGCGAGCCCTTGGTGACGATCTGGCCGACGACGACGTTGTCGAGCGACTCTCCGGCGCTCTTGACCGCCTCGACTGCCGTGCCGGTGAGATCGAGCCGGTCGACGAGCTCGGGGACGGTCACCGGCACATCGACGAGTTCCTTGAGCCACTTGAGCGAGACGAGCATGATTCGCGTCCTTCCGCGGGGATTCTTGGGGAGTCGGTCTAGAACTGGCGCAGAAAGCGCATGTCGCCTTCGAGCAGCATGCGCAGATCCGGGATGTTGTACTTGAGCGCGGCGATGCGCTCGACGCCCATGCCGAAGGCGAAGCCCGAGTAGCGCTCGGGATCGATGTCGGCGTAGCCGAAGACGTTCGGATCGACCATCCCGCAGCCCAAGATCTCAATCCACCCGGTTCCCTTGCAGAACCGGCAGCCGGACCCGCCACAGATGCCGCAGCTCACGTCGACCTCGGCCGAGGGCTCGGTGAACGGGAAGAAGTGCGGGCGGAAACGGGTGCGGCGGTCGAGACCGAAGATCGCCTTGCAGACGTGGTCGAGCGTGCCCTTCAGGTCGCCGAAGGTGATGCCCTCGTCGACGACGAGCCCCTCCACCTGCGTGAACTGCGGCAGATGGCTGGGGTCTGCGATGTCTCGACGGTACACCTTGCCGGGCGACAGCACGTAGATCGGCGGCGCCTGGTTCTCCATGACACGCACCTGCACCGGGCTGGTCTGCGTGCGCAGCAGCACATCGCTCTCGCCCTGCACGACGGCCTCGTCGCCGGACATGTCGCGCACGTAGAACGTGTCGGCGAGGCTGCGGGCCGGGTGGTCAGGCGGCGTGTTGAGTGCGGTGAAGTTGTAGTAGTCGAGCTCAACCTCGGGTCCCTCGGCGATCTTGTAGCCCAGGCCGAGGAAGATGTCGACGATCTCGGCGCGAATCTGCTCGATGAGATGGCGCGTCCCGACCGGTCGCGCGCGACCCGGCAGCGTGACGTCGAGCGCCTCGGCACCGATGCGGGCCTCCAGCGCGACCGCGGCAAGCGCTGCGTGACGCTCGTCGAGGGCCGCCTCGAGCGCGACGCGGACCTCGTTGGAGACCTTGCCGGCGGCTGGTCGCTCCTCGGCGGGCAAGGTTCCGAGCCCGCGCAGGATCGACGTCAGCGACCCCTTCTTGCCGAGGTACTCCACACGGACGGTATCGAGGGCAGCGAGATCACCCGCGGCCGAGACGGCTGCGAGGGCCTCGTCACGCATCGATACGAGCTGATCGGTGATACTCATGTTCCGGTCGCACCTTCCGTCGACGGCGTCACAAAGAACAGGAGCCGGTCTCCTGTCCCGGATGAACACATCCAAGGACGGGAGCCGGCTCCCGCGGTACCACCTCGGTTGGACCGTGCTCGCGCACAAGTCCCTCTCGATCGCCGCGCACGTGCGTGGCGTTCGCGCGGTCCTGCCTCCGCGCCGTCCCGCTATCGGGGGATCCGGCTTCCCTACAAGCCCGACGGGGCCTTCAGGTCACAGCTGGTGGAGTGAACCGCGCCCCTGCCGACCGTGCGGCCCTTCTCAGTCTGTGGGGGCCCTTCCCTGGTCGATCGACGGGATGAGACGCGCCGTCTCCGTCATCGCTTCGTGCTGTTCGGTTGAGCAGTTATGGTAGCGCACGTACGCCGCTCCCGCTACCGGCCGAGCCACGTGCCGACAGGGATGACCAGCGTGACCGGCCCGATGACCGCCGTCTCCGGCAGCGCATCAAAGTCGGCGATCGCGTTCGCATCTCCCTGAGTCCGAACGCTGCCTCCCTCCCCCATCTCAACGATGCGGTGCAGGAAGCGCCCGTGTCGCTCGGTCTGGACGAGCGCAATCTGCCCACTCGCAGGGCGAGCCTGACGGTCGACAAGCACCAGATCGCCAGGGCTCAGTGCGGGACGCATCGAACCTCCGGCAACGCGTACCGGCGTCCACCTACGCAACGCCACTCCGCCGCATCCGGCGATCACCACGACCACAAGCACCGTCCACGCTGCGGACCGGAGCCACTCGCGCACTAATGCGCCTGCTCTGCATCGACGTAGAGCGACACTTTCGCGTAGTCCGAGGAGAGGGTGTTCGTCGCAGTTGCGGGAATCCCAACCTCAAATCGCAGTTCTCCCCTGGCACCCGGCGCCA
>Ga0079306_1001952_pt1 | contig 12358 bp, 9 predicted proteins | sample Methanotroph_Enr_FD_79181 | JGI IMG/M metagenome (GOLD analysis project Ga0079306, IMG submission 79181) | Enriched soil microbial communities from Old Woman Creek wetland in Ohio, USA - Methanotroph_Enrichment_5 | ecosystem: Environmental > Terrestrial > Soil > Wetlands | place: USA: Ohio...
AACATCTTCCCCTCGAACATCCAGGGCCTGCCCACCTGGTATGAGGTCCGGGTCAGCGAACACGGTTACCTCGGCCGGCGGGGAGGCTACGATATGGTGGTCGCGGTCAACGGCCAGACGCTGCTCCAGGATTACCGCGAACTCCTGCCCGGCGGCTACTTTGTCTACGACTCGACCAAGGAACTTTCCGCCGACTTCACGCGAACCGACATAACGCCCATCGGCATCCCGCTCACCCAGCTGTGCAACGAGGCCTTCGACCACCCCAAACTCCGGCAGCTGCTGAAAAACATCATCTACGTCGGTTCGCTTTCTTTTCTCATCGACCTCGACTTTGCCGTCCTCACCGAGGCCATCGAGCGGCAGTTTGCCGGGAAACCAAAACTGGGCGAACCGAACATCAAGGCTCTGAAGATCGGCTACGCCTATGCCGAAGAGCATCACCCAGGAGCCTGCAGACTTACGGTGCGAAGAACCGACAAACTGGGCGACGATATTCTGTTTGACGGCAATTCGGCCTGCGCCCTCGGGGCGATCTATGCCGGCGCAACGGTGGCCGGCTGGTATCCGATCACCCCGTCCACCTCCATCGTCGAGGCCTTCGAAAAATACGCGGCGAAGTTCCGGATGGAACAACAAACCAGCAGGCGCAAGGTGGCGATCCTCCAGGCCGAAGACGAACTCGCGGCTTTAGGCATCGTTATCGGCGCCGCCTGGAACGGCGCCCGGGCCTTTACCGCCACCTCCGGCCCCGGCGTCTCCCTGATGAACGAGTTCTTGGGGCTCGCCTATTTCGCCGAGATTCCGGCGGTGCTGATCGATGTGCAGCGGGCAGGCCCCAGCACCGGCATGCCGACCCGGACCCAGCAGGCGGATCTCCTCTCCTGCGCCTACGCCTCCCACGGCGACACCAAACATGTCCTGCTCTTTCCCTGCGATCCCAGGGAATGCTTCGAGCTGACGGCCGACGCCTTCGATCTCGCCGACCGGCTGCAAACCCCGGTGATTGTCATGAGCGATCTCGACCTCGGCATGAACGAACATGTCAGCCCGCCGCTCTCCTGGGACGACAACCGCCGGTACGACCGCGGCAAGGTGCTTTCCGCCCACGACCTGGAAGAGCGACAAGAAAAATGGGGCCGCTACCTGGATATCGACGGCGACGGCATCTGCTGGCGCACCTATCCCGGCAGCCATCCCACCAAGGGTTCTTATTTCACCCGCGGCACCTCCCACAACGAGTATTCGGCTTATACCGAGGAGAGTCCTGTCTATCGGGCGGGCATGGAGCGGCTGCTGGTCAAATGGCAGACCACCCGCGGCCTGGTGCCAGCGCCCAGAACGAAGATCCGCGACCCGCAAAGCCACTTCGGCGCGGTCTTTTTCGGCACAACCACCCATGCCGCCTACGAGGCGATATCGAGATTGGCCCGGCAGCAGGCAATCAAAATCAATACGATGCGGCTGCGGGCCTTTCCCTTCCAGGACGAAGTCATCGATTTTATCAACCGCCACGAGACGGTCTTCGTCATCGAGCAGAACCGCGACGGCCAGTTGAAGAGCCTCTTGATGAACGAGTGCACCATTCCCCCGGCAAAACTCCAGTCGATCCTCAATTTCGACGGCCTGCCCATCACCGCCGATTGCATTGCAGCCGGCCTCCGGTCCTTTTTCGACCGCAACCCCGCCCTGCCGGCAGAGAAGAGCGGAGGAGATCAGCAATGAGCACCGAAAAACCTATTTTCCGTCACCCCCAGGCCGCCAGAAACACCCTCGGCCTTACTCGTAAGGACTACGAAGGGGCCATCTCCACCTTATGCGCCGGCTGCGGCCACGATTCGACCACCAATGCCATCATCCAGGCCTGCTTCGAGATGGCTGTCGAACCGCACCGGGTGGTCAAGCTGTCGGGCATCGGCTGCTCCTCCAAGACCCCCGCCTATTTCCTCAGCCGGTCACACGGCTTCAATGCCGTCCACGGCCGCATGCCCTCGGTCGCCACTGGGGCAAACATGGCCAACCGGGAACTGCTTTATATCGGCATCTCCGGCGATGGCGACACCGCCTCGATCGGCATGGGCCAGTTCGCCCACGCCTTGCGCCGCAACCTGAACCTCAACTACATCTGCATGAACAACGGCTGCTACGGCCTCACCAAGGGCCAGGACTCGGCCACCGCCGATTTCGGTTCGGCCGGCAAGAAAGGCGTGCCCAACCCCTATTCGTCCATCGATCTCTGCGAACTCGCCATCAGCCTGGGTGCGAGCTTTGTCGCCCGCGGTTTTTCCGGCGATAAGCAGCAGCTGGTACCGCTTATCAAGGGGGCGTTTGCCCACAACGGTCTTGCCTTCATCGACGTCATCTCGCCCTGCGTGACCTTCAACAACACCGCCACCTCAACCAAGAGCTACGAGTACGTACGCGAGCACAGCGAGGCCACCAACACCTTCGATTTCATCCCGCTCCAGCAGGAGATCCTCGCCCACTATCCGGAAGGAACCAGCCGGGAGGTGATCATGCACGACGGCAGCATTATTCATCTGCATAAGGCCGAAGAGGGGCTGACGGTCACCAGCAGACGCAAGGCGTTGGACAATCTGGAAGAGCAGAAGGCGAGAGGACGATTGCTGACCGGACTGCTCTACATCAATCCGGAAAGCAAGGAAACGCACGAGATCATCAATTCCACCCTGCGCCCCTTGAACAGCCTGGGCGAGGCGGATCTCTGTCCCGGCAACGCGGCTCTGCAGCAGATTAATGCGGGGCTCAGATAAGAGGACTGAGGACTGAGGACTGAGGACTGAGGACTGAGGACGATAACAACTCAGCGGAAACAGACAAGTTTTTTCTCAGTCCTCAACGCTCAGTCCTCAGCCCTGGTTTTTTATAAACCACGGCGTCCGTCCGCCGGTGAGGATCTCCACCCCATGCCGGGCCACCAGCAGAGTGTGCTCGAACTGGGCGCTCCGCGACAGATCGGCGGTCACCGCCGTCCATTTGTCAGGCCAAATGATGCATTCGGCCACGCCCTCGTTGATCATCGGTTCGATGGTAAAAGTCATGCCCTCTTCCATCGTTGCGGTATTGTCCGGCTCAAAGAAATGGGCGATATAGGGTGCCATATGAAAGCTCTCGCCGATGCCGTGGCCGGTAAACTCCCGGACGATGCTGAAGCCGTTGTCCCTGGCGTGGGCCTCGACAACAAGGCCGATGGCATTCAGCAGCTGCCCCGGCCGAACCACATCGACGGCCTTCATCAAACATTCCCAGGTAACCCGAACCAGTTTTTTGGCCGCATGATCGACCTCCCCGACGAAGACCGTCTCGGAGCAATCGCCGTGCACACCGTCGTAAAAGACCGTGACATCGCAGTTGACGATATCCCCCTCGACCAGCACTCGGCTGTCGGGAATGCCGTGGACCACCACCTCGTTCACCGAGGTACAGATGGATTTGGGAAAGCCCATGTAATTGAGCGGACTGGGATATCCGCCCGAGGCGACAATCAGTTCATGAGCGATCCGGTCGAGCTCGTCGGTGGAAACACCCGGCCGCACCTCGGCAAGAACCGCATCGAGCACCTCCCTGGCGATCCTGCCGGCCCTGCGCATCCGCTCGATCTGGTCGTCGGTCACCTTCACGCAGGAGAGTTTATAGGGGCCGGGCACCCCCGTGGCAGCATACTCAGGTCGGGCGATGCGCCCCGGGACTGCACGGGTCGAACTGACGGTCCCCGCTATAACGGTAGGCTTTCTCATCTTCTTCCTCTCAATCCCACCTCGCTCGTCGGAGAGATGGCACTTTTACTCCAGCAGGGATTCATTCGGCTGCGGTTATCTATCTCATCGCGAGTCCCGATTGTTCTTCCCCATTTCAGTCGACTGCCATGGAGATGCGACTCGGATAATTAAAGGTCGGCAATGATTTGTCAAATACTATTCGAAGAGATGGTAAATTGATCGTCTGGAAGAGAACAGCTCTGAATGTCCGGCTTGGCGGCAAAGGTCCTCTCAACATCAGCGGCGAGGAGTGAAAAAGGCGACTGGAGGGTATTCTTGAAAGTTGGTGGAATGGGGATAATCGATAAAGGGAATGTCGGCAACGACATTTACCCTCATCGATCCGTTTTGATTCCTGGAAGAACTGCTGCGTCCGGTCTCATAGTCCCCGAACGCGTTTTCCCCTCAGAGCGGGCCGTCAGCCGGCCGCCATCTTCGACGAAGCCCGTTCGTCGAAGTAGGTAGAGGCCCAGCGTGCCGCCTGCAGCCGGTTGGAGACTTCGATTTTCTTATAAATATTGTAGAGATGAGCCTTGACGGTATTGGCACTGATGTAGAGTTCCTCGGAAATTTCCTTGTTCGACATCCCGCCGGCCATCAGCTTCAGGACCGACTCTTCGCGGGAACTGAGAATTTCCTGAGCACTCACGCTCTTATTCTTGCCGGGACTGTTCATCCATTTCATCAGCACCGCCCGGGGGACCCAGATCTCCTCGTTGAGGATAGCCAGAAAACCTTTTCTGAAGGTGTCCAGATTGTCATCGATATAAAATAAGCCTCTGATCTTCCGCAAATGAGGCGATGACCCTAATTGTTCTTCCTCACCCTTCACCATGTTGATGACAATATAGAGCGCATTCAGGGTGGCCGGTGTCGATTCGTTTCTTTCGAGCCCGGCTTTTACCACACGACCCGCCACGAAGTCATACCAGTCGCAGATTACTATGATATCTTTCCCGCCCGCCTCGTCCTCCTGCAGGTCTTCGACGAAGAGACAGTTCCTCTTGCAGTTCTCGAGGATATAGGTCCGCATCAGCTCGCTGATTATCCCTGACGGGATGGTGATATGTACCAAGGGATACTTAATAGCCATTTTTCACCTCGCTTGGTTATTGTTCCCGTTTCCATAACGCACAAGACACCATTTTCATCTTTGCAGCACAGTAAATGAACAATACTCAAAACAGATAATATATCTATTGACAATGACAGATATTATTCGAAACGTCAACAGCAAAGATCGGCACAACCCTGACATACAGTAATCTCGTCATTATACGGCGTTCCAACAATATTTCCACATTTTTCACATCCGCCGGATAACTTTTTTATCAGTCTTTAACATTTTCGCGTTACCGCTTTTCATGGTCTTTTATTCGAGATCACCTTACTCCTTCCGGCAGCTTGGGAGAAAGCGTCTTGATTTCTTTTCCGGCGAAATAAAGGAGACAACCCTTCGCGAAGATGACGCGGTCACTCAACATCCTAAATCTTCTCTAAGGTAATCATCAACATACATTGTCTCCTCAAGAGTCTTATAACCATTTGTCGGGTACGCCGCAACCAGGGAATATCTGCTCATTACGCTCTTTTGTTTCGGGGCAAAACGTCATATACTACTGGCGTGCTACTCACGTGGAAGAGCTTTTCGCATCTTCCCCATCCCCCGACGAGATTAACAACGCAACATACCATGCCCCTCATTAAACGATCCGACCTGCCAGCTTTGCTCGACCAGAAGTCGCCCGAACTTGAGGCCCAGGTCTTTCTTTTTTTCGGCGAGCGGTTCCTCTGCAAGGAGGCGGCCGATCTGCTGCAGGAAAACCTTCTGGCCGGTCAGCCAGGCGCGGTGCATGCCATCGACGGCGACCGGGAGGACCCTGCCCGGACCCTCTCGCGGCTGATGAGCTTCAGCCTGCTGCCCGGCCGCCAGATCTACCGGGTTGCCGACACCCGGATCTTTCACAGCAAGACCGTGGCCTCGGAGATCTGGACCAAGGCGGTGTCGGCCTTTCAGGCCGGACGTTCGGGGCCGGCCGGAAAATACCTGCAGGGCCTGCTGCAGGCGGTCGGCATGAAGATGGAGGAACGGGGAACCCTGGCAGAGATTCCTCCCCCGGAATGGCGCACTCTCTTCGATTTCGACAAACCGAGCGAGCCTCTCGACTGGGCCGACAAGCTCCTGGCCGAGGCCGAAGGTACAGGCCCGGGGACGACTGCGGGCGTCGGTGAACGTTTTATCGAGGCCCTTGACAAAGGCATGCCCCCTGGCAATATTTTGCTGCTGACCGCGGAGACAGTGGATAAGCGTCAGCGCCTCTTCACCTATTTGAAAAAAAAAGCCACGGTGATCGACTGTTCGGTAGCCACAGGCAGTGGTGCCGCCACCCAGGTCGAGCAAAAGGAAATCCTTAAAGAGCTGATCCAGAAGACCCTGGCCGGATTCCAGAAAAAAATGGAACCGCAGGCGGTGGAGATGTTCTTTGAGCGGGTCGGCTTTCATCCGGTGGCGGCGGTGGTCGAGACCGAAAAGCTCGCGCTGTATGCGGGCGAGCGGCCGATCATCACCTGCACCGACCTCGAAGAAATGGTAGCCCGCACCCGGGAAGATGCCCTGTACGAATTGACCGACGCCCTCGGCAAACGGCAGATCGGCAGAACCCTGACACTCGTTTCTCGCCTTCTGGAACAGGGGATTCATGAGCTGGCGATCCTCGCGACCCTGCGCAACTTCGTCCGGAAAATGCTAATCTTCCGATCACTTCAGAAGAGGCCGTCGCCAGCATGGAGAAGCGGTATGAATGCCAGGGATTTTCAGAACACGTATCTCCCGGCGCTTAAAGCGGAGAGCGAATGGTCCGAGTTGCTCCAGGGTCACCCTTACGCGCTGTTCATGAGTTTCACCAAGGCATCCGAATACTCCTGCGCAGGTCTGAAGCGATGGCTGGCCCTGCTGCTGGATGCCGAGTTCCGCCTGAAGGGCTCGCCGCTGCCCTCCCGTCTGGTCCTGGAGGAGCTGTTCCTGACCATGCTGAAAGGTGCGCCGAAGCTTTCCTGAAAGAGAGAGAGTATGGTATATTGAAACTGGCATATTTGATATTATTTTTAGAGTAAACCTGAGACGGTTGGACCTGAATCGTTTCGATTTCCCCCTTGATTTCCAAACCGAAAGCACGACCATGGCAGATACCAAGCATCATAGACAAGAAACTGTAATCACGAAGGATGCCATTGAGACGAAGGAACCTCCTCTCTACAAGGTTCTGTTGCATAACGACGACTACACCACGATGGAATTCGTCATTGCCATACTCGAAACCGTTTTTCATAAGTCGACACCTGACGCCACTCAAATAATGCTTAATGTCCATCACGAGGGGGTTGGCGTAGCGGGTGTATACACAAAGGAAATCTGCGAAACCAAGATCTCGGTCGTCCAACAACTGGCAAAAAAGAATGAATTCCCATTACGCTGTTCAATGGAAACGGCATAACTAGTGCCTGTCCAGAATTTATGGACAGACACTAACTAGGGGGGAGCCCCTTTCCCATAACCAAACCCGGAAACTTATGCTGAGCAAGACACTTGAAAAAGCCCTGATACTGGCCATACGAGAAGCAAAGAACCACAACCACGAGTATGTCACCGTCGAACACATGCTCTATGGCCTCCTGCACGACGAGCTGACAAACTACATCATCGATCAGTGCGGCGGCTCGACCCAGATCCTGAAAGAACGTCTGGAGACGTTTTTTGTCCGGGAAATCCCGACACTTGACGCGGGGGGGGCGACCGAACCGGCCCAGACCATCGCTTTCAACCGGGTGCTGCAGCGGGCCGTCGCCCACGTTCAGAGTTGCGGCAAGACCCAGGTCGACAGCGGCGACGTGCTGGTTTCGATCCTGGCCGAGGAAGAATCCCATGCGGTCTATTTCCTCACCTCGGTCGGCATCCATAAGCTGGAGGTGATGAACTTCATCTCCCATGAGTTGCCCGCCGACGGCCTGCAGAAAGAGCCCTTCTCTTCACCCCTTGAGGCTCCCGACACGCAGAAAACCGGCAAGGATGCCAAGGCCCTGGAAGAATTTACCGTTAATCTGTCCCACTATGCGGCACAAGGCAGGATCGATCCGCTCATCGGCCGCGACGAGGAGCTGAACAGGATCATGCAGGTCCTCTGCCGCAGGAAGAAAAACAATCCACTCCTGGTCGGCGAGCCCGGCGTCGGCAAAACGGCGATGGCCGAGGGTCTGGCGCTACGGATCTACGAGGACAAAGAGGCGAGAGCCAAAGGTGAGAAACCGCGGGTGCCCGACCTGTTGCGGGGCGTGGAGATCCACCTGCTCGACATGGGGACGCTGGTGGCCGGCACCAAGTACCGGGGTGACTTTGAAAAGCGCTTAAAGAGCGTGGTGACCGCCATCGAGAAGAAGGAAAATGCCATCCTCTTTATCGACGAGATGCATACCATCGTCGGAGCCGGGGCAACCAGCGGCGGCTCGATGGATGCCTCCAACCTCCTGAAGCCCGCGCTCCAGGCCGGCATCCTGCGCTGCATCGGCTCGACCACCTACGAGGAGTACAAAAACCAGATCGAAAAGGACCGGGCGCTGTCGCGGCGTTTCCAGAAAATCGATATCGGCGAGCCGTCGGTCGCCGACACCCATCTCATCCTCAAGGGGCTGCAGCATAAATACGAGACGCATCACAACGTCAAGTATTCCCACAATGCAATAAAAGCTATGGCCGAGCTATCGGCCCGGTACATCAACGAGCGTTTCCTGCCGGACAAGGCCATCGATGTGATGGATGAGGTCGGCTCCTTCTTCCGCCTGGAGGGCCGCCAGGGTTCGGTGGTGAAAGTCGCCGACATCGAAAAGGTGGTATCGCGGATCGCCAGGATCCCGGCCAAGTCGAGTTCGTCTTCCGAACTGCATGACATCAGGGATCTGGATGCCAGGTTGAAAGGCGTAATTTTCGGTCAGGATGAAGCGATCGGGGCGGTGACCAAGGCCGTCAAGCGTTCGCGCGCCGGTCTCGGCAATCCCGACTCGCCGACCGGCAGCTTCCTCTTTGCCGGGCCCACGGGCGTCGGCAAGACCGAGGTCGCCAGGCAGCTCGCCGCCATTTTGAACGTCCATTTTGAACGCTTCGACATGAGCGAGTACATGGAAAAACATGCGGTGGCGCGACTCATCGGCTCACCGCCCGGCTATGTCGGCTTTGACCAGGGCGGCCTGCTCACCGAGGCCATCCGCAAACATCCGTACTCGGTCCTCTTGCTTGACGAGATCGAAAAGGCCCATCCCGATATTTTCTCGATTCTCCTGCAGGTGATGGACCACTCGACGCTTACCGACAACTCCGGGCGAAAGGCCGACTTCCGCAACGTCATTCTCATCATGACCACCAACGCCGGTGCAAGGGAACTGGCCGGCCGGGCGATCGGCTTTGTCGGCAGCAAGAAAGGCAAGGATCAGACCGCCATCAACAAGCTCTTTGCCCCGGAATTCCGCAACCGGCTGGATGCCATCGTCTCCTTCAGTGCGCTCGGCCACGAGGCGACGCTGAAGGTCGTCGACAAACTGGTCAGGGAACTGGAAGGACAGCTTGCGGAAAAACGGGTGACCGTCAAACTCAGCGAGGCAGCCCGGCAGTATCTCGCCCAGAAGGGTTACGATCCCGACTACGGGGCCCGGCCGCTGAGAAGGCTGATAATGAAGGAAATCGGCGACAACCTCACCGAAGAAATCCTCTTCGGTAAGCTCTCCCGGGGAGGCCAGGCGCAGGTAGACGCTCAGGACGGAGGGCTCGTCTTCAGCTATTCCGCCAAAAGCCAGAACTGAGGACCCAACCAGGACTGAGGACTGAGCTATGAGGACTGAGCACGATGCTCGCCGTTTTCCTCAGTCCTCAGCACTCAGTCCTCAGTCCTCCGTCCACTCTCAGTCCTCAGTCCTAATCCACCTAATCCGGTTTACGAAAGCGGTTCCTTGCTGTATAACATTGGAAATCGTATTGATACCAATCGTAAATTACACTTGGCAACTCAACAAGGAGACCGGCAATGAGCGACTGTATCTTCTGCAAGATCGTAGCAGGCGAGATCCCCGCCAAGAAGCTGTACGAGGACGATGAAGTTGTTGCCTTCTGGGATATTGCCCCCCAGGCCCCGGTGCATTTTCTGGTCATTCCCAAAAAACATCTCGCCGCCCCGGTCGATGTCACGGAAGAAGACGATCAGGTCATCGGCAAAATGATCCGCGTCGGTGCCAGGCTGGCCGCCGAAAAAGGCGTGACCGACGGTTTCCGGGTCATCTTCAACAACGGCAAAAAGGCCGGTCAGGTGGTATTTCATATCCACGTGCACATCATTGGCGGCAGGGAAAAACCCTGGCCGATGTAAAGGACGCTGAGGCATTCACTCTGACATTCCCGCCGTCGGCGTCATGCCCGGCTTGGCGCTGACGTTGGATGTTGCCCTTGATCGACATGACCGAAATCGCCGCCGCCTTCGTCGCCGCCCTGCTGCCCCTTCTGCCGCACGGAATCACCCTGCCGTCCCTGCTCCTCATTCTGGCCTGCGGCTATCTGCCGATGGGTCTTGCCCTGCTGTTCGGCATCATCTCCCTGACAACAACAAAACGAAGGCTGCGCGAGGCCGAGGCGGCATCCGCATTCGGCAAAACGCAGGAGATCCGGGCAGCGGAACTGACCATTCTGCTCGATAGCGAGCGTAGACACGCGGCGGAAAAGCTGCAGTTTCTGGAAGATGCCCGGGAAGAGCTGAGCCTCAGATTTGCCGGTCTCGCCCAGCAGATCTTCGACGAAAAGAGCGCCCGCTTCGGTGAACAGAACAAGGAACGGCTGGAAGCGATTCTCGAACCATTCAATCATCAGCTTATCGCCCTCAAGCAGGAAATCAACGAAATATACCGCAACGACAGCCGCGAGAGATTCTCTCTCAAGGCGGAAATTCTCCAGCTCCGGGATCTCAACCAGCAGATCAACCAGGAGGCGATCAACCTGACCCGCGCCCTGAAAAACGACACCAAAGTCCAAGGCAACTGGGGCGAATTGATTCTGGACAGGGTGCTCGAACGTTCAGGGCTCCGCCGCGGCCATGAATACGAAACCCAGGGCGGCTTCCGCGATCCCCATAATCGGCTGCTGAAACCGGATGTGATCATCCATCTGCCGGATGGCCGGGATATCATCGTCGACTCCAAGGTGTCGCTCATCAGCTGGGAACGCTATGTGAACTGCGAAGAAGAGAAGGAACGTGAAGCTTTCATGGGCCAGCTGGTGCAGGCGGTGCGCGATCATCTTGCCACTCTCGGCAGAAAGAGTTATCAGGACGTAAGCGGCGTCCGTTCGCTCGACTTCGTGCTGATGTTCATGCCCATCGAAGCGGCTTTTGCCGCCGTTCTGCAGCACGACGACACCCTCTGCACCGAGGCCCTCGACCACAACGTGATCATCGTCACTCCCACCACCCTCCTGGCGACGCTCAGAACCATTGAAAATCTCTGGAATTTTGAGCACCAGAACCGGAACTCCCAGGAGATAGCCCGCCGGGCCGGGCTCATGTACGATAAATTCCGGAATTTTGTCGAGGAGATGGAGAGAATCGGCAGGCAGCTGGCCACTTGCCAGACGACGTATGAGGGGGCTTTCTTGAAGTTGACCAGGGGCCGCGGCAATCTCGTCGCCCAGTCCGAGCAGCTGAAGGAACTGGGCGTGCAGATAAAAAAGGAAATGCCCAAGGCGGTCCTGGATATTTCCGAACTCGAGCTGAAAAATTAACGAGTGACAATCAGAATCTACGGAGGGAGCCGGTGCTGTTACATCAACACTTCATCGACAACGCCAAGCGGTTCGGCAAAAAGCTGGCAATCAACGATTTCACGACCAACAGAGAGCTGACCTACCACCGGTCGCTTATCGCCTGCCTCATCCTCTCCCGATTCTTCCGCAAGCTGGACCAGGGCTTCATCGGCATTATGCTGCCCACTTCCGCCGGCTGCATCCTGACCAAAACCGCCGTCCTGATGAGCGGCCGCACTCCGGTGATGATCAACTACTCGACCGGCGCCGAACACAACGCCCGCTACGCCCAGCAGAAATGCGACTTCAGAACGATCATCACCTCCAAGGCCATGCTGGAGAAGATCGAATGTCCTTTTGTCGATGGCATGATCTATATCGAAGATATCATGGCGGCCATCACCCCTGCCCAGAAGGCCTTGGCCGCCGCGACCGCAGCCCTGCCCGCCGCCCTCATCAAGAAGCTGGTCCATCAGGGCCATGAGGACGACAACGCCGCCATCCTCTTCACCAGCGGCAGCGAAAAAGATCCCAAGGCGGTCCAGCTGACCCACAAAAACATCCTGACGAACATCGCCTCGGTCACCCCGATCTTCGGCTTTAAGAGCGAAGACAAATTCATGTGCACCCTGCCTTTCTTCCATGTCTTCGGCCTGACTACCAACCTGTGGCTGCCGATCTATCACGGCATGACCATGCTCACTCACGCCAACCCGCTCGATTTCAAGAAGATCTGCACCATCGTCCGGGA
>Ga0079306_1001958_pt1 | contig 12316 bp, 12 predicted proteins | sample Methanotroph_Enr_FD_79181 | JGI IMG/M metagenome (GOLD analysis project Ga0079306, IMG submission 79181) | Enriched soil microbial communities from Old Woman Creek wetland in Ohio, USA - Methanotroph_Enrichment_5 | ecosystem: Environmental > Terrestrial > Soil > Wetlands | place: USA: Ohio...
AGTTCGCGCGCGCCGAAGGCATCCTGCCGGCGCCGGAGTCCAGCCACGCCATCCGAGCGGCGATCGACCAGGCGCTCGAAGCTGCGAACGCTGGTGAGGATCGCGTGATCCTGTTCAACCTGTCCGGGCACGGCCACTTCGACCTCGCAGCCTACGCCGCCTACAACGCCGGCGAACTGCAGGACTACGACTTTGCCGCGGGCGCAACACTCTGTGAGAACGAGTAGGTAGGACCGACGTCGCGGCAGGCGATTGGTGAGCCTTCGCTCTCTGTCCTCGGCGACTCCGCCGTGCTCGGCGGAGTCGCCTGCGGAGGTTCGCTGCGGCTCACCGATCGCCTGACGTACCGACTCACCAAGGGAACCCCAAAGAGCATGTATCGGACGCGCATCAAGATATGTGGCATCACGCGGGAGGAAGACGCGCTCGCCGCCGTTGCGGCTGGCGCCGATGCTCTCGGCGTGATCTTCGCGCCCTCGCCTCGGCGGGTGACGGTCGAGCAGGCTGCAGCACTGCTGGCCAGCGTGCCCCCTCCCGTGGCCCGCATCGGCGTGTTTGTCGATGCCGAACTCGACGAGATGCTCGAAGCCGTTACTTTGTGCGGTTTGACCGCCGTGCAGCTCAGCGGTTCGGAACCACCGGACGTGCTCGACGCACTGCCAGTACCAGCGATCAAAGCCGTGCACGTTGGCACGGATTTCGGTTCCCATACCGTGGAGCCCTACCGGGGCCATGCCGCCGCCCTCCTTCTCGACACACTCGTGACCGGCAAAGCGGGCGGTACCTCGCAAACCTTCGACTGGCAAGCCGTTGGCGCGTTCCCCGGCTGGGCTCCTTTGTTTGTTGCCGGGGGCCTGAACCCCGACAACGTCGCTGGGTGCATCGGCGCCCTTCACCCGTACGCCGTCGACGTCTGCTCGGGCGTCGAAGCGGCTCCGGGTATCAAAGACCCTGACAAGATCGAGCGGTTCTGCGCTGCCGTGCGCCGGGCCGACCAGGAGGCCTGATCCATGAGCAAGCTGTTCCCATCCGCCGACAGCGTGTATGCCGGTCCCGATTCCGCCGGTTTCTTCGGGGCGTACGGCGGAGCCTTCGTGCCCGAGACGGTCGTCCCCGCGCTCGAGGAGCTGACCGCCGCGTACGAGACAGCCCTAGCGGACCCCGCGTTCGAGGCCGAGCTTGACGACCTGCGCCGCGACTATATCGGGCGCGTAACGCCGCTCTATCGGGCGAAGCGTCTGGCCGAGGCCGTTGGCGTGAAGTCCGTCTACCTCAAGCGCGAGGATCTCTGTCACACGGGCGCGCACAAGATCAACAACACGATCGGCCAGTGCCTGCTCGCCAAGCGCATGGGCAAGAAGCGCGTGATCGCCGAGACGGGCGCGGGGCAGCACGGCGTCGCGACCGCCACGGCCGCTGCGCTGATGGACCTTGAGTGTGCCGTGTTCATGGGCGTGGAGGATATCCGCCGCCAGTCGCTCAACGTCTACAAGATGCGGCTGCTCGGCGCCGAGGTCATCCCCGTCGACGAGGGGACCGGCACGCTGGCTGACGCCGTCACCGCCGCGCTGAGACACTGGGTTGAGCGCGTCGAGGACACCTTCTACGTGCTTGGCAGTGCGGTGGGCCCGCATCCGTACCCGATGATCGTGCGCGACTTCCAGAGTGTCATCGGCTTCGAGATCATCGATCAGCTGCAGGCTCGCGGCATCAGGCAGATCGACGCCGTCATCGCGTGTGTCGGTGGCGGCTCCAACGCCATCGGCACGTTCTACCCGTTCGTACTTGGTGACGGGGTTCTCGGCAGACCGGCCCTCGTAGGGGCGGAGGCTGCCGGCCTTGGGCTCGACACCGACAAGACCGGCGCATCGATGTCGCTCGGTTCGCCCGGCGTGATGCACGGCTTCTACAGCTATCTGCTGCAAGACGACGCGGGCAACCCGCTCGAGGCCTACTCGATCAGTGCCGGCCTCGACTACCCGGGCGTTGGCCCGGAGCACGCGTACTTCAAGGACGAGGGTCTCGTCCGCTACGAGGCGGTGACCGACGCCGAGGCACTCACCGCGTTCGAGCAGCTCACGAAGCTCGAAGGCATCATCCCCGCGATCGAGTCGTCGCATGCTCTCGCCCTGCTTCCCCGGCTGGCCGCCGAACTCGGTCCCGATGCTGTCGTTGTCGTGACGGTCTCTGGCCGAGGAGACAAGGACATCGACATCGTGCGCGAGGCTGGGCTCGGCGTTGACTAGCCGCTTGCGGGACGCGTTCGTCGCAGACCGCCCGGCGCTTGTCGCGTATGTGATGGGCGGCTACCCCACGCGCGATGGCTCGCTCGCCGCGCTGCACGCGCTCGCCGATGCGGGCGCCGATGTCATCGAGCTCGGCATCCCGTACTCGGACCCACTCGCCGACGGTCCCGTCATCCGGGAAGCCGCCGACGAGGCGCGCGAAGCTGCGGGCGGCGCCTTCGGCCTTGCCGAGACGATAGACCTCGCGCGCGAGTTCCTTGCCGAGCTGGGACAGAGCGCTCCGCCGGTGGTCCTGATGGGCTACCTCAACCCGCTCATGCGCATGGGACTTCCGAAGGCGGCGTCCGCGATGCGGGACGCGGGCGTCAGCGGCGTGATCGTCCCTGACCTGCCACCCGATATGGCGAGACCGTGGTTGGCTGCGAGCGCCGGTATCGATACGGTGTTTCTCGCCGCGCCGACCTCGACGCCTGAGCGGCTCGACAAGGTCGGGCGGATGTCTGGCGGCTTCGTCTACTGCGTCTCCACGACCGGAGTCACTGGCGAGCGCAGCGAGCTGCCCCCCGAGCTGGCCGGACTCGTCGCGCGGGTGAAGGCGTCGACCGAGCTGCCAGTGGCGGTGGGCTTCGGCGTCTCGACGCCCGAGCAGGCGGGAAGTGTTGCGCGACACGCCGACGGCGTGGTCGTCGGCAGCGCCATCGTGCGCCGGCAGCGCGATCCTGAGGCGCTGCGCGGGTTCGTAGCCGAACTCGCATCGGCGGTGCACTCCTCGCGACAGTAAGTCCACACGAAAATCACACGCGTGCGCCCGCACAGGGGGACAATACCTGACGGCGGCCTCAGCATGCGCGGCTGCTTCGCGCGGACGGGATCTGACTCGAAGGGGTGCATACGCATGACGGGGACCATCCAAACGCGCACCGAGCGCAGCGCGTTGCGACTGTCGCAGGGAGCGTGGTCGTAGTGCCCGAGCCGCGCGCCAGAAGGAAGAAGCGGGGCCCATGGGGCATGGTCGCGCTGGTCGTCGCGGTGCTGGCGATAGCGGGCTTTCTCGTCTACTCGGCGGTCGGAAAGAGAAGTTCGACGACGCGCTACATCACCGCCCAGGCGAGCCGGGGCACGCTCACGGTTGCGGTCGCGGGTAACGGCAACGTTGTGAGCGCGAACTCGGCAGCCGTCGATCCGGGCGTGTCGGGCACGGTGACGATGCTCTCGGTCTCTCTCGGCAGCAAAGTCAAGAAGGGTCAGCGGCTCTTCGTCATCGACAACCCTGACCTCGACGCAAGCGTCATGCAGGCGAAGGGCAACTACCAACAGTCGCTCTCGTCGCTCACCAAGGCTGCTCAGGGCAAAACGCAGGCCAGACAGCAGAAGATGTCGAGTGTCGCGCAGGCCAAGATCGCATATCTCCAGGCGAAGGGCTCGGTGGCCAAAGCTGAGCAGTCGCTCAACCAGGCCAAGAGCGCTACCCCATCTGACCCGCTCAGCATCGAGGCCGCGCAGGCCTCCTACGACGCAGCCGTGATCGCGCGCAAGAGCGCCAAGACCGCCTACAACCAAGCAGAGGATATCGCCGAGCAGAACTACTCTGCGGCGGTGAGGTCGTACGAGGCGGCGTTGACTTCGAAGAACTCGTCGTACCTGAACTACCAGAACGCCATCGCGAACGCCGACATGCGTATCGTGACCGCTCCTATCGGTGGCTATGTGACGACGCTGTCGATCCGCAACGGCGACCAGTTGGGAAGTGCGGCGAGCTCCACGCGCACGTCCGGCACCACGAGCGGCTCCAGCACCACGCCAATCGTGATCGCTGACCTCTCTCAGCTTCAGGCGCAGGTCCAGATCGCCGAGACGGACCGGCCCAAGGTCAAGACGGGCCAGAAGGTCGAGCTGACCTTCGACGCGGTGCCGAATCTGACGGTCACGGGCCACGTCGCCGAGATCGACGCGGTGGGCACGACGAGCCAGAACGTCGTGACCTACGGCGTCAACATCACCTTCGACGTGCAGGACAAGCGCCTCAACCCGGGCATGACCGCCTCGGCGTCGATCATCACCAAGGTCGACACGAACGTCGTGCTCGTTCCGACCGCTGCAATCAAGACCGACTCGAGCGGTGCCACCTACGTCCAAGTCATGGACACGGGAGCCACAACGCCGCGAGACGTGACGGTCGTGACGGGTCCTGCCGGCGACACTGATACCGAGATCGTGAGCGGTCTGACCGGCAGCGAAAACGTCGTCACGCAGACGGTCACGTCGGGAAGCGCGGGTGCTGCGGGCACGTCGACCAACCGCGGCGGGCTCGGCGTCATCGGTGGCGGAGCTGGAGCCGGAGCCGCATTCAGGACCCGTGGAGACTGATCGATGATCGTCATCGAGGATCTCACGAAGGTCTACCACGGAGGCTTGGGCGCAGACACGGTCGCGCTCGACGGTGTCTCGCTCACCATCGGTGAAGGCGAATTCGTCGCGATCATGGGACCGTCGGGCTCTGGCAAGTCGACGCTCATGAACATTCTCGGCTGTCTCGACACGCCCACATCCGGCACGTACACCCTCGACGGCGATGACGTCTCCACACTCGACGACGATGCGCTCGCCGACATTCGCAACCTGCGGCTCGGCTTCGTGTTCCAGTCGTTCAATCTGCTGCCCCGCGCAACGGTGATGCGCAATGTGCTCGTGCCGCTGCTCTACTCCACTGTGAAGAAGGCAGAGCGCCTCGCGCTCGCAGAAGGAGCACTCGAGGCGGCGGGGCTTCCCGAGGACCTCTGGTACCACAAGTCCAACGAGCTATCCGGTGGGCAGATGCAGCGCGTCGCAATCGCGCGCGCTCTCGTGACCGATCCCGGGCTCATCCTTGCAGATGAACCCACGGGCAACCTCGACACGAAGACCGGCGAACACATCCTCGCGACGTTCACCCGCTTGAACGAGCAGGGGCGCACAATCATCCTCATCACGCATGAGCCGCATGTGGCTGCACACGCGCGGCGGATCGTGCACGTACAGGACGGCAAGATCCTCTCGGACGAGCACGTGGTCGAACCGCCGCACGAAGGAGAGGTGATCGACGATGAGGCTCGATGATGTCATCGAGGAGACAGCGTTTTCGGTCTCTTCGAACAAGGTCCGCTCGGCGCTCACCATTCTCGGCATCGTTGTCGGTATCGCGTCGGTCATTGTGATGGTCGCAATCGGACAGGGCGCGCAGGCGTCGATCACGAACTCGATCTCACAAGCGGGCAGCAACCTCATCATGGTGATGCCGGGCTTCGGCGCCGGCTCAGGTGCGGCTCGCGGGGCTCGTGGCAGCGCGCTCTCGCTGACCGAGGAGGACGCGGCGGCGATCCAGTCGCAGGTCCAGGGAGTGGCGGGCGTCTCGATGGAGCGCTCGGCCCGGCAGCAGGTCGTTGCCGGCGCGAACAACACGAATACGAACATCATGGGCGCCACGCCGTCCTACTCGTCGGTTCACAGTGTCCAGATCGCGCAGGGCGCCTTCATCCAGCCCGACAACGTGGCATCGGCGGCGCGCGTGGCGGTGCTTGGACCCACGACCCGCGACGACCTGTTCGGCAGCGGGGCGAACGCGATCGGCCAGCGCATCCGCATCAACGGAATCGACTTTCGGGTTGTCGGGGTCACCGTCTCGAAGGGCGGCAGCGGCTTCAACAACCAAGACGATGTGATCTACGTGCCGCTATCCACGATGCAACAGCTGCTTGTGGGGGACTCGCACCTCTCGCAGATCAGCGTACAGGCCGACAAGGCCGGCGACATGACAGCCGTTCAGGAGCAGATCACGTCGCTGCTGCTGCTCCGCCACAAGATCTCGGACCCGACCGCGGCGGACTTCAACGTGCTGTCACAAAGCGATATCGCGGCGACTGCCTCGACAATCACGGGCACGTTCACCGTTGTGCTGGCGTCGATCGCGGGGATTTCGCTGCTTGTCGGCGGCATCGGCATCATGAACATGATGCTTACGGCCGTGACCGAACGCACCCGTGAGATTGGTCTTCGCAAGGCAGTTGGTGCGCGGCGAAACGACATCAGCATGCAGTTCCTCGCCGAGTCGGTCGCGCTGACATTCATCGGCGGTTTCATCGGCGTGGTGCTCGGCTTTGGGGTCTCATGGGCGATCACGAAGTTCCTCGGCGTCAACACGCAGGTCTCTGGCGGGTCGGTGCTGCTCGCGGCGAGCGTGAGCATCGGCATCGGCGTGGTATTCGGCTACTATCCTGCGCTTCGAGCTTCGGGCATGAACCCGGTCGAAGCGCTGCGCTACCAGTAGCAACGAACGGACGACGGAAAGGATGCAGCGAATGCAGAAGACCATCATCGCCGCGGTGTTGGCGGCGGTGCTCGCCGGAGCGCTGGGCTTCTTCGGAGGCGTGACCTACCAGAAGTCGCAGGTCACGAACGGATTCGCGGGTCGCACCGGCAACTTCGCTCGCACTGGCGGCGGGGCACAGGGCAACTTGAGCGCGAATGTCGCGACCGGAACGGTCATCGCGACCGACGCGCAGAGTATCACCATCAAGACGGCTGACGGCGGCTCGAAGACAGTGTTCGTCTCGGCACAGACGGAGGTCTCGCGGCAGAGCGTGCTCAAGCCGTCCGACATCAAGGTGGGAGAGAGCGTCGGGGCCTTCGGCCAAGCTGCGAGCGGCGGCATCGACGCTCGGGTAGTGCAGATCATCCCGCCGGGCGGCAGCTTCAGGATGGGCGGCTTCGGTGGTCGCGGCGGCGACACCAACACGCCCCCCGCCGGCACCCAGGCCCCGTAGCCCAGCAGCGCCACGCGAACGAGAACAGACCCGCGCTCTGGCCGCACGACGGCTCAGAGCGCGGGCCTGTGGCTTTGTCTAGAGAGCGAGTGCGACGCTGCCTGTGGCGACGGTGCTTGTAAGCAACGACGTCAGACCATCAGGCGCGAGGGTCAGCGTGGGGATTGCCGAGGAGGTCGGCGCCACCGAGGGCGGCGTGACGACGACCGGCGGCTTGGGCGTCACGACCGGCGGCGTGACCCTTGGGCGGGTACGCGGACGCGTCGCCGGACCGTCGGTGATCCCGACCCGACGCAGTGCGGAGTAGCCGCTCTTGAACTGCTTGACGGCTCGAAGGGCGGGCTTGCCCCATGTGGACTCCTCAAGAGCCCAGTAGCGTCGGTGCTTCTTGTTCTTCCAGCCGGCGAAGATCTCGACGTGGCCACTTCGGCGCACGGCGTCGCCAGGCTTGAGGCTGCGCCACGAGATGCGGCGCGCCTTCGAGCGGATGCTCGACGAGGTGTAGGAGTGCTTGAGTTTCCAGGCCATCGAGACGAAACCGGAGCAGTCGCGCCGGTATCCCTGGTAGGTCGATCGCTGGCTGTAGCGGACGCGCTTCTTGATCCAGTGATTTGCGCGCGCGATGACCTGAGGGCGAGTGATGGCGTGGGCGGGGGAGACGAGTGCCCCCAGGGAGAGTGTCATCGAGAGAGGGATGACCACGAGCAGACGGGCCACCTTGGCCGTCATCGTCAGGACGCTCTTCTGTACCTTCACGCGGTTGCCTTCCGCAGGGTTCACTACGCCGCAGGGCCGTGCCGTATGTCCGGTCGGTGCCTGCGTGCGTGCCGGTCCGTCCACGTCTTCGATGTGCTGATGTGGCTACGTGTGGACGGCGGCCGAGGCCATGAAGAGCGAGTTCGGTGCCACTTTCGGCAACGTCGCAGGTAGAAGGGGTAGCGCGGGTACAGTCCTAGCAATGAATCGCGAGAGGCCGCCGATGAACGACTACCGCCCTTGGTACGACGCACTAGCGAAGCCGGCGTGGACGCCTCAGTCCGCCACCATCGGCACTATTTGGGGCGTCATCTACCCGCTCATTGCTGTTGCTGCAGTTGCGACGGGCGTCAAGGTTGTGCGCAGTGATCTGTCGAAATGGGTGCTCGTCCCGCTCGCGCTGAACCTCGTCTCCAACGTCGCGTTCACGACCATCCTGTTCGGCATGCGCAACCTGCAGCTCGCGGCCGCCGACATCCTCGTCGTGCTGGCGACCATCGTCTGGTGGATGCTCGAGGTCTGGAGGCCGGGCTCGGTCTGGATCGTCGTACCCCTTGCCCCGTATCTCGTCTGGGTCTCGACGGCTACAGTCCTCCAGGTCGCCATCACTCTGGCGAACCGCGGGTAGAGCCGCCGCCGCTTGGCTTCGGGTATCCTCGAAGCACGGACGCCAATTCACAGCTGCGCCGAGAACGGAGCAGAGCCTCATGCGTGTCGCGCTCGCACAGATCAACGTCACGGTAGGGGACCTCGACGGCAACGTCAGGCGCATCTTGGAGATGGTCGAGGCCGCCGAGCACGCGGGCGCCGGCATCACGCTTTTCCCTGAACTCGCGCTCTCGGGCTATCCACCCGAGGATCTCGTCCACAAGGACCACTTCATCGACGAGCAGCTCGACGCGCTCGAGATGGTTGCGGGGGCATGCGGCAACGCGACGCTGGTCGGGTTCATAGACCGCAGCGGCGACGCCCTCTACAACGCCGTCGCGCTGTGCGGCAACAACCGCATCCTGCAGACGTACTACAAGCGGCGGCTGCCCAACTACGGCGTCTTCGACGAGCAGCGCTACTTCACCCCAGGCGAGCTGCCGGGTCTCTTCACCCTCGGCGGACACATGTTCGCGAACACCGTGTGCGAGGACATCTGGGTTCCCGAACTTGCCGAGGAGGCCGCCCGAGAAGGCGCGTCGGTCATCTTCAACGTCTCGGCGTCGCCGTTTCACGCCGGCAAGGCTGCCGAGCGCGAGGAGATGCTTCGCGGCAGGGCGCGCGACAACGGAGTCTGGCTCGCGTACTGCAACCTCGTGGGTGGTCAGGACGAGCTTGTCTTCGACGGACGCAGCCTCGTGATCTCCCCGTCGGGCGAGGTCGTTGCGCGCGGAGCGGCGTTCGAGGAGGACCTTGTCGTCGCCGACTTCACCCCAGGTGCCAAGCTCGGCGCCTCTGAGGACCTGGCCCCACAGGTCGAGGGACCCGCCGAGGTCTACAGTGCACTCGCGCTGGGCTTGGGCGACTACGTGCGCAAGAACGGCTTCACCGACGTCGTGCTCGGGCTGTCCGGTGGTATCGATTCAGCGCTCACCGCCGCGATAGCTGCAGATGCGCTCGGCCCCGGGCACGTGCACGGCGTCATGATGCCGAGCCGCTATTCGTCGCGGGGGAGCATCGACGACTCGATCGCTCTCGCCGCCAATCTCGGCATCGAAACCCGCGAACTCTCGGTCGAGCAGCCGTTCGAGAGCTTTCTCAAGACGCTTGCTCCCGCGTTCGAAGGTTGCGAGCCGGACGTCACCGAGGAGAACCTCCAGGCCCGTGTGCGCGGCATGCTGCTGATGGCGCTGTCGAACAAGTTCGGCTGGCTCACGCTTGCCACCGGCAACAAGAGCGAGCTTTCGGTGGGCTACTCCACGCTCTACGGCGACATGGTGGGCGGCTTCGCACCCATCAAGGATGTCTTCAAGATGCGAGTCTACGAACTCGCGCGCTGGCGCAACGAGCATGGGGATTCACCGGTCATCCCGCAGGCGATCATCGACAAGGCGCCGAGCGCCGAGCTGCGCCCCGACCAGCGGGATCAGGACTCACTCCCGCCGTACCCGGTTCTCGACGCGATTCTGACTCACTATGTGGAAAAGGATGACAGCCGAGACGCCATCGTGAAGATGGGCTTCCCCGAGACGATCGTCGATCGCGTCATCCGACTGACCGACATCGCCGAGTACAAGCGCCGCCAAGGGCCTCTCGGCGTGAAGATCACTCCGAAGGCGTTTGGCAAGGACCGCAGAATGCCGGTCACCAACCGCTATCGCGGCTGAATCCGCTCGAAATCGGGCACAACCGGCTCTCGACTTCGCCGAGCGGGTCGCCAGCGTCGGTGAATGGGTCATCTCCCCGCGTTGCCCGCGCTAGTGTATGCGAAGGGGCCGTACGCATCGCGGGGGACGAAGATGATCACGTTGCACGGAGTCCACAACATCAGGCCCAACGACGCACTGTTCGCTCAGGTTCGGGCGCTGCGCTACGAGGTGCTCTTCAAATCATTCGGCATGCCCGAGTCGATGGACTTCGACGACAACGACCCCGATTCGATGCATCTGGTTGTGCTGGACAAAGGTGCGGTCATTGGGTACGGGCGACTCGTTCGGCACGGGCTGGAAGCCCAGATTCGCCACGTCTGCGTGGACCCTTCACAGCAAGGCAAGGGCGTCGGGACCGAGATTCTGAAGGCGCTCATCGCGCGGGCACGGATGGTTGGCGCCAACAAGGTCTATCTCAACGCACGATTCACCGCGATGGGCGTCTACCGCAAGCTCGGGTTCCAGGAGGTGGGCGGACTCATTCCCGCCGAAGACGTCTCTCTCCCGCACAAGCGGATGGAGCTCGAGCTCTAGCATCTGATCGGGCGGCAATCCCGCTTGTTGCTGCAACTCACCGCCCACACGCTGCGCGTTTGACGCTAGAATCGGCGAGGCACATCCGCCGACGCGAAGGGCTACCGCCGCCGTGGAGCAGCGTTTCACCGTCCAGTTCGTCTCACAGGAGTGGGCTCGCACGGGCGAGCTCATCGACCTGTCCTATCGCGTGCTCTACCGGCCGTTCGGCCTTGCGCTGCCCACGGGCGAGGCTGCGACCAACGCCGAGTGGATGCACCCTGGTCCCGACACGACCATCGCGGTCGCGCTTGCCGAGACGGGCACGCTTCTCGGCGGGGCGAGGCTACTACCGGCACCAGGAGACCCGAGTCGCCAGGTCAGGCAGGTTGCCGTCGTGCCTGATGCGCGCGGAATGGGGGCGGGTCGTGCGCTCATGCTCGCGCTCGAGGAGCGCGCGCTGGCGGAAGGCGCCCGCGAGGTGTGGCTCAACGCCCGCAATTCGGCGTATGGCTTCTACGGACGTCTCGGCTATGAGGTGTTCGGCGAGGAGTTCATCAGCGAGGTCACCGGCATCCCGCACACCGGCATGCGTAAGCAGCTTCGCTGACTGCAGCGACCGCCCGAAGGGTACGCTTGTATAGCGTGCGGAGCTTGCTTCGCGTACCCTGTTCCCTGGTCTGAAACGGTGGACGCCTGGCTCCGCCGAGAGGGTTGCAACGACACGTATTCCGAAGAAGGGGGTCTTTCATGCCGACCATCACGCGCGATGCTGTTCGCGTGCCGGCTGACGTTCCGGCCGAGATGCGCGAGCGCTACATCGACAACTACCTCAAGGCGACGCGCAACACGGGTCGCCTCATGCTCTTTGCGTGCGACCAGAAGATCGAGCACCTCAACGACGACTTCTACGGGGAGGGCATCGATATCGCTGATGCCGAGCCCGAGCACCTCTTCAAGATCGGCTCGCAGGGCGTGTGTGGCATTCTCGCAGGCCAGCGCGGTCTCATTGCTCACTACGCCGCGGACTACCCCGAGATCAACTACCTCGTGAAGATGAACTCGAAGACCCACCTCGTGAAGACTGCGCAGGACGATCCGTACTCGCCGCAGCTCTACGACATTCAGGTCGTCGCCGATCTCGTCGACAACGGCGTCAACGTCGTTGGCGTGGGCTACACGATCTACCTGGGCTCCGAGTACGAGTCGACCATGATGTCCGAGGCCGGCCAGCTCATCGCTGACGCCCACGCCCTCGGTCTCATCGTCGTGCTCTGGATCTACCCGCGCGGCAAGGCCGTTGCCAACGAGAAGGACGCGCACCTCATCGCTGGCGCTGCCGGCGCGGCGTGCTGCCTCGGCTCCGACTTCGTGAAGTGCAATCCCCCGAAGGGCGACGACGCCGAGACCTCGGCCGTCAAGCTCAAGGAGGCCTCGAAGGCCGCCGGCCGCACCGGCCTGGTCTGCGCAGGCGGCTCGACCGTCGACGCGACGACCTTCCTCACGCAGCTTTGGGAGCAGATTCACGTGGGCGGCGCTGTCGGCAACGCTACCGGCCGCAACATCCACCAGCGCTCGCTGGACGAGGCGATCCGCCTGACCAAGGCGATCAGCGCCATCACGCTCGGCGACTATGACGTCGAGA
>Ga0079306_1001961_pt1 | contig 12308 bp, 8 predicted proteins | sample Methanotroph_Enr_FD_79181 | JGI IMG/M metagenome (GOLD analysis project Ga0079306, IMG submission 79181) | Enriched soil microbial communities from Old Woman Creek wetland in Ohio, USA - Methanotroph_Enrichment_5 | ecosystem: Environmental > Terrestrial > Soil > Wetlands | place: USA: Ohio...
AATTTACAGAATGACCAATCCTTAGCTGATTGAAGAAGAACGTTTCGCGGGAAGTTCCGGTATTAGCCGACGAATCGGTCAACGTGTAAATCAGGTTCGGATTGTTCAAATATACTTTTTCAGGCTTGTTCATCTTGTTGATTCCAAAAGTATCTGTTTGCAGAAGCATCAATATATCAGCTTTTTGCAGAAGATACAAATAGCGCAAAAGAGTCTCCCGGCCAATCCCAATTTGCTGACTGAGCTTTAATATATTCGGTTTGTACGGAACGATTTCCGCAAGAATTGAAACCAATTTCCGCAGATAATGAACGGCATTAAAATCAATATTTTCCACCGACGGTAAATCATTGTCGAGCACATGGTTAACTGTCTGTTTAAGCCTGATGGGAAACTCCGTTTCGCCTTCAGTGAAGAAAGGATAATATCCAAACTGCAGGTATTCCTCGAAAAGCTTAATGGGTTTAATTTTCTCAAGAATAGAAGAGATATAAACGGAGGCGTTGGTGAGAATATCTTCCATCTGAATTGCCGGAAATTGATGACCATACTTCAATTCGATAAACTCTCTGAACGACATTCCCTGCATTGCATAGACGATGGCCCGGCGACTCAAATCTGCCTCTCCTCTGTGAATGTCCAAGGCTGAGGAACCGGTAAAAACGACTTGTAGGTCAGGAAAATAATCGTAGATGTTTTTTATTTCCTGCGACCAGTTTTTGTACTTATGAACCTCATCTATAAATAAATGCTTCCCTCCTCTTTTGACGAATTCATCGGCGAAATCGACAATCGTACTTTTCGAAAAATACAGGTCATCCATGTTCACATAGATTACTTCTCCGGGAACATCCGATAAATTTTCCTTGATGTGCTGCAAAAGCAAGGTCGTTTTTCCTACGCCGCGTGCCCCGGTTATCCCGATCAGACGGTTGTCCCAGTTGATTCTGTTTAGCATGTACCGTTTGAAAGAAAGATCAACCAGCCTGATTCTTGATGCTGAAAACTGAAAAAGCTTTTCCATTTTTGTCAGATTAATACGACAAATATAATACTATTTTGCATTGTCTATACGACAAATTATTTATTTTTTGCATGATGAATCTGGCAAAATATTCCATATTAGAATCTCAGGTTACAAGATGAAGATATTTCATTTCTTCCTGATGCAAACAATTAACCATTCAGATCATAAAAATTATCATTTTCGGTGAACCAACGCTGCCAATGTCTGTCTTATTAGAAACAAACTTATCTTTTAATTGCTTAATGGAAGAATTTCCACTGGATCACAGGATCACAGAAACGAAAATTTTCAAAAATCAAGCCTCCGAATACCGGCAGGTTCTTACTGAATACCGTGAAAGGCTGGCTTTGGTCAGTTCTCATGGCGGCGAAGCTGCGGTTGAAAAACACCGCTCACGTGGCAAATTGCTGGCACGGGAGCGGATTAATTTATTGGTCGATCCACAAACTCCATTTCTCGAACTTTCATCGTTTGCCGCATACAATCAATACGAAAATGCTTTTCCTTCCGCCGGAATTATTACCGGAATTGGCGTTGTGCAGGGGCGCGAGTGCCTGATCATTGCTAACGATGCCACGGTCAAAGGTGGAACCTACATCCGCGAAACCATCAAAAAACACGTTCGGGCACAGGAAATTGCCCGTCAAAATAAACTCATTTGCATTTATCTGGTCGATTCGGGCGGAATTTATCTTCCGGAACAGGTCAATGTTTTTCCTGACCGGTTCGATTTCGGGCGGGTATTTTACAATCAGGCACGCATGTCGGCCGAAGGAATTCCGCAGATTTCGGTGGTGATGGGCTCATGTACTGCTGGCGGCGCTTACGTTCCGGCGATGAGCGACGAAACCATCATGGTGCGCAACCAGGGTACCATTTTTATTGGCGGGCCACCATTGGTATTAGCTGCAACCGGCGAAGAAGTGACTCCCGAAGATTTAGGAGGCGCCGAAGTTCATACCTCGGTTTCGGGAGTTGCCGACCATATTGCAGAAGATGACGGGGATGCGCTCCGAATTTGCCGCGATATTGTGGCTGGATTGCCCATTCCAGAAAAACAAAAACTTGATATTCAGCCGGCAAAAGAGCCCTTATATACATCAGAAGAATTGTATGGTTTGCTACCAGTAGATCTGAAAAAACCGATCAATGCCCATGCGATTATTGATCGATTGGTGGATGGAAGTGAGTTTCAGGAATTCAAAGCCAATTACGGAAAAACATTGGTGACTGGTTTTGCCCGAATCTGGGGATTTCCGGTAGGAATTATCGCCAATAATAGTTTCCTGACATCGGAAAGTTCGCTGAAAGGCGCTCATTTCATTCAATTGTGTGTGCAACGCAAAATTCCGTTGCTCTTTTTACAGAATATCACCGGCTTTATTGTCGGAAAAAAATACGAACACCAGGGCATTGCCCGCGATGGTGCCAAACTCATTAATGCGGTGGCCAACGCTACGGTTCCAAAGTTTACGGTGGTGATTGGCGGTTCGTTTGGCGCCGGAAATTACGCCATGGCAGGTCGTGCTTTTGATCCACATTTCCTGTTTATGTGGCCACATTCGCGCATTTCGGTGATGGGTGGTGAGCAGGCTTCCGGAGTTTTGAAAAGCATTGGAAGCAATGGCACATCCGATTCGTTGCTTGAGCAGTTTAACGAAGAAAGTTCGGCGTATTACAGCTCATCGCGTTTGTGGGACGATGGCATCATCGATCCAGTTGATACCCGAAAGGTGCTGGCCATGGCCATATCTGTTTCGCTTAACCGTCCTTTCGGAGAACCGGGATACGGGGTGTTCAGGATGTAGGGAGGAAGCCCCACCCAAACCCTCCCCGAAAGGGAGGGCTTAAAGAAGTACTTTGAATGATATTATAGAAAACTAAAGATGAAATTTTCAAGACATACGAATAATGGTTCTTTTCTCCCCTCCTTCGGAGGGGTTGGGGGAGGCTATTATATTGAAATTCAGATGGAAGGACCAGTCGCCAGGATAAATCTGAACCGCCCGGAGCGACACAATGCCTTGATTCTTGAGCTGATTGAAGAATTAAGTCTGGCCTTGGACGAGTTGGCAACTCGGGATGACATCCATTTTGTGGTGCTCTCCGGAAATGGACGCTCGTTTTGTGCCGGTGCCGATCTGAATTGGTTTTATAGTTCGGAAGAACACTCGATTGAACAAAGTATTGAGCAATACAAGCACCTGGCCGATTTACTGCTCCGACTTTTTCGGTTACCTCAGATTACCATTGCGACGGTTCGCGGAAACGTGTTTGGAGGTGGAATTGGCCTAATGGCAGCCTGCGATTTTGTGTTGGCCGAAGCAAATACCCGTTTCATGTTCAGCGAAGTGAAACTTGGACTTTTACCCGCTACGATTTTGCCGTTTGTTGCGAACCGCTTGTCTGTTCAAAATCTCCGGAAATGGGTATTGACTGGAAACCTGTTTGTTGTAAATGAAGCTCACCGGATTGGTCTGGTTGATGAAATCTATAACGAGGAAGATCTTGAAAGCGAACTGTCAACATTAATAGCTTCGTTCGAAGCAGCATCGCCGTCAGCAATGAAAAAGGCCAAACAATTGATTAATGATGTGGTCTCCGGAAGTATTGATGTTGCTGATACCACAGCTACTTCCACAATTTTGGCCAAGGCTCTGTTATCTCCCGATGGTCAGGAAGGAATTCATGCATTTTTTGAAAAAAGGAAACCGGAATGGGGAAAGCTAAAGCCCCTCTAAATCTCCCCGTGGGGGAGACTTTGGGATGTAAAAACTCTGGTCATTTGAGTTAACTTTAAAATTGTGTTTTCAATGTCAAAGTATAAACCTTCGCATACCGGTTCTTTCACCCCTCCAATTGGAGGGGTTGGGGGAGGCCTACTTCTAGCTAATCGAGGAGAAATTGCGGTACGAATTATTCGGGCGGCGCAAAAGAACGGCATTCGATCAGTGGCTGTTTATGCTGTTGATGACACCGATTCTCTTCATGTATCGATGGCTGATGAGGCTGTATTGATTTCCGGGAAAACACTTTCTGAAACTTACCTGAATCAGGATAAAATTATTGAGATTGCTTTAAATACGGGAGCTGAAGCCATTCATCCGGGTTACGGTTTTTTATCTGAAAATGCCCAATTTGCTCAGAAAGTTACCGATGCCGGACTGGTTTTTGTCGGTCCCACTCCTGAAAATATCAGGTTGATGGGCGAAAAAAATCGGGCGCTTGAATATGTGCGCTCGATTGGAATTCCGGTATTAAAATCATTCAAAGGAACAACGCAGGAAATTTTAAAGCACATTACTGAAATGGAATTTCCGGTGATGGTAAAAGCTTCGGGCGGTGGAGGAGGAAGGGGAATGGTGATTTGTCAGTCAGCAGAAGAATTGGTTTCAGCACTCGAAAAGGCAGAGCGACAGGCATTGAGCTATTTTGGAAATGGAGAATTGTTTGTCGAAAAATATTTATCACGGGCTCGTCACATAGAAGTGCAGTTGATGGCCGATCATTACGGAAATGTGCTGCACTTTTTCGAACGTGAATGTTCGGTGCAGCGCCGGTTTCAAAAGATTATGGAAGAAGCTCCATCACCATCGGTTGATGAAAAATTGAGATTAGAATTGACTTCCGCAGCCGTTAAAATTGCCCAATCGATGAATTATCGTAATGCAGGCACCATCGAATTTTTACTTGACGAAAACGGGCAGTTCTATTTTTTGGAAATGAATACACGCATTCAGGTGGAGCATCCGGTAACTGAAATGATTACCGATACAGATTTGGTATCGTTGCAATTGCACGTCGCTGCCGGGAATGAACTGTCCTTAAAACAAAAAGATATCCAAATTTCGGGTCATGCCATAGAAGTTCGGCTTTGCGCTGAAGATGCGGAGAATAATTTTAAACCTTCAGCCGGAAAGCTTTCACTGTGGCAAATTCCGGAGATGGTAAATTTGAGGAAAGAAACCTTTGTTGAGAGAGGAATAATCATTTCATCAAACTATGATTCTTTACTTGCAAAATGGATTGTTTGGGGCGAAACCCGTACAAAAGCGATTGCCCAAATGAACAAGGTTCTATCGCAAACCTACATTTTCGGAGTTCACACCAATCTTTTGTTTTTATCCGGATTGCTTGAAAGTGAAGTTATTCAGGAAAACAAAATTTACACCCGATATGTCGATGAAAATCTGAATTTGATTAATTCCCGGATTCAGGAGAAAAGACAGCAGTTGAACAAGCATAAATTAGTTATCGCTTACCTTATTTTTCATTTTCAGCAGAATAAAAACTCTGGAAATTCGGTCTGGAATCAGATTGGTTTCTGGCGAATGATGCCTATGGTTGTGGTTTATGTGGATGATGAAAAATACGAATGTCTTATCAGTTTTAATCCTGATCGTCAGATTTTCAGGATAAATCAGGAGGAATATAACACAAAAGTGGTTCTGGTCAATGAAAATTTACTTGAACTTCAGATCAATCATGAGCCTGAATCCTTTTATTGTCAGGAGGATGAAAAGCAAACGAAGATTATTTCCGGAGGATTTGCATTTGCTTTGCGCAGCAATTTACTGAGGAATCAGGTTTTGTCGATGCGTAAAAATGAACTTGAACAAAAGATTTTTCAGAACCTTATTTGCGCCGATTTGTTTGGGAAGGTATTGAAATTAAATACAAGCGAAGGCGATGTGGTGCATGCCGGACAGATTTTGCTGACTTTGGAGTCGATGAAGACAGAAATTCATGTGCTCTGTCCGGTTGATGCCCGTGTTAAAAAGATTTTTGTGAAGGAAGGAAATGCCGTGGTTGAAAAGCAATTGTTGGTGGAGTTGATAGCCCCCTCCAACTCCCCCGAAGGGGGAGAGGAAAAAGATGAAGAGTATATTAAAGTACAAATATTGTGAAATAACACTCCTCAAAGTCCCCCTTCGGGGGATTTAGGGGGCTTATTATTTATATATGAATGCATTATTACAGGAAAAACATCACCAGATCAGGGCGAAAGTTAGGAAGTTCGCCGAAGCGATCATCAAGCCGGTGATCGACGATTTTGATGAAAAAGAGATTTTCCCAATCGAATTGGTTCGCGAAATGGGAAAAATCGGAGTGTTGGGAATGACTGCTCCCGTGGAATTTGGCGGGTTGGGCAGCGATTACCTTTCGTATGTCATTGCCATTGAAGAAATGGCTCGTGTCGACAGTTCGATGGCCGCAACGCTTGCTGCGCACAACTCGCTTGGCGTTGGGCCGATTGTTGAGTTTGGCACGCAGAAACAGAAGGAAACTTTCCTTCCGGCATTTTGTACCGGCGAAAAATTATGGGCTTTCGGTTTAACCGAAGAAAATGCCGGATCGGATGCTCAGGGTGTTGAAACTACTGCGCAAATTTCAGGAAATGAGTTTATTGTGAATGGCTCCAAAAAGTACATCACCAACGGAACTTCCGAGATTTCGGCTGGCATGACTACTTTGGCGCTTACGGGAGAGAAAGATGGCCGTAAAGAATTTACTGCTATCCTGATCGAAAAGGAGCGCGAAGGTTTTATCCGAGAGACCATGAAAAGCAAGCTGGTTTGGCGGGCTGCCGATAACGGTATGTTGTATTTCAATAATTGCCGTGTACCGGTTGAAAATCAGTTGGGCGAACGCGGCTATGGTTTTAAAATTATGCTGAAAACGCTGGATTCAGGTCGGTTGTCGATTGCCGCCATTGGTCTTGGATTGGCGCAGGGAGCTTATGAAATGGCGAAAGCGTACGCCAAACAGCGCAAACAATTCGGCAAATCGTTGAGTGAATTTCAGGTAATTGCATTCAAACTAGCCGATATGGCACTGAAAATTGAGAATGCCCGAAACAGCTTATATAATGCCTGTTGGCTGAAAGATAACGGACACTCGTTTGGTCAGCAGGCGGCAATGGCCAAATTGTATTGCGCCGAAATTGCCCGTGAAGTAGCCGATGAAGCTGTTCAAATTTTGGGCGGAGCCGGTTTATTCAAGAACCGTGAATGGCCAATCGAACGATTCTATCGCGATCAGCGGCTACTCCAAATTGGCGAAGGAACTTCCGAGATTCTGCGTATGGTGATTTCACGAAATATTCTGAAAGAGTAAAAAGATTGGAGTGAGCTAAAGTTTGGAGTGCCTAAAGTGCTATAATGCTAACCGGAAATTCCGTAATTTGCAAAAAGTTTTGGTATTCATAATTTATCATTCATAATTCATCATTTTTAATGGCTTCCGATCGCAAACTCGAACACATTCAATTGGCACTCGAATCGCAGACCAAGCATTCGGAGCAGGATCTTCGTTTCAATTACGAACCTTTGTTGGCTGCCCATCCTGAAAATGCGGATTTGGGCATAGATTTTCTCGGGAAAACGTTGCAGACTCCCATTTGGGTTTCGAGCATGACTGGCGGAACGGGTGTTGCCCGAACGATCAACGGAAATATTGCCCGTGCCTGCCATGAGTTTGGAATGGGAATGGGGTTGGGGTCGTGTCGCAAAATTTTGTTCGACAAAACCGATTGGGCCGACTTCGACTTCCGGGATGAAATCGGAGATCAGCCATTTTGGGCCAATCTGGGCGTGGCTCAGGTCGAGGAATTACTTGCTTCCAAAAATATTCAAGCCGTTATCGATTTGGTTGGTGAATTGCGCGCCGACGGATTGATTGTACATGTCAATCCTTTGCAGGAATGGTTTCAGCCCGAAGGAAACCGCTTGAAACAATCGCCTTTGCAAACCATTCAGCAACTGCTTGATCAGGTCTCAGTAAAAGTGATTGTAAAAGAAGTGGGGCAGGGATTTGGTCCTGAAAGTTTGCAGCAATTGCTTGCTCTTCCGCTTGAAGCCATTGAATTTGGAGCATACGGCGGAACCAATTTCTCGAAACTGGAAATGATACGAGGCGATCAGCAGAAACTCGAAGCCAACTTGCCGTTTGCATTTGTGGGTCAGTCGGCTAACCAAATGGTCGATTCGGTCAATCAAATCCTGAAGAAAAATCCAAATCTTGCTTGCCGGCAATTAATCATTTCCGGGGGCATTCAAAATGCCTTGGATGGCTATTACCTCACTTCCAAAAGCCAGCTTCCGGCGGTGTTTGGCATGGCTTCCGCAGTTTTAAAGCATGCATCCGAAAGCTACGAATCACTCCAAAACTTTCTCCAAAATCAAATTCAAGTACTGAGCCTGGCGAAAGCATATTTGAAAATTAATCCCGATTATCATGGATAACTCCATCATACAAGGGTTTTCGAAGTACAACAAGCAAGAGCGCATTGATGCGCTGATTCATAAATACGGCTTTGATTCTGATTTTGAACGATGGTTAAATTCCTGCGAAGTCTCTGATCAATCGGTTCAAAAAATTATTGATGAACTCAGTGAGAATCCCATTTCCTGTTTCCCTTTTCCCTTTTCTGTTGCCCCAAACTTTGTAGTGAATGGCAAGAATTTATTCTTCCCTTTGGTTTCCGAAGAAAGTTCTGTGGTTGCCGCTTTGTCAAATTCATCTGGCTTTTGGGCGAAGCGCGGAGGTTTTCATGCCGAAGTTTTGGGAACTGAAAAAAAAGGACAAGTTCATTTCACCTGGAATGGAAATCCGGAGTATTTGCAATCACTTTTTCCTGAAATCCGATCAAAATTACGGACCGAAAGTGCATGCCTGACGACAAAGATGGAAGAGCGCGGCGGTGGAATTACCGGGATTGAACTGAAATTGTTGCCACATATTTTGCCGAATTATTATCAGTTGGATGCTGGTTTTGAAACCTGCGATGCCATGGGCGCCAACTTCATTAACTCCTGTTTGGAGCAGTTCGGGGAAAGCCTTCAGGATTATTTCCTGACCAGCGAAAAGGTATCGACCAGCCAACGCGAATGTGAAATCATCATGGCTATTTTATCTAATTATACGCCTGAAAGTCGGGTGAGAGCTTGGGTTGAATGTCCGGTTGCTGATTTGCTCGATGGAAAGTCGGAGGCTGAATCTCTCCGTTTCGCCCTGAAGTTTGAGCAAGCTATCCGTATTGCACAAGCTGATGTCTCGCGCGCTGTAACCCACAACAAGGGAATTTTCAACGGAATTGATGCGCTTGCAGTAGCCACCGGTAACGATTTTCGGGCCATAGAAGCCTGCGGCCATGCTTTTGCTGCAAGAAATGGTAATTATTCAGGGTTAACCGATGTGCAAATTCAGGATGGGAAATTCCGCTTTAGCATTGAACTGGCTTTGGCTGTTGGCGTGGTTGGTGGTGTAACTGCTGTTCATCCGTTGGCCAAACTTGCCATGCAGATTTTAGATAATCCTTCTGCTTCGGAATTGATGATGTATCTGGCTGTAGCCGGGTTAGCATCTAATTTTGGTGCTGTTAAAGCGCTGGTTTCAGTTGGAATTCAGCAAGGCCACATGAAAATGCATTTGAGTAATATCATGAATCAATTAAATATTCCTGAAGACAGGCAGGCTGATGTACAACACTATTTTCAGGATAAAACGGTGTCGTTTTCTGCGGTGGAAGAATATTGGAAAAATATAATTAAACACGAAGACACAAAGACACAAAAATGAATTATTTCTTCGTGACTTTGTGTCTTCGTGTTTACTATAAAATTACGAATATTGTCGATTCATTCTACATATCGCGCCAATGGCAAATTGCTTTTAACCGGTGAGTATTTGGTTCTTCACGGGGCGAAGGCAATTGCGTTACCATTAAAAGTTGGTCAGCAGTTAATTGTTTCTGAAACGAATACTTCTGAAACGATATATTGGCAGGCTCTTTACGATGGAAGGGCTTGGTTTTCATGCGAATTGAGCCCAACTGATTTTTCGGTTATAAGTACGAGTCATCCGGAGAAAGCCGAATCGCTCAGTCGGATATTTAAAACCATCAAAAGCTTGAATCCTGAATTTGTATTGCAGTCCGGAACAAAATTCGAAACTATCCTGGAATCAAATCCTGAGTGGGGTTTTGGCAGTAGCAGCACGCTGGTTAGTTTGCTTTCGCAATGGACCGGAGTTGATCCTTTTGTTCTGAATGACATGGTTTTTAAAGGTTCAGGTTTTGACATTGCATGTGCTACGGCTGACGGACCTATTTTTTATACGCGTAGTAAACCGGTTGAGACTATTTCGTTGAATTATCCGTTTTCTGATCAATTGTTTCTGGTGTATTCCGGAATAAAGAAGAAAACGGCAGCAGCGGTGAGTGATTTCTTAAAGGAGAGAAAAGTTTCGGCTCAGCAGATTGAAGAAGGATCAGCATTATCTGATGAATTTTCCCGGTGCGATGATCAGGATGAATTTAACCTTTTGATTCGGCAACACGAAAAGCTAATTAGCGATGTAACAGGGCGATTGCCAATTAAACCCGAGTTCTTCGCTGATTTTAAAGGTGAAATTAAATCGCTCGGGGCTTGGGGTGGTGATTTTTTTCTGGCTTCAACCTCTTTGCCTTTTTCAGGGGTAAGACAATACTTTGAAAACAAAGGATTGAAGACGGTGTTTAAATGGGGTGATTTGATTTTGAAAAGATGACAGGAAATACAAAACATATTCATCGGAGTGGGTGGCGATGCCCGTCGAATATTGCTTTGGTGAAATACTGGGGCAAACGCGATTTCCAGAAACCGATGAACCCGTCGCTGAGTTTTGTGCTTCGCAATGCTTTTACCGAAACATCGGTGGAATTGCATAAAGATGGGGACAAAAAGGTGGCGTATTATTTTGAAGGGGTTGAGAGTCCGTTTGGCGATCGCATTGAAAACTACCTAAATCACGTTTCCGGTCAGTTTACGTGGATAAATAAATACAATTTCAGGATTCACAGTCACAATAGTTTTCCGCATTCGGCCGGAATTGCCTCGTCGGCTTCGTCGTTTGGGGCGATGGCTTTGTGTTTAGCCGAGTTGGATTTTATCCATTCAGGAAAGGAAACGGACTGTCTTGAGTTTTGGCAAGAAGCTTCGGAACTGGCGCGCATGGGTAGCGGAAGCGCCTGCCGCTCGGTGTATGCCGGATTTTCTATCTGGGGACAAACACAGTTATTCGAATCGAGCAGCGACGAACATGCAATTCCGTTATCTGATGGAGTTCATCCGGTATTTTCAGGTCTTCGGGATGCCGTGCTGATGGTCGATTCGGGAACGAAGGAAGTTTCCAGTTCGGTTGGCCATCGGTTGATGGAAGGTCACCATTATCAGCGTTCGCGTATGGCACAGGCTCACGAAAACATCAACGAACTTTACCTGGCTTTGCTTACTGGCGATCGCAAAAAATTTATTGCCGTGGTTGAAAACGAGGCACTGAGCTTACATGCGATGATGATGACTTCGAATCCGTCGTTTTTGTTGCTGAAGCCAAACAGCTTGGAACTGATCGGCAGGATTCGGCAGTTTCGCGAAAAGTCGCTGATTCCGGTTTGCTTTACCATCGATGCGGGGCCAAATATTCACATGCTTTATTTTCAGGAGAATGAGATAGAAGTGAAGTCCTTCATTGAAAGCGAATTGTTGGCTTTCTGCGAGAACGGAAAGTGGATTGATGACCGGATTGGCACAAGACCGGAAAGATTAAATAACTGATACGAGTTACGGGTTCCGTGTTACGAGTTGGGAAAAACCAGTAACGCGTATCTCGTAACCCGCAACAAAATTTGAAATATGGAACTTGGAACTCATTTTAATTCAAAATTTCTTTTATTTGGCGAATATGGACTGATTTACGATGCAATGGCTTTGTCAGTTCCGTTCCCAAAGTTTTCGGGTTTTCTGGATTTTGACTCAGATCAGTCTCATCTGGAAAGCGTTACTGAAATCAGGAAATTTTACGAGTATCTGAAATCGCTAGATACTGCTCATCCGTTGAATTATCCGTTCGATCTGGACAGGTTTAAAAGCGATCTTGACCAGGGACTTTTCTTTCATTCAAACATTCCACAGCAATATGGACTTGGCAGCTCAGGCGCATTGGTGGCGGCACTTTTTAGCCGTTATGCGGTAATTTCTGTTCCGAAAGAGGAACTCGCTCCAGAAATCTTAAAAGCCGATTTTTCGATACTTGAAAGCTATTTTCATGGGAAAAGCTCGGGTCTTGATCCGCTGATTTCGTTTCTGAATAAACCCATTTTAATCGACTCGAAAAAGCAAATTTGTCCGATTGAATTTGATATGAGCAAATCTGGGTTGGCAATGGCTTTAATCGACACCAAAACGACCGGGGCAACAGGTCCTTTGGTTAAGCATTTTATCGATCTTTTTAACTTGCCTGA
>Ga0079306_1001962_pt1 | contig 12306 bp, 10 predicted proteins | sample Methanotroph_Enr_FD_79181 | JGI IMG/M metagenome (GOLD analysis project Ga0079306, IMG submission 79181) | Enriched soil microbial communities from Old Woman Creek wetland in Ohio, USA - Methanotroph_Enrichment_5 | ecosystem: Environmental > Terrestrial > Soil > Wetlands | place: USA: Ohio...
CCGGCACGGACGATGGCCTCATCCACGTCACCCGCGACGGCGGAAAGACCTGGCAGGACGTGACGCCGAAGGGCCTGCCCGCCTGGAGCAAGGTTGCGGGGCTGGAAGCCTCCCGTTTTGACTCGGGCACCTGCTACGCCGCCGTGAACGCCCTGCGTCTGGACGACCTGCACCCGCACATCCTGAGGACCCGCGACGGCGGGGCCACCTGGCAGGAGGTCGTGGCCGGCCTCCCGGCCGACGGGCCCGTCAACGTGGTGCGCGAGGATCCGGCGCGGCCCGGACTGCTCTACGCCGGCACCGAGCAGTCCGTCTTCGTGAGTTTCGACGCCGGGGACCACTGGCAGTCCCTCCAGCGGAACCTGCCCGCCACCTCCATCCGCGACCTGGTGGTGCATGACGACGACCTCGTGGTGGCCACCCACGGCCGCTCCTTCTGGATCCTGGATGACGTGGCACCCCTCCGCGAGCTGACCCGCGATCTGGCCGCCGCGCCGGTCCACCTCTTCCGGCCCCAGACGGCCCTGCGCTGGCGCACCAGCCTGAACACGGACACGCCCCTGCCTCCGGAGGAGCCCATGGGCGAGAACCCCCCGGACGGCGCCCTGCTGGACTTCTGGCTGAAGGCCCCGGCGAAGGAGGTCCGGCTGGAGATCCTCGATGCCCGGGGCGAGGTCCTGCGCACCTTCGACAGCCAGGACCGGCCCGAGCCCGTGGATCCCCTGAACCTGAATGTCCCCTCCTTCTGGATCCGGCCGCCTCAGGCCCTCCCGGCCTCCGCCGGCATGCACCGCTTCGTGTGGGACCTGCGCCTGGCGGCCCCGCCCGCCTTCCGCCACGAGCCCACCATGGCCGCCGAGCCCGCGGACACCCCCCTGGAACCCCGGGGCGTCCTCGTTCCCCCCGGCGCCTACCGGGTGCGCCTCACGGTGGACGGCCGGACGGAGGAGCAGCCCCTCGCCGTCCGCTTGGATCCGCGCGTCCCCACCTCGGCCTCGGACCTGGACCAGCAGTACGCCCTCGGCCGCGCCCTCACGGCGGCCATGGACCGCACCCACCGCGCCGTCGCCGAGGGCATGGCCGGCCGCTTCATCCCCGTGGACCGCATGAAGGCCCTCAACGGCCAGTTCGGCACGCTCCTGGTCCTCACCCAGCAGGCCGACACGGCGCCCACGCCCGCCCAGGCGCGGGCCTTCGAACACCTGAAGGCGGAGCTCCAGTCCCTGCTGGCCCGCTGACCGGGCGAAGCCCGGCCGGCACCAAGTCCCATCAATCCCTGAACTCCGGCGTCTGGCGGCTCATGCTGGCCATCATCGCCGCCTGGATGTCCTGGGACACCAGCATGGCGGCATTCCAGGTGGCGATGTGGGCCAGGCCGTCGGCCACGCTGTGGTCGCGGGCGTGGTTGAGCATCTCCTTGGTGCCGCGGATGGAGAGGGGCGACCTGGCCGCGATGGTCCGTGCCAGGTCCAGTACCCCGGCCACCAGGGCCTCGGACGTCTCGAACACCCGGTTCACCAGCCCGCAGGCCCGGGCCTCCTCGGCCAGGATCTTCCGGCCCGTGTAGGCCCACTCGCGCACGAGGCCCGGGGCCACCAGCTTCGGCAGCCGCTGGAGGGTGCCCACATCCGCCACCATGCCGATCTCGATCTCCTTGATGGAGAAGTGGGCGTCAGCCGAGCAGTAGCGCAGGTCTGCCGCCGCCACCAGGTCCAGCCCGCCACCCACGCAGGCCCCGTGGATGGCGGCGAGCACCGGCTTGCGGCAGCGCTCCAGGCTCGTGAGGCAGTCCTGCAGGTCGAGGATGGCGCGACGGAGGTTCTCGTTGGTGCGGCCCGGGCACTCGTCCTTGATGACCTGTTGCACGCCCATGAGCATGGCCAGATCGATGCCCGAGCAGAAGTGCTTGCCGCTCCCCGCCAGGACCACCACCCGCACCGCGGGCGTGGCGTCGGCCCAGGCCATGACCGCGCGCAACTCCTGCCAGAGGGCCTCGTTCAGGGCGTTGGCCTTGTCCGGACGATCCAGGTGGACCCTTGCCACGTGGCCCTCCAGTTGGACCGCCAAGGCCGTGAACGCAGGGATCGGGGTGTCGGACATCTCGCTTCCTTTCAGAGTTCGTTCCAGAGGGACCGGAGCTGGCCGCTGGCGCCTGCCGCCAGGGCCTTCACGGAGGCGCGCAGTCCCCCGGGCAGGCGGCGAGCCGCCTCCAGGGCCTGGAGCCGGAGCGGCGGGGTGAGGCCCGCCCAGGCCCCGTGGAGCGCCTCCACCCACGCCGCGTCGCCCAGCGCCGCCCGGGGGGCCCAGCGCCAGGGGGCGCCCAGCCCGGGCTCACGCAGGGCCGCCAGCGCTTCGGCCCCCTGGCCCGTTCGGAGCGCCAGGGCCGCCGCGGCCTCGGCCGCCTCCCGCTGGGCAAAGGGATCGGACAACAGATCCAGCAGCGCGGACAGGGCCGTCGCCTCCCCCACGTCCCCGAGGGCCTGGGCCAGGGCGAAGCGGGCCCCCTCGGAGGCGCTGGACAGGGCCGCCAGCAGCCAGGGACCGTCTCCGGACCGGACCGCCATCCGAAGACCTTCCGCCGCCGACCGCCGCACGCCCACCGGCCCGGTGCCCAGGGCATCGAGGTAGGGAGCCAGCCGTTCTTCCGGGCCTTCGCCGAGGCCTCCCTCGGCGCTGCCGGCCGGCCGGATCCTGGCCACGGTGGCCGCCTCGCGGTCCTCCATCCGGTAACCCGGAAGGGGCTCCCCGCCCCAACCGGCGGCCTCGGCACTCTCCAGCCAGGTCGACAGTTCCTGTCCGAATGCCGCCATGTCCGGAAGGCGCTTGGCGGGATCGGGCTGCAGGCTGCGGAGGATGAGGCCCGCCAGCCGCGGGGGGAAGCCTGGCCGCGCAGCCGCCGGGGGCAGCTGGACCTGGGCGTAGGCCTGCCCCGTGGTGAATTCGTAGAGGATGGCGCCCAAGGCGTACACGTCGCAGCGGCCGTCCACCCGCCGGGGGTCGCCGTGCTGTTCCGGCGCCATGTAGCCCAGGGTGCCCACCACCATCTGGCTGCGGGTGGCACGGGTGCGGCCCTCGGCACCCTCCCAGAAGCAGACGCCGAAGTCGGTGACCTTCAGGCGGCCGTCGGCGGCGAAGAGCAGGTTCGAGGGCTTGAGGTCGCGGTGGACCACGCCGGCCTGGTGGGCGAGGTGGAGGGCCCCGCAGACGGGCACCAGGCGGCCCACGAGGCGGGCCGGAGCCTCGCCTCGGCAGGCCTTCACACTGCCCCCCGGCAGCAACTCCATCACCAGATAGGGCCAGGCGCCGCTGCGGCCGAAGGCGTAGACCTCCACCAGGTGCGGATGGGACAGGCGAGTGAGCACCTCCCCCTCGCGCAGGAAGCGTCGCACCAGGGTCTCGTCTCCATGGACCTCGGGCCGGAGGAGCTTCACGGCGGACTGGACGCCGGGGTGGAAGCGGTCCTCGCCCCGGAAGACCAGGGCCATGCCGCCTTCGCCGAGGGGCTCCAGCAGCCGCACGCCGCCGATCTGCGCCGGTGGCCGCAGGCGGCTCATGGGGCCGTGGCGCAGCGGTTCCGGCCCCCGGCCTTGGCCCGGTAGAGCGCGGCGTCTGCCCGGGCCAGCAGGGCCCCGCCATCGGGATCCCCGGGCATCAGTTCCGCCACGCCCAGGCTGCAGGTGGGGCGCAGGGGACGGCCCTGCACGTCGATGGACTCCCGCTCCAGGTTCCGGCGCAGCTCCTCCGCCAGGCTGAGGGCCATCGCGGCGGTGGTCTCGGGCAGCACCACCACGAACTCCTCGCCTCCCAGCCGGCCCACCTGGTCGGAGCCCCGGAGGCGGCCCAGGAGCAGTCCCCCGAACATGCGCAGAACCTGGTCGCCGGCGGCATGGCCGTGAATGTCGTTGATGCGCTTGAAGTGGTCCAGGTCGGCGAGGATCAGCGAGAGCGGACGGCGGTGGCGGCGGGCCAGGTCGTAGTGCTTCTCGAGCTGGTGGAGGAGGGTGGCCCGGTTGTTCACGCCGGTGAGCGGATCGACCGTGGTCTGGGCCACCACCGCCTCGTGGTACTGCCGCTCCACGGCGTCCAGCCGCTTGAGCTTGAAGGCGTGGCCACCCACGCGGAGCACATCCCCGTGCCGTAGGATCGCGGGCTCCCGGGACGCTTCCACCTTCCGGCCGTTCAGGAAGAGCCCGTTGGTGGAACCCAGATCGTGCAGCTCCACGGCCTCCCCGCCCGGGGCGGCCTCGAGGCGGGCATGGTGCCGGCTCACCTCCGGCTCGTCCAGCCAGAGCAGGTTCTCCTGGGAGCGGCCGATGGTGAGGCCGCCGGCCGGCAGGGGGATCAGCTCACCGATGGGATGGCCCACGTAGCGGATGAGGGCCCATTCCCTCGGGGCGGGAACCTCCTCGGGCGGAGGCTCGCCCGCGGCGCGGGTGGCCGGGTCCCAGGGAGTCAGGTCGGAGGGATTCGAGTCGAAGGGCATGGATCCATGAAGTCTACCCCGACCTAGCCCTGAAGGGCGTGAACGCAGACCCGGTTCCGGCCCCCCGACTTCGCGAGGTAGAGGGCCGTGTCAGCCCGGGCCAGCAGCTGGCCCGGCTCCTGGTCCGTGCCGAGCCGCTCGGCCACACCCAGGCTGCAGGTCACCTCCAGGGGGCCCGTGGGGAGCATCACGGGGGTGGCGGCCACGGCCTTGCGCAGACGTTCCGCGAACTGGCGCCCGCCTCCAAGGTCCGTCTCGGGAAGGACCATGAGGAACTCCTCCCCTCCGATGCGCCCGGCCAGGTCCGCCTCCCGGAGGTTGGCCCGCACGCGGTCCCCGAAGGACTGGAGCACGAAGTCTCCCACGCCATGCCCATGGACATCATTGATCCGCTTGAAGTTGTCCAGGTCGCACACCACGACGGAGAGGGGGCGGTCATACCGCAGGCTCAGGCCGAACCGGTTCTGGAACTCCGTCAGGGCATTCCCGCGGTTGGCGAGGCCCGTGAGGGGGTCCCGGGTGCTGAGGTCCAGCAGCGTCTCATGGAAGGCCCGTTCCAGGGCGTCCATGGCCACCAGCTTGAGCACGTGGCCACCGATGCCGATCCGGTCCCCGGCCTGCAGCTCCACGACCGCACGGAGGGTCTCGCCATTGACGCGGGTACCGTTGGTGGAACCCAGATCCTCCAGCCAGAGCCTCGATCCGCCGGGATCGATCTCCAGGTTGAGGCGGGCGTGGGTCCGGCTCACCTCGCTGTCCATCAGGGCCACGGTCACGTTCGGCGCCCGGCCGATGAGGGTTTCGCCGGGGGCCAGCGGGAAGATCCGGCCCAATGCTGCGCCGGCATAGGCCACCAACGCCCATCCGGTCAGATCCGCCGGTGCGTCCCCCTCCGCCCGGAGGCGGACCACCGTGGGCATCTCCGGATAGACGGGTCCTGTCTCGGATGCCGACGCGGCAGGCTTTCGGGCATCCTTCGGGTTCACGAATCCTCCAGGTAACAGCTGAGCAGCGCGCCGTCGTCCTTGCGGCGGGCCAGGATGAACGGGACACGGGGGGCCTTCAGCGCCTCGGCTTCCAGGCGCACCAGGATACGTCCGCGCCGGGCGTCGTGCCTAAGGTCCCCCACGCCCTTCCGGGGCAGGTGGAAGAGCCCCAGCACCTCCAGGTTCCGCACGTTCTCGCCAGTATTCCGGACCATCTGGAGGCTGTAGCGCATCCAAATGCCCTTCGGCAGGCGCTGGATGTCCTCCCCCTGGATGGCCACGGGCAGGGCGAGCATGGTCTCGAGGCCGGACCGCCCTCCCCCGCCCTTGAGCAGCGGATCCACCCGGCGCGTGCCGGGAAGGGACAGCAGGTCCAGGAGCCGACGAGCCGCCGGACGGGGCGGCGGGTCCAGGCGGCCCCGGGTCTCGGCCTTGCCAGGCAATGGCGGTACGGCCACACGAGCGGCCAGACCAGGGACCAGGGGCGCCATCCTCAGCACCGTGGCCTCCGCCCCCCAGCGGGCCCAGCCCAACTCCGCCCGCAGCTCGGCCCGGAGAGGCTCCATGCCACGTTCCCGCGCGGCCTGCTCCAGCGAGGGCATGATCCGAAGTTCCGCAGAGAGCGGATCGTGCCCGGCCTTGGACTCGGCTACGGGGCCAGCCGCCGCGTGGGACTGGAGGCGGAAGGCTCCCGCACGGACCTCCCGGACCGGAGGATCCGAGAACACGCGGCGGAGCGTCTCCGCCGCGTCCGCCATCGCGCCCTTCACTCGCCCCAGCATCAGCCTTCCTTCACGACGAGGCTCTGCAGGGCCGCCGCCACCCGCTCCAGGGGTTCGGTGAGATCCATGTGATAGCCCGCCTCCAGCAGCTTCTGCACGGCCTGCTCCTGGGCCACCGTATCCACCGAGGCGGCGAAGATCACGCGGAGCGGCGCCGCTCCCTCCGATACCTGCAGCAGCAGCTCGCGCGGCCCGGCCCGGAATGCGTCCCCGGGTTTCGACAAGGGCTGCTCCTGGCTCTTCTGCACTGCCAGGGCCGGGAACCGCGCATCGCCTGACCAGCCCCCGGCCAGTTCCGTGGCGCTGAGGATGAACAGGTCCGGCGCCGTCTTCAGCTCCTTCAGGAGGGTCTTCTGGATGACCTCCTCCTTCAGGTGCGGCTCCAGGGATTTGCCGTACAGGATGCTCTGCAGGCGGGTGGGTGTGATGGGTTCCGTGTAGCGGAAGTCCAGCGGGATGCCCGACGGGTCCGTGACCAGCAGGCCACCGAGGTAGCTCGCCCCTTCCTTCACCGCCATGAAGTAGGCCAGTTTGATCGGATCCGCCATTGGATGCCCCTCTGTCGCTAGGCTCCCACCCTACATCGGTGGAACCCCCCCTTGTCTTTTGACGTGTACCTGGTACATTGATTCTTCCACTCGTTGGGGAGTGGTCTAATGGTAGGACAACAGATTCTGGTTCTGTCAGGTGAGGGTTCGAGTCCTTCCTCCCCAACCACTCAAAACTCGGTACATGGTCCCATCGTCTAGCGGTTAGGACGACGCCCTCTCACGGCGTAAACAGGGGTTCGATTCCCCTTGGGACTACCAAACGGCCCGGCGAACGCCGGGCCTTCCATTTTAGTCCCGAGGGGAATCGAAGTCACAGGTGGCGCGCAGGTAGGGCCAATAGGCCGAAGCCCGTGCCTATCCAGCCGGATGGCCGGAACCGTCTCCTCGTAAGACGCGACCGCAGGCGCAGCGTGGAAGTGGACACCCTCTCGAGGCCTCCACCGCCACGCTGCGCCTGTGCGGCGCCACCCTTCGGCCTATGATTGGATACGATTGCATCCTTTTCCCGAAGCAGGGGCGTCGATGTCCCTTCCGGCAGGCAGTCGGCTTGGTCCGTACGAGGTGGTCCGTCCCATCGGCTCGGGCGGAATGGGCGTGGTGTACCTGGGGCGGGATCCACGCCTGGGGAGGGCCGTGGCGATCAAGGTGCTCCCGCCCAGCTTCGCCGCCGACCCGGACCGCCTCCAGCGCTTCGAACGGGAGGCCCGGATGGCGGGTGCACTCACCCATCCGAACATCCTGACGGTCCACGACGTGGGCGCGTGCGAGGGCTCGCCCTACCTGGTCATGGAACTGCTTGAGGGCGAAACGCTGCGGGACCGACTCAAGGGCGGCGCCCTGCCCGTCCGGATCGTGGTGGAGTTGGCGACGCAGTTCGCCCGTGGCCTCGCCGCCGCCCATGCCAAGGGCCTCGTCCACCGCGACCTCAAGCCGGCGAACCTCTTCATCACCCGAGATGGCCGCCTGAAGATCCTGGATTTCGGTCTCGCCAAACAGGTTCCGATCCCGGGTCCCGGACCCGGACCCGGAAGCCAGCTGCCCACCCAGGATGCCAGCGGTCACACCCTGGAGGGGCTCGCGCTCGGCACCGTGGGCTACATGAGCCCCGAGCAGGTGTCGGGCAAGCCGGCGGATGCGCGCAGCGATCTGTTCAGCTTCGGTGCGGTGCTCTACGAGATGCTCAGCGGCTGCCGGGCCTTCGATCGCGACAGCGCCATCGAGACCATGAGCGCCACGCTGAAGGAGGATCCGCCCGAGCTCAGCACGCCGAGCGGTCCCCTGCCACTGTCCCTCCACCGCCTCGTGGCCCGCTGCCTGGAGAAGGACCCCGACCGCCGCTTCCAGGGCGCCGAAGAACTCGTCCAGCGCCTTGAGGCGATCCTCGCCGGACCCGCCCTGGCCACGGGACCGACCTGGCACCGGCGCCTCCGGGGGCTCCTCGGACCGCGTCCCTGGGCGCTCCCCTTCGCCGCCCTGGTCCTGCTGGCCACGGAAGGAGGGGCGCTCCTCTGGACCGCCCGGCCCCGGTCCGGCGCACTCCCGTCCCCGGGCATCTCCAGCGTGCTGGCCCTCCCCGCCAAGGTGCTGGGATCCGAGCAGGCCGCCTTCCTCACGGACGCCATCCCGGACACCCTCTCCACCCTGCTCGCGGGCGTGGAGGGGCTGGACATGAAGATCCCCCCCACCAGCGTCCAGGTGGAGAAGGTGAAGGGGGACCTTGAGCGGATCGCCGAGGCGTACCGCGTGAAGCACCTGTTGCTGAGCACGGTGACCGCCCAGGAGGAGGGGCTGATCCTCAACGTGAAGCTGGTCGAGGCCAGCACCCAGAAGGTGCGCTGGGCCGGCCAGTACGAGGGTCGACGGGCCGCGTACAACGCCCTTCTCCGGGAGGCGGCCGAAGGCGTGGCGCGGGTGCTGAAACCGGGCTCGGCGGGCCAGGTGGTGAACGCGGGGGCGACGCCGACCACGGAGGCAGAGCTGGCCCTGAAGGAAGGGCAGCACTACACGGCCCGGTTCGTCGCCTACAACCAGATGCCCGACTTCGAGCGGGCCAGGGACGCCTACGGGCGGGTCCTCAAGGCGGAACCGGCCTCGGCCCAGGCCCTCGGGGAGCTGGCCTACCTTTGGGTGTTCCGGTCCTGGCAGGGCTCCGCCGATGCCCCCGCCTGTGCCGCAGAGGCGGAGCGGGAGGCGCGACGGGCCCTCGCACTGGACCCCCGTACCGCCATCGCCTGGGCGGCCCTGGCCCAATCCGCCTCCCTCGAGGGACCCGCCGTCCTGGAACGTCGCCTCGCCTACGCCATCCGGGCGGCGAATCCCAAAGCGAATCACCCTGATTTCGGCACCGCCATCGGAGGCAGCGTCGGAGGCCCCATCCTCATGGCCGCCAGCGGCCGCCTCGCCTTCGAGCGGAAGCCCCTCGAACCCCTGTGGGGGGGCATGGGCGCCTACGGCCTGATCTGGCAGGGCAGATCCAGGGAGGCCCTGCAACTCCTGGAGCGGGTCCTGGCGGTGGAACCCGGCTTCCGGTTCGGCCTCGTGGCGAAGGCCGAGGCCCTGGTGGGACTGGGACGGCTGGAGGAGGCGGAGGCCCTCCTGAAGCGGTGCATGCCCCAGGAACCGGAACAGACCCTGGATGCGGAACTCTGGCGGCAGGTCCGCTTCCAGCTCGCCATCGCCCAGGGGGATGCAGCCACAGCCACCCCCATCGCGGATCGCGCGGCGAGGCTCTGGCTCCGACCCGGGGCCGCGACTTTCGATTTCAACGCGGCCTGCACCATGCCCCCGGGCCTCGTGCGCCTGGGCCGGCGGGAGGAGGCCCTCCGGTTCCTCGAGATCTCCATGCGCCGGCTGCCCTCCGCGGAAGGCCTCCTCTGGGTGCTCGACCACCCCGACCTCCGACCTCTGCACGGGGATCCGCGGTACGAACGGCTCCGGGCCCAGGGAAAGCGGGACCTGAACCTGGCCCTGGGGATGCTGCAGAAGGCCCTGGACCGTGGCGAGCTCCCACCCTCCTTCTACGAGACGCTGGCCGAGCTGCGGGGGTTGCAGAACCGGACGCCATGAGATGGCGTGCCCCGGTCTGAGAGCAGGGTCCACCGGTTCCGGTGATCAGAGCGTCGCTTCCAGACCAGGAGGATTCGAGGGGAGGGGGTCAGCGACTCCTCCCGTTCGGGTCGGGCAGGAGGACGCCCCCTCCGCCCAGCACCAGGTCCCAGCCCTCGGGCGTCAGCACGTAGGAGCGGTTGACCTCGCGCTTCAGGAAGCCCAGGTCCTCGAGTTTCGGGAGGGCATCCTCCGCGGGCACTGGAGCCGGATCTCCCATGGGGAAGAACTGGATGGAGCCCTCCCGGGAGATGCCGAACCCGATGCGCCCCTCGGGGTTCCCGGAGGCCAGGCGAAGAATGTGGAGATCGTGGGGCGTCAGCTGCATGTCACCTCCCGGGGTGTCTCCGCCCAGGTCCAGGCACACGGCGAATTCGTGGGCCGACAACGACATGTCACCTCCAAGGGATCGATGATCCGCCGGCTTTTTCCACATTCAAGTTAATTATTGTTAAGAACTCCCCGCCACCAAGTGTCCATGAAGGGGTTCTGGCCGTTCAGGGATGGGCCGCCTTGTGTTTCGATGGATCATGCGCCCACGACTCCCCTGGCTCCTTCCCCTCGCCGCAGCCGCAGGGATCTTCTGGCTCAGCGCCCAGTCGCAGTACCCGGGCGGCCTCCAGCTCCTCCCGCCCCTGGACAAGCTGGCTCACGCCACGGTGTTCGGCCTGCTGGCCCTGGCCCTGGACCTGGCCCTTCGGATCAACGCCCCTGGGCTGCCGATGTACAAGCGGCACCTGCTGGTGGTCGCGGCGGTGTCGCTCTATGGCGCTACGGACGAATGGCACCAGTTCTTCGTGCCGGGACGCGACTGCGATGCGCTCGACTGGATCGCGGACACCCTGGGGGCCGCCCTGGCCCTCGCAGTGGCCTCTCTGCCCCTCGTGTTCAGCCGCCGCCTCGGGCCGGTCTCGTGGCGACGGGGAACCCCGGCCCGCCCTCACCCGGAACGTGAACTCATCCTCGTGGCCGATCCCCATTGGGGGGACGCCCTCACCGGCCTGAAGGCGGCCACCGCCGCCCACCCTGAGGCCGACTGGCTGTTCCTCGGGGATGTGTTCGATGTCTGGGTGGGCTTCCCGGGCATGGAGACGGAGGCCCAGCGGACCTTCCTCGCCTGGGTGGACCAGCGTCGGGCGGCAGGCCGATGGGTGGGCCTGTGGCTGGGCAACCGCGAGTATTTCCTCGACCGCCATGCGGCCCGGTTCGACCTCCTGGGCGAGGGCCTCGGCGGTGCCCTGCCGGACGAGGCCCTCGCCTGGGAGCATGGTGACCTCGTCAACACCGCAGACCGCCAGTACCGGACCTGGAACCTGGTGTCGCGCTCCGGGCTCGTCTGGCTGCTCTTCCGCCTCCTGCCCGGGAGGATCGCGCGACGCGTGTCCGCCTGGCTGGAACAGAAGCTCCACACCACCAACACCGCCTACAAGCTCACCTTCCCCCGGGAGGCCTTCCGCGCCGCCGCCCAGGCCCACCCCGGCGCGACCTTCCTCACCGGCCACTTCCACACCCACGAGGTCGAGGCCAACGGCATCGCCCTGCCCTGGGCCCATGAGGGCACGTTCATGGTGTGGCGGGGCGGGAGCGTGGAGGCGCTGGGGTAGAGGGCCCACCGGGAGGCCCCATGGAAAGCGCTGGTCGCGGAAGAAGGCCGGAGTCCACGGAAGCAGTCTGGAACGGCTCAACAGGAGGCGAAGGCTGCATCCGGTGATGAATGCAACGCGATTTCTCTTCCGCGCCTTACGCGAAATTCCGGGCCTTCCGCGATCAGCCCGCCTACAGCCCCAGCAGGTCCGCCACTTCGCGCCTCAATTCGGCGATGCCACTGCCCTTGGCGGCGCTGACCCAGGCAATGTCGGCGCTGTGCAGGCCCAGGTCGGCGGCCACGTCCTTGCGCTGCTTGAGGGCCTTGCTCGGCTTCACCTGGTCGGCCTTGGTGGCCACGATGCGGTGGGGCAGCCCTTCGGCCCGGAGCCACTCGATCATCGCGTGATCCAGCTTGGTGGGGCCCACTTCCGCGTCCACCAGCACGAAGACCATGCGCAGGGTGGCCCGACCCGTCAGATAGCCCTCGACCATCCGCTGCCAGGTGGCGCGCTCAGCCGCGGGCCCCGTGGCGAAGCCGTAGCCGGGGAGATCCACGATCCAGCGATCGGGCCCCGTGAGGAACACGTTGATGAGCCGCGTGCGGCCCGGCGTCTTGGACACCCGCGCCAGCTGCTTCTGGTTGGCCAGGGCGTTCAGCAGGGAGGACTTCCCCACGTTGCTGCGCCCCACAAAGGCCACCTCCGCGTGGCAGACGCCGAGTGTCTTCACGTCGGAGGCGGAAGTGACGAAGCGGGCATCGGTGAGGGGCTGGGCCATGGGGATCCTGTCGGCAGTCTCCAGACTACCGCCCC
>Ga0079306_1001963_pt1 | contig 12305 bp, 13 predicted proteins | sample Methanotroph_Enr_FD_79181 | JGI IMG/M metagenome (GOLD analysis project Ga0079306, IMG submission 79181) | Enriched soil microbial communities from Old Woman Creek wetland in Ohio, USA - Methanotroph_Enrichment_5 | ecosystem: Environmental > Terrestrial > Soil > Wetlands | place: USA: Ohio...
AAAGAAAGGTATGGCGGGCGAGCGTAACGATGGTTAACGGTGTCATTCCCAATACGAGGGAGTATATAATATAGATAAAATACAATATGGCCAGCAAAGAGAAGTACGTGCTTAATAGCAGGTGATTGGGTTTGCCTCTCACTAGAGCCTTCACCGTGGTGATGATCAGGAATATGTCGATCACTGAGAAGGAAATACCTGGAGCCAGTTTAAAAAGGGGCAGCCGATGGATTGTTTCCCCTGAGCTTCCAAAAAACAAGGACCCTGGTGCGCATACAAGAATGAAGAATACTGCATACCAGAAGTAGTCCTTTTTGGAGAAATAGACCAGGGCCAGAAGGCCTACAAAGAAGATTCTGTTCATTATGCTTGGTAACAGGTAAACTGATACAAAACAAGCGGCTATGGTGAGGAAGAAAAGCTGGAAATCTTTCTTTGGGACCTTATCCATTGGTATGTTTGTTATGAAAGTAATCGTGAGAGGGCAACCGAAAGCAAGCCTGGGACAAGCTTGTATCTGTGCAAAAAATCAGGCAGAAAATGAATGTGTCAAACATAATGGTTTAGCATTCATCATCGAGTAATTCAAATTCTTTTGGATGTTCCAGGATATTGACAATATGCCGAGCCCATTGGATCCAGGTAAATCGTTGAGTTACTTTCTGGTAAAGTTTTTCAGCCATTTCGTTCCGTTCGTTATCATGTTCTGAATAATACTTTGCCTTTTCCCGAAGTTCAGGGATTGTATCAAAAGTGACAATTTCATCAGCATTGAATAATTTCCTGAGGGACTTTCGGTTGTCAATGATCTGGAATCCCTTTGTTGCAGCAATTTCAAATGTCCTGGGCTGAAAACATGTGGCCAGTTGTGGAGCCGGCAGGTTCAGGTTAATCTTGCTGAGGGTATAGAGTTTCCTTAATTCTCCGAGCGGAAGTCGTGTCCCCATAAAATTCTTCCTGAGTTCGGGGAGATATCTGAAACGAAACGGCCAGTTATTATCACCCCAGATTTTGAGATCCATATCAGCAACAAATGAAAGCACATCTGACCTGTAGGCTCCTTCTGCTTTAAAACCGTAAGAAGACCCTGTAAAGGAAAGATCACATGTATACAGATCAATATCAGCCTGGGATAGCGTGTTTTTATCGATAGGGTAGTAACAAGCAGGGTCAAATCCTGCATAGTGCCAGTACATCAGTGCGTTGGGAGCCACTTTCCTGAGATTGACATTCCAGGTAGTTTCCGGGTTAAAAATGAAATCAAAATACTTAAGGCTATGAGGGAAATCTGCAACGTACCGGGTCGAATCCCAGGGGTCATCCCCAAGGACACATACCATCAGGCATTTGCACTGTTCCCTTATAGCTTTGATCGTAGTAGGGTATAAATAGCTTTCATTGAATACCAGGAAAACATTGGGTTTTTCGTTCACGCAATCCTTCAGTACTGATTCGTTGTACTTTTTAAGTAGGTATTGCATTTCGGTATTCCGAATCTTGGTGATCTGGTGCAGTTTGAAGAAATGCAGGGTCCTGCTTAATTCAAATGTTCGTGAATTGGTGGCTACCTCCACCCGATTCCCTTCGAATGCTTTCACGAAAAACCCGTGAAAATCAACGATCCAGGGGATTCTTGGAATAAAGACTTTCATATGGATAAGAAATAAGTAGTTATAATTCTTTTGACTGGCTCTTCTGGATCACTTTGATAGGAACCCCGGAAGCATATGAATAGGCGTCTACATTCTTGTTGACCATGGAGCAGGCAGCAATACTGGCAAATGCACCGATCTGGATACCATGTTTAATTAGCGAATTGGAATAGACCATGGCACCTTCCCCAATGATCACTCCTCCCCGGTCCTCAGTATAGTCCCTGTCTTCAACGGTCTCACCCTGGAAGTACCCGGAATGGGTCCATATCTGGACTCTTGAGCCAATGCTGGATGCATTCATAAACGATACCGGCATGGTAAGGTCTACGATCACCCTATGACCAATGTATACATTGTTGCCAATGGTAAGATTTTCAAAAGGTTTCTTCTTCCCAAATGGCCTGTGGAGGTATATCCCTCTTTCAATAAGCCCCCCCTCTCCAATTGTTGCACCATATTTTCTAAGGTATTTGACCAGGAACCTGTAAGGAATTTTTTCGATTATTGCTGATAATCCATACGGTCCATGCATTTTAAGGCCATAGCTGCAACGTAAGGCCCATGTCCGGTCTTCTATCCACAAGAAAATAGTTTTCATAATCTATAACTTTTACAACCGTCCAAATACTTTTTTAACTGCAGTAACCACCATTTCCCTTTCAATTATTGTAAGTGATGGATAGATGGGTAATCTTAACAAACCACCAAAGAAACGCATGGAGCCAGGCATTTGCTCGTCCGTTGACAAGGCTTTATATAGCTTATTCCTGTGAAGGGGGGTATAGTGAACATTCACCATTACCCCTTCGGCACGCAAGGCATCCATAATCCAGTATTTATCGGCCATGGGAACAAGTATCCCGAATAAATGCCAATTGCTTTCACAGCCCTGCGTTATTCGTAGAAATTCAAGTCCTTCAATACCTGAAAGTTCATGTATATAAAATGAAGCAATCTCCTTCCGGATTGCATTCATCGTATCCAGTTTTTTTAATTGTGTAACGCCTAATGCTCCCAGGATATTCGACTGAACATAGGAATTACCTATCTCTACATATTCATAATATCCACGCGTCAGATTATCTGTAAGATACGAATACTTGTCCGTCCCTTTCTCCCGAAGGATTTTAACACGAGCAGCAATTTCATCATCATCAGTCACTAATGCGCCTCCTTCACCGGTGGTGAGGTTCTTGGTGCCATGAAAACTGAACGTGGATACAGGGGCTTGTTGACCGGTTTTTTCTCCTTTATAGAGGGAGCCAATTGATTGAGCAGTATCATGAACTACATAAATGCCATACTTAGCAGCAATAGCCATAATTTCATCCATTTCAGCAGGAATGCCAGCGTAGTCTACTGCTGCAATAGCAACTGTATGGCCAGTAATATAACTTTCAAGTTTGGTGGTATCAAGGCTTCCATTATCAGCATATACATCGGCCAGCACGATTTTCAGGTTATTGTACAAAGCTGCCAATGCTGTGGAAGTATATGTAAAATTGGGACAAATTACTTCGCTCCCTTCCGGGAATTCCATTACCCTGAATGCCAGTTCAAGAGCTGAGGTAGCTGAATTGACAAACAGAACATGTTTTACCCCCAGGTACCTGGCCAGGGTATCTTCAAATTCACGGCAGTCAGGACCGTCGCCTGAAACAAAGGTTGACCGCAGTGATTTATCAACTGCTGTAAAATCTTCTTCATCAAGATAAGGTTTATGAATCAGGATGGGAACCTTTGAAACTGGTGTACCGCCGTTGATGGCTAATATGGGATTTTCTTTGTGCATTAATGAATCAGTATTCAGTTTGATAAAGTTTGCAGAGTTTCAACGTTGCTTTGTCTAAGAATTATGGAACTACAAGGGAACAGAACAAAGTCGAAAGGTTGGGTTAATTATCGTTGCAATATTCTTTTCAGTTTCCTAAACTCATCCTCTCCAGTTCGCCCGCTCTCCCTACCGCCATTTCATATAGAATGAAAGAGCTAATTGTCTTTCTGACTCTCCAGGTACCAATCATACATCTTTTGAATTCCTTCTTCCAGTTCGGTTTTGTACTTCCAGCCGAGGCGATTCAATTTGCTTACATCAAGCAGTTTGCGGTGTGTGCCATCCGGTTTTGTGTGATCGTACCAGAAATTTCCCCTGAACTTGGTCACGTTTTTGATATGGATAGCTAATGCATTAATAGAGAGGTCTTTACCTGGACCTATGTTATAGAAATAGTTCTTGCTTGCATGAGAACTACCATCCTCAGCCATATTAAAGTTCTCAAACAGGAATAATACCGCATCTGCAAGGTCGTCAACAAAGAGGAATTCCCTCAGGACCTGCCCTGTCCCCCAAATATCAATATGGGGTTGAGGAAATACATGAATACCATTTGCATCCAGGATCTTTATTATGACATCATTCTCTGCTGTACCATCAATTCCATCTATAGGATTCTTATTCAGATCTCTTCTCACAGCTAGCCAGTCATTCTGTTCAAGGCATTTTGCCAGGTGCATCTTACGCATCAGTGCTGAAAGGACATGTGATTTCTTCAGGTCAAAGTTGTCATTAGGACCAAACAGGTTACAGGGCATTACCGAGAAAAAGTTACATCCGTATTGTCTGAAGTAACTTTCACACATTTTGAGGCCAGTAATTTTTGCAATGGCATAGGGTTCATTGGTTTCCTCAAGTGAACTGCTGAGCAGGCAGTCTTCAGAAATTGGCTGGGGCGCCATTTTCGGATAGATGCAGCTGCTGCCCAGGAAAACCAGTTTTTTGACCCCATGGATGAAACTCTGGTGAATTACATTATGCTGTATGATGAGGTTATCGCTGATAAATTGTGCACGGTAAATGTTATTGGCTACAATCCCACCCACTTTTGCAGCAGCAAGAAATACGTATTCAGGCTTTTCGGAAGCAAAAAAAGCTTCTACATCTGCCTGCCTGCTTAAATCGAGTTCTGCATGCGTCCGGGTAATGATTGAAGTATATCCAGCAGCAGTAAGTTTCCTCATAATAGCTGAACCTACCATGCCTTTGTGGCCGGCTAAATATATCTTGGCGTTCTTATTCATTTATGAGTTTTTTAAGAATTATTATTGTTTTCGGGCCAGGATTGCCCGGATGTTCCCTTCATCATCGGTTACTGATTCAACCTGGTAAAACTTCTTACTGTTCTTGCATAGTTTGAGCATAAAGGGCCCTTGACCTACTCCTACCTCAAAAATTAACCAACCGGGTTTTGTGAGGAACTTAGGCGATTCACTAACAAGCTTTTTAACCATATTGATTCCAAACATTCCTCCATCAAATGCAAGGTATGGTTCATGTGAAGAAATCTCTTCGGACATTTTTGGAACCATTGCACTTGAGATATAAGGAGGATTGCAGACGATCAGGTCGATTTGTTCATAAAACTCATCCTTTTCGAAAGGTTCAAAAAGATCACCCTGCATTGTTTGAACGCGATCTTCCAGTTGAAGAAATGCAATATTTTCCCTTGCCAGTGTAAGCGCTTCATGAGACAGGTCGGAAGCATAAACGATGGTGTTAGGATTGAAATAGGCCAGGGCCAGTCCTAGGTTTCCTCCGCCACAACCCATATCTATCACTTTCACACTATGTTTCTGCTGTGATAGCTGGTAAGAAAGTTCCAATGCTCTTTTTCCAAGGATTTCCGTTTCCTTGCGGGGAATTAATGCACGGTAATCAGCAATTAATTCGATGCCCATAAAATTCTGCCGACCGACAATATGAGCCAGGGGCTTGTTGTTAAGCCGTTGGGCCAGAAGGCGGTATAAAGTACGTGTTTGTTCACGGGTAAGTTCGGGAAGAGGGAGTTTATTTGCTTGTTCACTTGAAATAGCTAGACCGATGGAGGCAAACCAGAGTGCTTTTATCGTAGAATCAACGGTTTCCTCGGATTTGTCATCCTGGAGGAGCAGTTTCTTTTCTAATTTGGGTTTCAGCCTGTTAAATCGTTCTTCCCCGTTCATTTTTCAACGCATTTTGCTAAATGGTTTTGTAATGGGAATAATACTCATAAAAGGTATACAACTTGATTAGTTCATCAATTCCATACTCAATTGATAATTTGGGTTTAAATCCCAATCTCTCAATTTTGTCGAAATTCACTATGAAATGGCGGAGATCTTTATCCTTAAGTTCTGAATTAATAATGCTATAGTCGATTTTTTTCCTGATAAGGTTTGCAACTGCTTCTTTTGAGTAGTTTAGGTTATTGCCGCCTGCATTGTAAATGCCACCCTTCATTTTGTCGTAGTTCTCCATGGTGAAGATGTAACAATCCGCAGCATCCTGAACATGGATAAAAGTTCTCATCGCGAAGCCGTCGAAAAGTACAAGAACACGTTCGTTCATTGCTTTATAAGTAAAGTCGTTGATCATCAGGTCCATACGCATACGGGTGCTAAAACCAAAGACAGTTGCAAACCTCAGGCTAATCACGTTCTCCTTTTCATGCAGGATTAATTCAGCTGCGTATTTTGTATGAGCATAGGTGCTTTCCGGTTCAACCAGGGTGTTTTCATCACAGGCTAAGCCTGTTTGTCCATACATTGAAGTAGTGGATGCGTTTATCAGCATCTGGTCCTTCGAAAGCGAATTAGCCAAAAGCCTGGATGCTTCGACATTGATAAGTTGTGCAGAATGGGGATTGGAGGCACATGCAGGGAAGCCACTAATGCCGGCCAAGTGAAAAATCACTTCATACTTATGAAGGTTTTCAACACCGTTTCGGATATCCCTCTTCAGGATTGATAGTTTCGGATTCATTACAAGGTGCATGATGGGCTCATACCCGTGGAGGAAGTTATCCAGGACCGTAACCGTGTGTCCCTGGTCCAAAAGTTTCTTAGTGAGTACTACTCCCTTATAGCCAGCACCTCCGGTAACAAGAATGTTCATATGGGATTGTTATTTATATTTTTCAGATTTCTTTCGCCTTGACTTTATTAATAAATTGCATGTGACTGTCACACTTATTTAACGGTTTATCAACCAATAAAATTGAAAAAAGCAAGGTAATTCTTTGGATTATAAATATATAGCTCCGCCTTTTCAGTCCCATTCCTTGATTAGGGAAATGACCTGCTGTCGGCACTATGTTATACATTCAGGCTTTATTATCCGTCAGGATAACCTGAACGCATTATTTATTTCTTTGCCACAAAAGCAACAACTTACCTCGCTCCTCGGATGTGAGATATTCGTTGAATTCTTCTGGATCCATTAAGCGGTAAATTATTGTCCTTTTAATGGCTTTTGAGGCTTTGTTGATCACTTTTTCAAGATATTCCATATCTACATTACCTCCAATCAAAAGGATTTCGATATTGGAACTTTCCTGTCCCCTTGCAAAAGCCCCGGTGAGATAGGCTTTTTCAAGTTCGCCTATACGTTCAGTCACCTGCTCAATGAGCTGGTCAAGTCCCAGGTGTTTGTGCACAAGGTGCTGAATATCAATAAATAATGGGTGTCTTACGTTGGCGGAAAACACCTTTCGGTTGCCTTCGCTATGCGAACAGAGCAATCCAGCTTGTTCAAATCGGTTAAGTTCAATCCTAATACCATTTGTCGATTCCCCGAATTCGCTTTCCAACCCTCTGAGGTGAGCGCTATTGTTGCTATTCAGAAAGAATTTCAACAGCAGTTTTATCCGTGTTTTGGAGGTTATCAGGCTTTCGAGCATATCGTTTCCCGGGATATTGAGTAGCTAATTTACTCAAAAAATATAACAGATGATATTATTTATAAAAAAATAATAGTGATACTAGCTTGCCGAAGTCTGGAGGAGTAGAGTATTCTTTTATTACCGGAAATGTAAAAAGTGATAGAAAAATTTGAAAATTCGAGGATTTAACGATTCGACGATTTGATAATTTGACAATGAGACAAAGACTGACCAAGAATGACAAAGTCATTGTAAGGCAATTGAGGTGACAAATGAATACCAATTGAATGACAAATGAATGACAATTGAATGACAATCAATCCCCGGTCATACCTTTTTCAAACTTGTCCGTGGAACATCAATAATAAGGCTTTGCCCTACACATTCAATTTCAACTTTTACCCTGTGTTTGCCATGTAAGGTTAGCAAAATACCACTCAGGCCCATCATGGGGCCACGTGTAATCTCTATGTTTACCCCTGCTTCAAGGTCAGAAGTAGCATCGTCATATACAGGAGAACCTTCACCTATATAAGCCTTTATAGCCTCGATCTGCTGGGGTGGAATAGGTACAGCCTTCCCTTCGAAGGTGACAAATTTAACTACTCCATCTACCTGTAAGGCTGGCAGGTACTCTCTATCAGTAATATTTATAAAAATATATGAATTGAACAAGGGAACTTCCACCATTTTTTTCCGGTCACTCCACTGCCTTATTACTTTACGCATTGGAAGGAAAGCATTGATACCTCGCTTGAGAAGTATGCCATACGCTTTTTTTTCGGTCCGGGACCTTATGTAAAGTGCATACCACTGGTAGTCACTCACTGATATTTCTTTCCCCATCAATAATTCTATTCAAAATAATTTTTGACCCGGTAGCCACCATCCTTCAGGTATTTTTGCCTTGCCGTAAGTTTAAGATCTGCATTCACCATATCTTTCACCAATGCATCAACATCAAATTCAGGCTGCCAGTTAAGAAGTCTTTTTGCTTTTGATGGATCTCCAAGAAGCAGTTCCACTTCTGTCGGGCGGAAATACTGCGGGTCCACTTCCAACAAGACACTTCCTAAAGGGAGCGGGCAGGTATCAACCATGCTTTTTACAAGAATGCCTTTTTCATTTATGCCTTCCCCCTTGAATTCTATGATCATACCCGCTTCAGCAAATGATTTTCTTACAAATTCCCTAACCTCGATAGTTACCCCTGTTGCGATTACAAAATCTTCAGCAACAGGTTGTTGAAGCATCAGGTACATTGCCCGTATATAATCCTTTGCATGTCCCCAGTCGCGCTTGGCGGATAGATTGCCCAGGAATAGTTTTTCCTGCATGCCAAGTGCTATTCTGGCCACTGCCATAGTAATCTTACGAGTTACGAACGTTTCTCCGCGTATGGGTGATTCATGGTTAAAGAGAATTCCATTGCAGGCATACAAACCATAGGCTTCCCGGTAATTTACAGTAATCCAGTAAGCATAAAGCTTGGCAACAGCATAAGGACTCCGGGGATAGAAGGGGGTAAGTTCACTTTGAGGAGTTTCTCTCACCAGGCCATATAATTCACTGGTAGAAGCCTGGTAAAAACGGGTCTTCTCAGTGAGTCCCAGCATCTTGATTGCTTCCAGTAAGCGAAGTGTACCAAGTCCGTCAGCATTTGCGGTATATTCTGGACTGTCAAAACTAACCTTTACATGACTCATCGCTGCCAGGTTGTATATTTCATCCGGCTGAACTTCCTGGACGATACGGATCAGGTTGGCAGCATCTGTCAGGTCTCCGTAATGTAAGAAGAGATTCCTCTGGGATGTATGTGGATCCTGGTACAAATGGTCGATTCGATCTGTATTGAACAACGAACTGCGCCTTTTAATTCCATGAACGGTATAGCCTTTTTTTAATAAATATTCTGCCAGGTATGCCCCGTCCTGTCCTGTAATGCCTGTTATGAGAGCAACTTTCATTGGATTCTGTTTTAAAGATAAAGGTTAAAGGGTAAAGGATAAAAGGATTAGGGTGATGGTATATATTTAGTTCGCATACATATGTATGAAAGAGTTATAATTTGTATTAAGAGTCAACAACCTATGGTATAGGATCAGGATTATCTCTTTTTTGAGGTTTTTGAATAGATACTTCCCATTATCTTTTTTATTTCATTGGATTCCTTTTCTAGTACTAAGAATTTTGTCGATTCTGCTAAGGTAGCGTTAATTATACGTATCCAATAATTGGATTCTCTAATTTCCTTGAGAGCAATTCCAACCTTATTTGAAAAATCAGCCTTTGAAACTGCTGCTTGTGCTTCTTCATAATTAGCTCCAACAGATGAAGATGATTTTACCAACTGGTAAATAATAAGTTTGTATTCTGTGGTATAAGGCAGTTCTTTAGTAGCACCAATAACATCAACAGCAAATTTAAATAACCGTTCCTGTAAATCACGTTCCATAATAGAAGCATTAATTGTAAAAAGGAAGAATATTTGAATATCAATATGGGTAGTGTTCAATTAAGTGTGTCAACTTAACTTGCTGTCTTGTTTCCTAAAAAGGCCTTGTCCACTTATCAATACTCCTTTTTTAAATTTCCATTCAATTGTGGCTAAAACCCCCATAAATAAAATTCAATTTCTCTCTTTAACTATTTAGAATTGCTAACTAGCCCAAATTCCTCCCTTTCAAATTTAATCTTTCTACTTTAACCTTTAACCTTTCTACTTTAACCTTTAACCTTTCTACTTTAACCTTTAACCTTTCTACTTTAACCTTTAACTTGTGCCCTTATTTTTTCCACAATTTGAATGCTGCGGCGTGAATCCTCCAGACCATAACCGTTCCCGGCAAGAATTTGTTCATAGGAACGCGTATGAAGATCAGTAAATCCTTCGCTGAATTCAATTTCAGCGCCATCCATCGTGATTGAGCGATACGTCCGTTTCCCTGAAGTTAAGGCTGATTCGGGCAAATACTCAGGATTGATGCTGAGGAACCAGTTTACCCTTGCTTTTTCCAGGAGGAGGAAACCGGATGCATGATCGTCCTTATGTTCTTTGACAATATTTTCCTTTACATCACCAAAGATCCAGGTCAGCATGTCGAAAAAATGGACGCCAATATTGGTAGCAATACCACCTGATTTGCTCAGATCCCCTTTCCAGGAAATGAAATACCATTTTCCGCGACTCGTGATATACCTTAGATCAACATCGTATATCCTGCCGGAATGATCATTGGCAATCTGTTCCTTTAAGGCAATGATAGCAGGGTGGAGGCGCAGTTGAAGTATAGTGTAGATCCTTTTACCGGTTTCATTTTCAAGTTCCTTGAGAGCATCTAGGTTCCAGGGGTTCAGCACGAGCGGTTTTTCACAGATAGCATGGGCTTCATTTCTTAAAGCGAGCCTGATATGAGCGTCATGAAGATAGTTTGGGGAACATATACTTACATAGTCAATCTTATTACCGGGGTCCTTCCTCCGCAGTTTGTCCATAAACCTGTCGAAGCGTTCAGGTTCTGTAAAGAATTCAGCATCCGGGAAATAACTGTCCATGATTCCGACACCGTCATACTTGTCCAGGGCTGCCAGCAAATGATTCCCTGTTTCTTTTATTGCTTTTAAGTGCCTGGGTGCAATATATCCACCTGCACCAATCAGTCCAAAGTTGAGCGATTTTTTGTCCATAAAATAATTGAAAATTCGTAAAAACTGTTTACAGATAGCCTTTTATCAATTACTCAATTCCCTTTACAGAGGTAATCAAAATAATGATAATTTGTTAGAGGAGTAAGATGTAGTAAGTTTAGCAGGTGCAAAGTTACTATATCTTAATATATTTGTTCTCAAAACAAATCATTCATGCTCGAAAAGATAACTTCTCCTCAGAATGCCAGGATCAGGAACCTGGTATTATTGCAGTTAAAAAGCAGGGAGAGGCGCAAGCAGAATAGCATTGTAATTGAAGGATACAGGGAAATATCCAGGGCTTTGGTGTGCGGGTTCACCGTTAAGGAACTGTATTGCTGCCCGGAGTTGGGTTCTGAAAATATAATACAGGGATTGGCCGCTTCTTATCCCGGAATTGTGGTTTATTTTGTTTCTGTTGCTGCATTTGAGAAACTTGCCTACCGCGAAGGATCAGATGGCCTTATTGCAGTTGCAGAACCTATAAATCGCACATTGGAGGGCCTTAAGCTTGGAGATAACCCACTGGTAATTGTTCTGGAGTCAGTAGAAAAACCCGGGAATCTCGGGGCTGTTATGCGCACTGCTGATGCTGCCGGGGTAGATGCTGTGATAATATGCGATCCGCATACTGATCTTTACAATCCAAATACAATTCGTTCAAGTGTGGGTTGTATTTTTACACGCCAGGTAGTTGTAGCTGATTCTCGCGAGGTTATAGAATGGATGAAGAAACTCGGCATACGATCTTATGCTGCAGCGCTTATCGAATCTGCTGAAAGCTACCATTTGAAAGACTTTACAGGTCCGACTGCATTTATTATGGGTACGGAAGCTACCGGACTGAGCAGTCAATGGTTAACTTCAAGCACATCGCAAGTGATTATTCCGATGAAAGGAATAGCTGATTCCCTCAATGTATCTGTGAGCACTGCCATTCTGGTTTTTGAAGCCATAAGACAAAGAGGGTTCTCTATCTGAACTAGTCATAAAAAATCCAGCTAACCCCTGCCTTCAAGGCAGCATCAGCCCCGGGATAATGCGGGACCATATAATAGGTATGATCCATCCACCCGGCATTAAAATGCTGGTATTTTATAAAAATACGGGCACGCTTGATCCTTAGATTCAGGAAAGCATCTGCATATGGATAATTGCCTGTCAATTCGGTATCCTGGCGAAAGAACATTCGTAACTCAGGGTGATAGGCATCAGCATGATAACTGGAATAATACTGACATCCTAGTCCTACCTGGGCATGCATTAC
>Ga0079306_1001964_pt1 | contig 12304 bp, 9 predicted proteins | sample Methanotroph_Enr_FD_79181 | JGI IMG/M metagenome (GOLD analysis project Ga0079306, IMG submission 79181) | Enriched soil microbial communities from Old Woman Creek wetland in Ohio, USA - Methanotroph_Enrichment_5 | ecosystem: Environmental > Terrestrial > Soil > Wetlands | place: USA: Ohio...
GAATCTGCTGGTTATGGCCGAGCAGCGGCGCGGCGCTGATGCTCACCGGGACGGAGTAGCCGTCCTTGTGGGTGATGAACAATTCCCGGTCGACAATGGACTGCTTTTCTCTCATGCAGGCAGTGAGCGGACAACTCTGGTCGCTGTTGCTGGAGAAGAGCAGCTGGCTGCAGACCTTGCCCAAGACTTCCTTTTCGGCATATCCGGTAATTTCTTCCGCGGCCCGGTTGAAGGATGTTATTTTCCCTTGCGGATCGACGGTGAAGACGCCGTCGGCGACGGCGGCGAGAATCAATTCGTTCTGCAGTGTGCTGGTAATGTCGACAAAGGTTTCCACTCCGCCGATGACATTTTGATAGGTGTCGAACAACGGGGCGGCATTGATCTTGATCGGGATGGAGCGGCCGTTTTTGTCGTCAATATAGGCGATACGATTCGAGATCGAGGATTTGTTGCGGATGCAGTCGAGGATCGCACAGGTGGAGCGGCAGATGCTGGCCTTGAAGATCTTGCGGCAGCATTGGCCGAGAACCTCTTCTTCCTGCCAGCCGGTAATCTTTTCGGCTGCTGCATTGAAGCTGGTGAGACGGAAGTCCTTGTCGACGGTAAAGACGCCTTCGGTGATGCTATTCAAAGCCAGGCGGCTGGCGGCAAGCGGTTCGGTGAGATCGGCAAACCCGATCACGGCCCCGACGATGGCTCCGGACTTGCCGGGAATGGTCACGATGCGCAGCCGGACCGCATTTTTCTCCCCGGTCAGCGAATTGCCGAGGGTCAGTTCGATGTTTTGGCTGCCCTTGCCTTTGGTGAGGGGTGCAAGATGGGTGCAGATCGAGGTGAAGCGCGGGTCGTTGTAAAATATTTCCCGGCAGTGCCTGCCGATGATATTTTTCTCGTCGATGCCCAGGATAAGAGCGGCCTTTTGATTGCAGGCGGTTACGATCCAGTCCTGGTCGACGGTGACGAAGCCGCTGGCAAGATGTTCCGACTCCGGTACAGTTGGTGATATCACGCTTTTCCTCTGAGCTCTGTAACTCTCTTCTCTTTGATTTCCCGGCTTATTTACCTGTTTTATTATAGGCTTAAATATTGACTGCAGCAAGTGCCACAGAGTAGTTAGAGGCCTTGCCGGATAAGAAAATACCTCCTGAGATTGTGAAGATGGATTATCTTCTCCATTGATTTTTCTCTAAAAAAACGGGAAAATGGAGCATGTTTCTGGCCGCACGGGGCGGACAGGAGCAAGGCAAAGGATCAGGATCGTCAGCGGCAGATCAAGGTGAAGCCGCCTGGGAGCTCGTCATGCATAACGACTGTCCGTCGCACCTCGGTTCTTCGGTAAAACCCGATTGTCTGATCAGTCCCCGCATCCTGTGCAGGGGAGTGGGGGCTGAGCTGTTTCATTCGCATCGGGACCCCATGCTGGTGGTGACCCCGCAGGGCAAGATCATTCAGGTGAATACTGCTCTTTTGAAGGCAGCCGGAAAGAGTTTTGCCGAGGTGGTGGGCAAAGGGGTGTGCGAGATTATTCATGGCGGCCGCTGGCCGCATATCAAATGTCCCCTTGAGGAATTCCTGCTGACCAATTCCTTCAAAGTCGAAGATACCCGGCTGCCGGGCTTGAGCGGGGAGTACAGCCTGAGCATTGTACCGGTGGAAGGGGGGCCGAAGGATAACGACCTCATTCTCCTCACCGCCAGAAAACTTACCCAGGACGAGGTGCGCAGGGTCGATTCCATCCGTACCGCCCAGCTTGCAGCCATCGGTGAACTGGCCGCCGGCGTCGCCCACGAGGTGAACAATCCGATCAACGGCATCATCAATTTTGCCCAGCTGCTGCTCGACGACTGTCCCAAGGACAGCGAGCAGGCGATGCTCTTGAAGCGCATTGTGCAGGAGGGTGAACGTATTGCCTCGATCACCTATAATCTACTGTCCTTTGCCAGGGAAAACGAGAACGAGCAGACCCTCGTCGATCTGAACGAAGTGGTCACGGACAGCATCTCGCTGGTCGAGCATCAGTTGCGCAACAACGGCATCAGGATTACCACCGACCTTTTCCAACCCTCCTGTCTCATTATCGGCAATCATCTGCAGCTGATGCAGGTGGTCCTCAATCTGGTCAGCAACAGCCGATTCGCCCTGAACGAGAGATGGGGGAATACCGTCACCACCGAAAAGAACATTCACTTTGCCAGCATGCCGGTGGTCATCGACGGCAGGAACTATTTCCGGCTGGTCGTGCGCGATTACGGAACCGGTATCCCCCAGGGCATTCTGGAGAAGCTGTTTGAGCCCTTCTTCACCAGCAAGCCGGCAGGTCAGGGGTCGGGGCTGGGACTCAGCATCAGTTACGGCATTGTCAAGAATCATCAAGGCATTCTGAGAGTCGATTCCATCCTCAAAAAGTATACGGATATGATTGTCGAAATCCCCGCTTCGGAGAAATGATGGACGAATCCCTGCAGGATATTCATATCCTCATCGTCGACGACGAGGAGTCCATTCGCATCACCTTCGAAATGTTTCTCAAGCGCGAGGGATACGGCAAGATCATCACCGCCGCAACCTTCGAAGAGGCACTTTTTGCGATCAATGAAGAGCGATTCGATCTGATCATCAGCGATATCGTCCTGGAAGGGGCGTCGGGCACGGATCTTCTGCGTCACGTACGGCAAACGGGAATCCATTGTCCGGTAGTCATGATCACCGGCTTTCCCAACCTGGAATCGGCGACCGAGGCGGTCCGCCATGGGGCCTTCGATTACATCTCCAAGCCCGTCAACAAGGAGACGCTGTTGCGGTTTGTCCGCCAGGCCATGAAACACTGGCAGCTGCAGCAGGAGAAACACGCCCTGCAGCGGGAAAATGAAAAATTTCGCCGGTACCTGGAGGTAATTTTCAGTTCGGTCAGCGATGCCATCATCACCGTCAATGAACAGATGGCAATCACTAAGCTGAATGATACCGCCAAAACCTGGCTGGCTGGAATCGAATCCGGTCAGGCCGTACGACTGGGGGATATCCCCGGTGAAATGGGCCGTGCCTTGCTGCAGGACGCCAGCCAGGCGATTGAAACGGGGGAAAGTGTCCGGGAGCATCAGGTTGAATACCGGAATGCCGATAGCTCGACCCGGATGATCAGCCTCAATGCATCGCCGATCAAAGACGCCGTGTATGAATTTAACGGGGCCGTGATTATCGCCCGCGACATCACACCGATGCCGCCGGAGGAGTTTCAGGGCGAACGGACGCGGTTCCATCGTTTCATCGGGGTGAGCAGGGTGATGCAGGATGTTTATCGGCTGATTGAAAATGTCGGCCGGGTGGACACGGCGGTGCTTATCACCGGGGAGTCCGGGACCGGCAAGGAACTGGCCGCAGAAGCCCTGCATGCCGAAAGCAGGCGCAAAGACCAGCCTCTGGTCAAGGTCGATTGCGCGGCAATGCCGGAGGATCTGCTCGAGAGCGAATTGTTCGGTCATAGAAAAGGATCGTTTACCGGTGCCGATCGGGACCGGCCGGGAAGGCTGCTGCAGGCCGACAAGGGCTCGCTTTTTCTCGACGAGATCGGTGACATTTCACCGAGGATGCAATTGCGGCTGCTTCGGTTTCTGCAGGAAAAAACCTTCAATCCGGTCGGTCAGGATACCTTCGTCAGGGTGGATGTCCGGATCATTGCCGCAACCAATGTCGATCTGAAGAAAAAGGTGAAATCAGGAGCCTTCCGGGAGGATCTCTATTACCGGCTCAAGGTTGTAGAGGTCCTGCTGCCGCCGCTCCGGGAAAGAAAGGAGTGTATTCCACTCCTGGTCCGGCACTTTCTGACGATCTTTCGCAATGAACTCGGCAAAAACATAATAAATATTTCCGATCAGGCCATGGATGCCCTGATTGCATACGTCTGGCCGGGCAACGTCCGCGAGTTGCGTCATGTTATCGAACGAGCCTGTGTTCTGTGTAACGGCACGACCCTGCTGCGGGAACATCTGGCCGAGGAGCTGCTGCAGGCCCCCCCTCCGGAAGCTGTTGATGAGAAGGCCGCCGTATCCGGACAGGCCATTGCTGAACCGGGTTTAAGAATGCAGCAGCGCGGCCCATATCTCAGCGAGCAGCAGCAGATCATCCAAGCCTTGCAGGCAACCGGCGGCAATAAAGCGAAGGCCGCGAAGCTGCTGGGTGTCGACCGCAGTACCCTCTACCGTAAAATGCAGCGGCACGGAATGTGAGTTCCGTCTCCGCCAACAGACCCTACCTTTCCTCGTTGTCTTCCTCTTCTGTTGTCGCAAAAATGTAGCATAAATGTTGCAAAAAGGTTGCACAAAGAAATGTAGCCTCTGCTGCAACATTTTTGCAACACAAGGCGTTGCCGTTTGCGAATTAAGGTAACTTGTTTAAATTACATTGTATTTTGAGTGATGAGCGGTTCGGGGGTCAATCTGGCACGCAGCATGCAACATAAGGGTAGCAAGCTATGACAAGGAACCGGAAGGCGGATTTGCACAAATTTCTGCACAATCCGCAATCGGCTCAAGCGATAGAATAACGGCAGGGAGGAGAAAGATGAAAACGCAGACCGCAGCAGCAAAGACCGGAAGTTCAGTGCGCACGGCAGGCAAAGTCGATGAGCAGATTATGAGAGTCGGTTTGGCGACCATCGGCATCTCTTCATGTGCCATCGGCATCTGGGCGTCGATAAGTTTCTTGAGCGGTATGGCTGTCAGCGGCGGTCCGCTTGCTCTCATTGCCGACTGGTTGAAGGCCATTTTGGGCTAGATCTTATTTATTCCAAACAAAGAGGCAGGCAAATGACTAACAATACAAGAATTGGGCGAAAGACCGGTACGGCAGTTGTCGAAAAAAGCAATGTCTCGACAGAGGTTTCCAAAGTGAGCATCACCTTTGTAGCTGTCCTGGGGGTTGCCGTCGGCGTATGGAGTCTTGCGTGTATTGTCGGCGGGCTCATTGCGAGCGGCGGCCCTCTGGAATTTGTCGGTGCCTGGTTCAAGGCAGTAAGCGGCATGTAGAACCTGAAGCCAAAGAAAGATTACGACGGTGGATGCAGGGCCAGGATGAAAATCCTGGCCCTTTTGGCGTTGTAACCGGCAAACCGAAGGGCCGGAGCAAGGCAGCGGCAGACTGTGAGAAGAACCTTCAATTATTGCCGAATGTACTGTATAAAAAGAGAAAGGCTATTCCTCGAGTGCTCTCATAACCGGACATCTATATGGCCCTTCTTGCCAGAAATCTTTTTATCTTTTTTATCGTCTTGTCCTGCGCGTTTTTGATCGGCATTTTTACGATCATCGAGACGAGACTGCCGGAAAGAGACTACAGCGAGTTTCTCAAGAACCTGAAGGAGAAGGAGATTGCCGGGATCGACTTTACCGGCAATCTGGCTAAAGTGACCTTGACTTCCGGTTTCAGATATTCGACCAGGGTTCCGGGCGCGGCCAGGCTGGTCGCCGATATGCCTCCTTCACCTGCCCGAATAAATTTTCATGAGGACTATATCGCGTACTATTTCCAGGGTGGACTCTTTGCCTTCGGGGTGGCCCTGGCCTTCGTCATCTGGATTTCCATTACGGCAGCGCGAAATATCGACCGGAACAATAAATTTGCCAGCGACCGGCTCATCGCCACCACCAGCAGCCGGGAGCCGGTGACCTTTGACGATGTCGCCGGTGTCCCGGAGGCCAAGGAAGAATTGCAGGAGGTAGTTTCCTTCCTGAAAAATCCCCTGCAATTCAACAGCCTTGGAGCAATCATGCCCAAAGGATTGCTGCTCCAGGGTCCTCCCGGCACCGGCAAAACCCTATTGGCGAGGGCGATCGCCGGAGAGGCCGGAGTCCCTTTCTACAGCTTCAGCGGCTCCGATTTCGTCGAGATGTTCGTCGGCGTCGGGGCCTCCCGGGTCAGGGATCTTTTCAACGAAGCAAAACAGCACACTCCCTGCATTGTCTTTATCGATGAAATCGATGCGGTCGGCAGCAATCGGAGCGCGGCGGCCACCGACGGGCAGGACGAACGGGGGCAGACCCTGAATGCCCTGCTCGTAGAGATGGATGGCTTCGGGTCGACCGACAATATCATTGTCCTTGCCGCCACCAATCGTCCCGATATCCTCGATCCGGCCCTGAGCCGGCCGGGACGGTTCGACCGGCGGATTACCCTGTTGCCGCCCGATATCAAAGGCCGGGTGAAAATCCTTCAGGTGCACAGCAGGAAGGTGGTGATGTCGCCCGATATCGACCTGGAGGAAATAGCCAAGATGACTTCGGGTTTCACCGGTGCGGAACTTGCCAACCTGGTCAATGAAGCGGCTCTTCTGGCAGGCAGGGACAACTGCCAGGCCATCGCCAGGAGCCATTTCGATCAGGCCCGCGACCGGGTGATGCTCGGGGTGGAACGGAAAGGCATCGTCCTCACCGATAAGGACAGGCTGGTTCTCGCTTATCATGAAGCGGGGCATGCGATCATCGCCAAGATGCTTCCGGATTCCGACCCGGTGCACAAAATCACCATCATCCCGAGAGGCCGGGCTCTCGGGCAGACCCAGCAGCTGCCGATCGGCGATCGGACTTCATATAGCAGGGAATATCTCACCAATCGCATAACTTCTCTGCTCGGCGGCCGGGCGGCTGAAAAAATCATTTTCAACAGCCGGACTACCCGGGCCGAAAACGACCTGCTCCAGGCCACGGAAATCGCCACCAACATGGTTTGCCGCTGGGGCATGAGCGAGGCTCTCGGGTCCCAGGCCTATGCCATCGCCGAAAATGGCTTTTTAAGTGGGGAGACGACTCGAAAGTTTGTGATGGGCAATGATACGGCAAGCCTTATCGATCGTGAAATCAAAAGACTGTTATCCAACTGCTATAAAGAGGCGGTGGAGATTCTGCGGCGAGAAATGCTGTTTCTGAAAACCCTGTCGGAGATCCTCTACCAGGTTGAAACCCTCGATGCCGAGGAATTCGAGATCATCTACCAGTGTTCGATCACCAAAAAGGCCCAGGCGGACGGGACGCTCGAAAAAGAATCGGAATGCAGCGTCTGCCCGGCCAAGAGCCACTGTCTGCAATATAAGGCGGCCTGATTGTCATGTATTCGCTGAGAAGACTCATCTGGACGGCCTTCCTGGTGGTAGCTCTTCTGCTTACCGGCATCGCGCTCCTGGGGGGCTACCAGTATCGGCTGGCCGGTAAGTACAATGCCGTGATCAGCTGGAACGAGAAAATCCTTTTTCATTTCATGACCATCAGGGAGACTATCACCGAGGCCCTGATCAGCGAAAATTGGGAAAGGCTCGATTCGATCATCGGCGATATCGAAATGCTCAATTCGGAGCTTTCACGACTGAAAGAAAATGAACTGATATCGGCGGAACTGAAACTTGCCCTGGTCGATAAAATCGATCTTACCGGACTCGCAATCCTCGTACGTCAGCAGAACGGCAGCACCGACAGGATTGAGCGGAGCAAAAAACTGCAGGGGCAGCTTCGGGCAATTTCCGACTACCTGCTCCAATACGATCGGATCATCGTCGGTCAGGCCCGCGAGAGGATCGTCAATTTTCAGATGGTTGTCATCGGCGCCCTGGGCCTGATCATCAGTCTTGCCAGCCTGTCTTTGATCCTGCTGTACCGCAATACCGTTTCGCCGCTACTCAAGCTGTCCCAACAGGTGCTCTCTCCTGGAACTGCCGAAACCGGCATCCGACTCACTCCGCCGGTCGCCCGTGAGGTTGCCGACCTGGCTGCCGCTGTCGAGCAACTGGCCCGGCGATCCCCGGAGTATGGGCCAGCCGAGTCGAACAACGGCTATGCCGAGGCCCTGCTGGCCGAGGCAGTCAATGAAACCACCAACCGGCTCAACGGTATCATCAATTATGCCCAGCTTCTTTACGACTCCGTGGGTCATGCCGGATGGTCGGAGGAACAGAAGGCAATGTTGCAGAAGATCATAGATGGCGGTGCGCGCATCGCCGGACAATGGCAGAAACTTAAATAGGAGGAATCATGGCGGAAACACAACCTGACCTGCAAGGGGAGGATATGGCGAAAAAGACGTGGCTGGAGCAGATCGGTCTGTCGGCCAAAACTCCCATCGGCCTTTTTGGCATCGGTTTCACCACTATCTGTTTTACCCTGACAGTGCTCGGCCTTCTGTTGCACATGAGCGGGCTGATCGATAATCCTTACGCGGCAATTGTCACTTTTGTGGTCTTTCCGGCCGGGGCGATTTTTGGTCTGTTGTTTATTCCGGTGTCCATCTATTTCCGCCGGAAGAAATGGTTCAGGGAGAACATCAACAGGGGAAATGTCGTCATCGACTTCGGCAAAAAGACGCACAGAAAAATGGTCATTCTGTTTCTGGTCCTCTCTGTCGTCAATATTGCGGTTTTCTCCCTGGTTCTCTACGAGGCCTACCATTTTACCGAGTCGGACTTTTTTTGCGGCGCCATTTGCCACACCGTGATGGATCCGGAATATACCGCCTATCAGCGTTCCGCCCATGCCAAGGTCGGCTGTGTATCCTGTCATATCGGTTCCGGGGCCGAATGGTACGTCAAGGCCAAGCTCTCCGGCCTGCGACAGGTGAAAGCGGTTATCGAAGGGAACTACAGCCGGCCGATACCCAGCCCGGTCGAGAATCTCCGCCCCGCTCAGGATACCTGCGAAGAGTGCCATTGGCCGGAAAAATTCCATGGCAAGAAGGTGAAAAAGTTTATCAGCTTCACCAATGAGGACCAGACCAAGCCGGAAATTCAGGAAATTGCGCTGCACATTGGCGGCAGAAATCCCTTGACCGATACCTTTGAAGGGATTCACTGGCATGTCAGCCACAATGTGAAAGTTGAATACCAATCCCTGGACGAAAAGAGAACCTCCATCGGCCGCATCAAGGTAACCAAGCCCACCGGCGTCACCGAAGAATATATGCTGGACGGAGCGGAAAAAGAAGGCAACGGCGGCAAATGGCGGACCATGGATTGTATCGATTGCCATAACCGGCCGACCCATGTCTATGACGAGCTGGAGCAGAGGGTGGATTTCGGCCTGCAGAGCAAAAAGCTCAATCCGGAGATCGAGGGGATACGCGAAGACAGCCTCAAGGTGCTGCAGACGGAATTTGCCACGCGCGAGGAGGCCAAAGAGAAGATTGTCGCCAACCTGCTTGCCCTGCAGGCGAAACGAAAAGGCGCCGATTTTGTCGCGAAAAACGAACAGACCCTTATTTCATCCGGGGCCTATCTGCTCGATGCCTATCTCGATAACGTCTGGCCGGAGATGAAAGTCACCTGGGGTACCTACAAGGGTCACAACGGTCATCAGCATGAAAGCGAAGGCTACGGCTGCTTCCGCTGTCACGATGAGGAACATAAAACCGCTTTCGGCAAGACTATTTCCCAGAGCTGCGACCTCTGTCACGATGAGCCGGAGTGAGTGAGGCGTGAGGAGTGGGAAGTGAAAAGGGGAGCAAGTGCGCGATGCACTTGCTCCCCTTGCTGTTTTACCGAAAGTGGCGGTCAAAGCGGCAATCAACCGAACCGGCCGGTAATATAGTCTTCGGTGAGCCGGTGTTTCGGGTTGGTGAAGATCTTCTCGGTGGGCCCCACCTCGATAAGACTGCCCAGGTGGAAGTAGGCGGTACGCTGCGATACCCGGGAGGCCTGCTGCATGGCATGGGTGACGATGACAATGGAATACTGGGTGCGCAGTTCGGCGATCAGTTCTTCGATCCGGGCCGTGGCTATCGGGTCGAGGGCGGAACAGGGCTCGTCCATGAGAATGACTTCGGGACTGACGGCGATGGCCCTGGCAATACAGAGGCGCTGCTGCTGACCGCCGGACAGGCCGGTACCCGGCTCGAGCAACCGGTCCTTGACTTCCTCCCAGAGACCTGCTTTGACCAGCGAGTTTTCGACTATTTCATCCAGCTCGGTTTTGTTCCCCGTAAGACCGTGGATGCGAGGTCCATAGGCGACATTGTCGTAAATCGATTTCGGGAAGGGGTTGGGTTTTTGAAACACCATCCCCACTCTGGCCCGGAGCGGTACAACGTCCACGGAAGGATGATAGATGTCGATGCCGTCCAGACAGATCTCGCCGACCACCCGACAGGATGGCACGGTATCGTTCATCCGGTTGAGACAACGGAGAAAAGTCGATTTGCCGCAACCGGAAGGACCGATCATGGCAAGGACTTCGTTGTGGCTCACGTCAATGCTGATATTGTTGATGGCGCATTTTTCCCCGTAGTAGACCTCGACGTTTCTGCAGGTCATCCGTGGATTGGCGACAAACGGGGTGCCAACGGTCTGGCTGCCGGCATCATGGCGCAGGGCCAATTCCGACTCCCGAAGGAGTTCTTTATTGCCGAGGAGGGCGGGAAAGGCGGGATGAGAAGTTTGGGGTGCTGCGAGTTCCATTGCCATAGTCTCTGTTGTTGCGTTGTTCATTCAGACGTGTGGGGTTGATCGCGAAACGATCAACCCCGAAAGGTGCCTCGACTATTGTCGGCTTACTTCGTCGCCATGACTTTCATGGCGGCGACATCGGCGGCAACCTGTTTTCTTTCGGCATCGGGCATCGGAATCAGACCTTTGTCGGCCAGGTATCCTTCAGGCCCCCAGGCCTTGTCGCTGGCAAATTCGGCCACATAGCCTTTTATTCCCGGGATCATCTCGACATGGGCTTTCTTCACATAAAAGAAGAGCGGTCGGGAGACCTTGTAGGAACCGTCGGCAATCGCATCAAATGCAGGAGCTTTGCCCTCGATCACGGAACCCTGTATCTTATCGCTGTTCTGATCGAGGAAGGAGAAACCAAAAATGCCGAAGGCCTTGGGATTTGCCTGAAGTTTCTGGACGATCAGGTTGTCATTTTCACCGGCCTCCACATACGCGCCATCTTCCCGGACGGACTGGCAGACTTTCGAGTGGGCTTTGGCGTCGCTTTTTTTCAACTCTTTGATGACATCGAAATTGTTGCATCCCTCTTCCATGACCAACTCGACAAAGGCGTCGCGGGTCCCTGAGGTTGGGGGCGGACCGAGCACTTCGATGGGAGTTTCCGGCAGGGAAGCGTTGACCTCTTTCCAGGTTTTGTAGGGGTTGGCAACAATCTTGCTCGCATCTTTCGGATCCGGTACTTCCTTGGCGAGGGCGAGGAAGAGATCCTTGCGGGTCAGTTGCAGCTGTTTGGCGGTTTTGGAGTTGGCCACGACAATGCCGTCATAGCCGATTTTGACTTCAACGATTTCTTTGACGCCATTTTCGGCACAGGTTTTCACTTCCGAGTCCTTGATGGCCCGGGAGGCATTGGTGATATCCGGGAAATCCACGCCGACCCCGCCGCAGAACAATTTGAAGCCGCCGCCCGATCCGGTCGATTCGATTTTCGGGGTTTTGCCGCCGCTGCTTTTGCCGTACTGTTCTGCTACAACCGTAGCAAAGGGATAGACGGTCGAGGAACCGACGATCGAAATATAATCCCGAGCGGCCATTGCCTGACCAGCCATGACGAGGGTTAGACCACTCGCTACCAACAGACATTTTACTTTCATTTTCTTCTCCTGATAAAATTCATCGTTGTTGATCCATATAAACGCTATGGGGTTGACGCTGGCTATTAAACCCCTTGATTGTTAGCGTTTTGTTACCATTTCATTTCAAATTTCTTTCGCAGAAGTACGGCGAGACTGTTCATAACAATAAGAAAGCCCAGGAGGACCATGATTGCCGCCGAGGTTTTTTCGGTAAAGGCCCGTTCCGGGCTGTCGGCCCACAGGTAAATCTGTACCGGGAGCAAGGTCGCCGGATCGGAGACACTGCCGGGGATATTGACGATAAAGGCCACCATCCCGATCATCAGCAGGGGGGCGGTTTCACCCAGGGCATGCGCCATACCGATGATCGTCCCGGTCAGCATGCCGGGCATGGCCAAAGGCAGGACATGATGAGTGACGGTCTGCATCTTTGAAGCCCCGATGCCAAGGGCCGCTTCCCGGATCGAGGGCGGCACCGACTTCAAGGACGCCCGGCCGGCGATGATGATCGTCGGCAGGGTCATCAGGCTGAGAACCAGTCCCCCGACGATGGGCGTCGACCGGGGCAGACCGAAAAAATTGATGAAGATGGCAAGACCGAGCAGCCCGAAAATAATGGATGGCACGGCGGCCAGGTTGTTGATGTTGATTTCGATAATATCGGTCAAGACGTTTTTGGGCGCAAATTCTTCCAGATAGACGGCGGCAGCCACCCCCACGGGAAACGACAGCGACAGGGTAATGAGAAGCGTCA
>Ga0079306_1001966_pt1 | contig 12300 bp, 8 predicted proteins | sample Methanotroph_Enr_FD_79181 | JGI IMG/M metagenome (GOLD analysis project Ga0079306, IMG submission 79181) | Enriched soil microbial communities from Old Woman Creek wetland in Ohio, USA - Methanotroph_Enrichment_5 | ecosystem: Environmental > Terrestrial > Soil > Wetlands | place: USA: Ohio...
TAAGGTCGGCTGTGAACTGAGTGTCAAAAACCTTGTCAAAGCCAAGCTTCCTTAGTGCCGATACCATTTTGCCGGTAACCAGTGCACCTTGTTCCATGCCCATTGCCTCCCCGATTCCTACCCTTATTGCAGGAGCTGTCTGGACAATAACCACCTTGTCGGGATTATAAATGTCTGCAAAGACCTCTTTAGATTCATCCCTTTCTACGATTGCTGCAGTAGGGCACACCAGTGCACATTGCCCACAATTTGTACAGGCTACATTACCCAGCCCTTTGTCGCGATATGTAGATACTTTTGTTTTAAGACCTCTGCCGGCAAAATCTATAGCATAAACAGTCTGTACGTCGGCACAAACTGCAATACAGCGTCCGCAAAGAATACATTTCTCCGGAACGCGGGTGAGCGACAAAGATGTAGCATCATTCTTCTCAACGGGTTTTGTCTTTCCGTATGGAGTCTCTTTGATACCAAGTGTGGCAGTAAGCTCCTGAAGTTCGCAATTACCGTTTCTTTCACAAATAAGGCAATCCTTAGGGTGGTTTGCCAGAATAAGCTCCAGATTTGTCATGCGAGCCTGGTTGATTGCCGGTGAGTGGGTACGTATCTCCATTCCGTCAGTAGCTTTGCTTACGCATGACCTTACGAGTGTCCTTGCACCTTTTACCTCAACAACACAGATTGCGCAGGATGCGTTTGTAGAGACATCTTTAAGATAGCAAAGAGATGGTATGTTAATGCCTATCTTCTTGCATGTTTCGAGTATGGTATTGCCCTCCTTTACCTGATAGGCTTTACCGTCAACTGTTATATTTATTTTTTTGTTTTCCATAATTATTCCTCCTCAGTATTTACGATTACACGGACATCACAACGAAGGCACCTTGAGGCTTCGGCATATGCCTGTTCCTTTGAGTAACCAAGATTGATCTCTTTAAAATTGCCAATACGTTCTTCAAGCGGACGTTTGAATGTATAGTGGCGGTTTCCCCCTTCTGGTTTGAGAGGAACCTCGTCGCTGTATTCAAATCCCCGGAATAATTTATGGAAACGTCGTTTATTCATAAGGTTGAAATCAATGACCTCGGCAGCTTTCTTGGCAATTCCCATTGCCTCGGCAGCTGTGGCAGGTCCTGTAACTGCATCACCTATTGCATAAACTTTAGGGTGTGATGTAGAAAAAGAAAAGTGGTCGCAAGAGATGTTCCCATTGCTGTTTGTCTTAATTCCAAACTCCTTCAGGAACGATGCGTCTACCTCTTCTCCTACTGCAGTAATAACGGTGTCGCAAGCCAGGATGAATGATTCTCCTGTCGGTACAGGTTTGCGGCGGTTAGAGAGGTCAATGTCGCCTGAAGCCATCTTCATAAGCTCTATTCCCCTTACCTTGTCGCTTGTATCGGCGAGAATCTCTTTTGGATTGCATAGGAAAAGGAAATTAACTCCCTCCATTTCTGCGCCTTTGATCTCGTCTTTGTTTGCAGGCATATCCGACTTCAATCGTCTGTAAACTACAGTAACCTCGGAACCAAACCTCTGTGCAGTACGTGCAGCATCTATTGCTACGTTGCCGGCTCCAATCACAACAACATGTCTGCCTATGTTCAATTGTTTTCCCTTTGCAACATCTTTCAGGAAGTCCATCCCTGAAAGTACACCGTCCAGTTTGTTACCTCCAACGCTTAATGCGATATCGCTTTGGGCCCCGATACCAACAATCACAATATTGTAATCTCTTTCAAGATCGGCGAAAGCGATATCTTTTCCAATGGTAGTGTTAAATACGAAGTGAACTCCGAGGTCCTTAATAAACTGTATTTCAAAATCAAGCGTCTCAAGAGGTAACCTGTATTTAGGAATTCCCCAGCGGAGTATACCGCCGGCTTCTGATTCAGACTCAAAAATTGTTACATCGTGCCCAAGTCTTACCAGATAATATGCAGCTGTAAGTCCTGCAGGACCGGCGCCTATTATGGCAATTCTTTTATGTGTCTGTGGAAGTCTTCCTTTTTTGATTTTTTCGTAAGCAGCCGGAGCCTTTCCCTCTTTGTAGATAGTATCCGAGATGTATCTATGGATATCTCCCTGAGAGACGGAGGCATCAATGCTCTCTCTGCGGCACTTCATCTGGCAGTGGAAGTGACAAATACGGCCAATCGATGATGGAAGAGGGTTATCTCTGAGTGTAGACTCAAATGCGTCTTCAAGCTTATCCTCTTTAAGCAGCTGCAGATATCTTGGAATGTTCATGTGAAGTGGACAACTGTTCTCGCAAAGTGCACTGAAGAGATCCTGACAGATACCAGGCTCACATTTTTTCTCAATCATGTGATGGTCGTACTCATCTCTGAAATATCTCAGGGTTGTAAGTACCGGATTTGGAGCCGTCTGGCCCAAACCGCACAATGCTGTTGCTTTTATTACTTTCCCAAGTTCCTCCAGTGTGTGTATGTCGGCAACAGTTGCCTTGCCCTCAGTGAACTTGTTGATGATTTTAAGGGTTTGGGCCAGACCCTCTCTGCAAGGGGTACATTTGCCGCAGGACTCTCCGTTGGAGAATTCTGTAAAGTACCTGGCAACGTCCACCATACAGTTGTCCTGGTCCATAACAACCATTCCCCCTGAACCCATTATGGACCCCAGAGAATTAAGTGATTCATAATCTACCGGGGTGCTGAGGTATTCAACAGGAATACAGCCTCCCGAAGGGCCACCTGTCTGAACGGCCTTTACACGTTTCTGGGAACCTGTTCCCTCTCCGATTTTGAATACTATGGTCTCAAGTGTGGATCCTAATGGCAACTCTATAAGTCCGGTGTTTTTTACTTTTCCTACTAATGAGAATACTTTTGTTCCTGCACTCTTTTCTGTCCCTGTCTCTGTGAACCAGCTGCCTCCTTTCGAAATTACAACCGGAATGTTGCACCAAGTCTCAACGTTGTTGATGTTTGTGGGTTTTCCGTAAAGTCCTCTCTCTGCCGGATATGGAGGGCGTGGTGTTGGACGTCCCGATTTGCCCTCTATGCTGTGTATAAGAGCTGTTTCCTCACCGCATACAAATGCACCTGCTCCTTCAACTATATCTATGTCAAAGTTAAAGCCTGAGTTTAAAATATTCTCACCAAGGAAACCGTACTCCTTAGCTTGTAAAATTGCGCTCTTTAACCTGCGCACAGCCAGTGGATATTCAGCTCTGATATATACAACTCCTTTTGATGCACCCATAGCGAATGCTCCAATGGTCATCCCTTCTATAAGCATGAAAGGGTCACTTTCAATCTCGTTCCTGTTCATGAATGCACCCGGGTCGCCCTCGTCTGCATTACATATGATATATTTCTGATCGGCCTGTACCTTTGCCATCAGTTCCCATTTAAAACCGGTAGGGAAGCCTGCGCCGCCCCGTCCTCTTAGTTTAGAGGCCTTTACTTCGTCAATTACTGACTGAGGTGTCATATTGTGAAGGGCAGAGAACAATGGGAAATAACCCCCGACTGCTACATACTCTTCAATATCGTCAGGAACAATAAGTCCGCAGTTACGCAGTACAATCTTCTTCTGCCATTTGAAAAACGGCACTTCGTTCCATAAAGGATAGTCTGTCAATCCTTTCCCAAAATCAAATTTGCCTGTTATAAAATCCCACTCCTCTATCCGGCATAAAACATTTCTGTATGGCATGATTCCTTTCAGAACACCTGTGATTATTGGAATAACGTCATTTTCTGAAACCTGATGCATTATGATAAGCGGATGCCCTGGTATATATAAGTTAACCAGTGGCTCCTCAGAACAAAACCCGAAACATCCTGTCTTTTTAAGAATGATATCGAGGTTACGCTCTTTTATTGTCCGCTCGAAGTTGTCGAATAGTAACTCTGCACCGCGTCCGATTCCGCAGGTACCCATTCCGATTGCTATATATGGCTTGTCAGGAAGAATCTTTTTTGCAGCATTTTCCTTAAGCTCATTGAGCTTAGCTAAGTCTGATATTTTCATCTTTATTGTCCTCCTGTAAGTTTTCTAATAGTTTCTTAATTTGTTCTGATGTTACATTGCTATATATCACTCCGTTGACAGCAACCACTGGTGCAAGTGCGCACTGACCGAAGCAGGCTACTGTTTTTATTGTGATAAGCATGTCGTCAGTTGTAAATGTGGTCTCTCCTTGATCGAAAGCCTCTTTACATCCTGGAAGTGTTGTAAGATCATCCAACAAGATTTTGGATCCTTTTGTATGACAGGCAGTTCCCCTGCATACGATTAGTGTGTGCTTGCCCTGCGGTTTCAGATTGAAAAATGAATAAAATGTTGCCACACTGTAGATTCTGGATAGTGGAACATTTGTTTTTGAGGAGAGATAATCCATACTTACATCATCCAGGTACTTGTAATCGTTAGCTTCCTGCACCTCTTCCATAATGGTCAGCAGCTCACCCGGATCACCCTTGTGTTTGGAAATTATCTCGTCGATAATTCTCGTATCGACTCGATTTTCTAGATTTGCATTCATTGGCTCGTTTTTTAATGTGGTGATATTTAGTAGTTATACAAGATTTTGTTTATAAACCCTGCTTAGTGTCAATTCAATTTTGATAGGTAATTCAATGAAAAACTCAAAATATTATCTCCCACATTCAAGCCGCAAATGCAATACTTTGTCCTGTAAATATATGAAATTATTTTTAAACACGAAAGTACATTTGAGGACATATTTAGTGTATTTATGCATCAGCTGGGTGCTTCACCGTATACTTTGACGCAGTTTGAGGTATATTGTTGAATATGAGATAAGTAAAAATAGATTTTCTAAAGTCTTAAAAAAATGCATTTTCCATAAAGTTTATTATTAATAGGTTACCTCCAACTGCGTCAAAGTGTAAGCTGACGCTAAAAAACAAAGGCGCCCCCCTTGAGTTTGCTAATGCATATCAAAGAAAGGGGGCGCTACTTGTTTTTTTACCACTACAAGCGGAGACTATGCTCAATTTGATCCGTTAGTACCTCTTGCGTGGTGTGTATTTTGTGTTTATTTTATTGATCCGCCGATCACCGAGAGGGGCAATCAGAAAATCTTTGTAAATCTTGGTGATTTCCGGATTCAGATGAGACTTTCTCATAGGCATGCCTTCGTCTTCTGCATAAATGGCCTCTGTACGTCTGGCGCGGATTTCAGGATTGGTAGGAATCGGCTGGCCTCCTCCTCCAAGACACCCTCCCGGACAAGCCATAAACTCTATGAAATGGTAGTGCGACGTTCCGGCTACAATAGAGTCCATAACTTTTTTTGCATTAACCAGACCATGCGCAATTGCGCAATTCAGTTCGACACCATCCAGAAACGACCATTTTTCAAGCGGGTTTTCAATTTTAATTGAAGCCTCTTTGACTCCCTCCATTCCCCTGACTGGAAGAATTTTAAGATTCTCGAATGGAACGTCCCGTCCTGTAACCAATTCGTAAGCAGTTCTAAGAGCAGCTTCCATTACTCCGCCGGTGGCCCCGAAAATAACCCCTGCACCAGTTGACTCACCCATAAGACGGTCGTAATGAGCATCCTTGAGCTTCATAAAGTCGATACCTGCCTGTTTTATCATGATTGCAAGTTCTCTCGTTGTAAGAACATAGTCTACATCGCGATAACCACTGTCATGCATCTCCGGACGGGCAGCTTCAAATTTCTTTGCTGTACAAGGCATTATAGAAACTGAAACAATTTTTTCAGGATCGATGTTCCTGGCCTTGGCGTAGTATGTCTTTACAAGCGCCCCAAACATCTGCTGAGGAGACTTGCAGCTGGAGAGATGATCTAGCAGAGAAGGGTACATATGTTCAATAAATTTAATCCATCCGGGAGAACAGGAAGTTGCCATTGGCAGTTTAATGTCCGGATTCTTGTCTACAAGTGCACCTTTAAGGCGGGTAAGCAGTTCGGTGCCCTCTTCCATGATTGTTAGGTCCGCAGTAAAGTCGGTGTCCATAACAGCGTCAAAACCAAGTCTTTTCAAAGCGGCCACCATCTTGCCGGTTACCCTGGCTCCTGGTTCGAAGCCAAGCTCCTCTCCAAGACCCACACGAACGGCAGGCGCTGTCTGAACAACAACATACTTAGTCTTGTCAGAAATAGCACTCCATACCTCCTCTATGTAATTTTTCTCTACAAGGGCACCTGTTGGACAGTGATTAATACATTGTCCGCAATTTGTGCAGACAACATCATTCATTGCTTTCTCGAAGAATGTGGTGATCTTGGCATGTTCACCCTTGTAAGACATTGTAAGCGCATTTACACCCTGCAGTTCGGCACAGGTTCTCACGCATCTCTGGCACCTTATGCACTTGCTGTCGTCTTTTATAATTGACGGAGAGAACATATCTATGGTGTAATTCCTGAATGGAACAAGATGTATGAAGTCCTGATTCATGATTTTATATTCAGACGCAAGTTTCTGCAATTCACATCCTCCGTTTTTATAACAGTTGGTACAATCTGCATTATGCTCGGAAAGCAGCAGCTCAATAATGTGTTTTCTGGAATTTCTCACCTTGAGTGTATTGGTGAGAACATCCATCCCCTCGTCACATGGGGTTGCACACGCAGGTGCAAGGCGTTTCTGTCCGGCAATCTCAACAACGCAAACCCGGCAGTTACCGGCCACACACAAGTCCTTATGATAACACAGAGTAGGAATGATAACTCCTGCCTGATTTGCAGCTTCCAGTATAGAAGTACCTTTGACAATCTCAACTGTTTCTCCGTTGATTGTAATTTTAATCTTCTTTCCCATAACAATTAAATTAGCAGAATTAGTAAATCATCTCTTCCCTGAAATTCTCAACAATCGACGAGAAAGAGTTGGCGACAGATTGTCCCAACCCACATTTGGCCGTAAACTGCATAGTTTCTGCCAGTTTGAGCATTTTATCGAGATATTGTGCATTTTTTTCTCCACGTTTCACTGCTTTTATGCCACGAAGCAACTGCTGACAACCAACCCGGCAAGGGGTACACTGTCCACAGGACTCCTCAGCAAAGAAATTCAAGTAGTTATCCAGTACGTTAAACATAGAGCGCGAGCTGTTGAAAAGCATCATGGAGCCACCTGTAGGTAGTGAAATTCCCACCAGCTTACCCTGAAAACCTATATTAGTTTCACTGAATCTCTTTCGAGGTACAAGGAAACCCGATGCTCCTCCTACCTGAACGGCTTTTGTATCATCATCGCCAAATTCATCAACAAAATCAGCAAGACTCATACCCAGTTCAAGCTCATATATCCCCGGTTTTGGAGTATCTCCCGAAACCGAAAATAATTTTGAGCCACGTGAATATTGAACGCCAAGGTCATAAAATCTTTTTGACCCATATTTGAAAATGGTGTATGTGTGAGCAAGTGTCTCAACATTGTTTATTACAGTAGGTTTGCCCATGTAACCGAAGGCAGAAGGAAAAGGTGGCTTGTTTCTTGGCTCACCTCTCTTGCCCTCCATGGATTCGAACAGAGCAGTCTCTTCTCCACATATATATGCACCACTGCCCATGAATATCTTGATTGAGAAGTCGAACTTGATCTCACGGCAATAGTATTCAAATTCATTAATAGCCTTGTTCAATTCCGGCTGTAGGAAAAAATACTCACCTCTCAGGTAGATGAATCCAATTTTGGCACCTATGACGTGTCCGCATATTGCTATTGCAGTCAATACCTTGAAAGGAACTTTAGATAATATTTCCCGGTCCTTGAATGTTCCGGGTTCCCCCTCATCAGCATTGCAGATTACATATTTCACATCGTTAACCTCCTCGGCAGAGATTTTCCATTTGAGACCGGTCGGAAAACCGGCACCACCTCTGCCCTTCAGTTCTGAACTTATAAGTTCGTTGATAAGCTCATTAGGAGGTCTGTTTATATTATTTTTCAGAACCTCTTCCCAGTCGTTTTCATCCTTGAAAATGAAATCGGCTCTTTTAAGTTGATAGTTAGTTGACATTTTGCCCTCCTTCATTTTTTCTGTTCAAATACTCACTTAGTATTTCACGAACCTTCTCTGGTGTAAGTTCTGTGAAAACATCATTGTTGATAAGCATAGCCGGAGCTTTGTGGCAAAATCCAAGACAATTTGTCTGTAGAAGAGAGAAACTTCCGTCGGGAGTTGTCTCTCCCACCTTAATTTTCAACATATCTTCGATTGCCAGCAGAATTTGCTTTTCCCCTTTCATGGAACAAGTAATGGTCTTGCAGATACGTATAATGTATCTGCCCATTTTCTTGTATTCCAGGAAAGAGTAAAATGTAGCCGTACCGAAAACTTCAGTCGCCGGCAGGTCAAGTTCACGGGCAATCTCAATCATTGAGTACTCAGACAGATATTTTTCCTGCTCAACGACTCCTTGAAGAATCGGCAGCAGACTATGTCTGTCCCGGCCATGCAGGTCGGCAAGATCCTTGATTAGTTCAGTAATAGGTTTCATTCAAAAATATTTAAATTGTGAAATTAAACTACCTTATTAACTGTTGTGGGCAGGCCATGAAAAAAGGCCAGGAAGTCAAGCTCTTATCTTAACTCTCTGGCCTTATAAAATTGATACATCCATATATAGCCTGTATGTGAAAATTATTCAGTGTAAATATACAAATAAAAACAAGAATAAAAAATTACTCTTTTTCATAGGGTATTTCATCACTGGACGATCTTAATGGTACAAGCAAACATTACTAATTTTTTAAATTAAACAGATATGAAAACAATAGTAAAACAAACCACAAAGTTACTTTTGATTCTCCTTTTAATTTCCGGTGGGTCTCAACTTTGGGCGCAAAGTAACAAAGATTATTTTGCTGTAAGAGGAGTTGTAAAAGACAAGATAACCCAGAAGACTCTGGCGTATGCAAATATATCGGTTCATGGAACAAATATTGGCACAATCGCCAATATCAATGGTGAATTTTCTGTAAAAATAAAGGACTCCCTGAATGCGAAATCAATTGAGGTATCTCACCTGGGGTACTCAACATTTGTACTTCCTGTTAAGGGAGAGAATGTTAAGGAGATAACAATTTATCTTTCTCCAAAGGCAAACCTTCTCGATGAAATAACCGTCTATTCGCTGGATCCTCGTGCTTTGGTAGAGGAGGCAATAAGTAAGATAGAAACAAATTACAGCTCAACTACTGATTTGCTTTCTGGGTTCTATCGCGAGACAGTAAAGAAGAGAAGAAGTTATATAACTGTATCAGAAGCTGTTATAGATATTTACAAAAGCCCGTATACAGAGGGTGTAGAAAAAGACATGCTCCAGATAAACAAAGGTCGCAAGCTTGTCAGCCCAAAACTGGATGATACATTGATGGTCAAATTACTGGGAGGACCTAACCTGTCGATATTCGTAGATATAGTAAAGAATCCCGACCTTATCCTAAACATGGAAACCCTCTCTAATTATAAGTTCTATATGGAACAATCGGTTGTGATTGACGAGCGTCCCAACTATGTTGTAAGTTTCAAACCACAGGTAATACTCCCTTATGCACTTTATTACGGAAAGCTATACATAGACAAACAAAATCTATCTGTATCACGTACAGAATTCAGCCTGAGCATGGACGACCGCAATAAGGCAATACAGGCGATACTAAAGAAAAAACCATTCAGCATGCGGTTCAAACCAGAGGAGATTTCATTCCTGGTTACATACAAGCAAAGAGATGGATTAACCCACCTGAATTATATAAGAAGCGAAGTTCGCTTTAAATGCGACTGGAAGAGACGCCTGTTCTCTACAAATTATACAATAGTCTCAGAAACTGTAATCACTGGAGGAAAAACAGACGTAATTAACAAGATTCCGCACAGATATGCATTCAGCAACAATCAGTCACTTTCTGATAACGTAATCAATTTCTTTGACAAGGATTTCTGGGAAGACTACAATATAATTGAGCCTGACGAGTCACTGGAATCGGCAATCGGCAGACTTAAAAAAGAAGAAAAGAGATAAATCACCCACTTTTTGTATATTTGGAATGAGTATTCATTAAGACAACAATATGCTGAACGACCTGTTGCTGATAAAAAAGGTAAGAGAGGGGGATATAAAGACATTCGAAGAGATTTTTCGGAAGTTCTACCCCCCCCTTGTCTTTTTCTCAGTTAGCATAACCGGAAGGATGGATGTGTCGGAGGAGATTTTACAGGACCTGTTTTATGTGTTGTGGAGAGATAGAGAGAACCTGCATATATTACGTTCACTTAAAGCATATCTATATTCGGCAGTAAGGAACCGTTCCCTTCAGTTTTGCGAACGGAAAAAGCTGGATAACAACTATAGGGAAAGCCTGCAATCACCGGATATAGAGGTTGATGGAATGGATCCACAGGAGAGCATGGAGTACAAGGAGCTGGTGGGTGTAATAAACAAGACAATGGAGAGTATGCCAGAGCGTCGTCAGCAGATTTTCAGGATGCATCGTTTCGAAAACAAAAAATATATGGAGATAGCAGATATTCTCTCACTCTCCGTAAAAACAGTTGAGGCAGAAATTACCAAGGCCCTCAAAACATTAAGAAAAGAAATAGAATATCATACAAGTGTATTATGACATTAAAAGATAACAAAAAGACAGATCAGGCCTGGAACCGGCTTCATTCAAGACTGGAACAGGATGGGTTGCTTAAGGAGACAGAGGTGGCAACACAACCCATATTCCGGCATGTTGCATTAAAATGGGCGGCAAGTCTGGCAATACTGGTGACAGCAACTCTGTTCATCATAAATGGCGTAAACACATCGCGCCCGGAGATGCTCTCAATGTATAACAGTGATGAGAACTCCACATACGTAAGCACCCTTGAGGATGGCTCGGTGGTCTACCTCGCAAAAAACTCCACACTATCCTATCCAAAACACTTCAAAAAGGGAAAGAGAGTGGTTTTCCTAAAGGGAGATGCCTTTTTTGAGGTCAGTAAAAATCCGGATGCCCCATTTATAATAGAGACTGGTCTTATGAAGATCGAGGTACTGGGAACATCATTCAATGTTAAGAGCAATGGCGGAGACTATCCTTCTCTGTCGGTAAACACAGGGGTAGTAAAGGTGACCTTGAAAAGTGATGGTCAAAGCACAAAAATAGAAGCAGGAGAGACTGTTGTGATTCAGTCCGACCGCCTTCAGAAAATAGATACTCAAGACCTTGAACAGTTTTCACGCTATGCGGAACGTATGCATTTCAAGGACGAGAGACTCTCCGACGTGATACGTGTGATCAATCGCAAAGTAGCAGGAATGCAGATGGAAATCTCACCAGAACTGGAGGAGCGATTGCTAACTGCAACATTTTCGAATAACTCCGCGGACTCTATGGCTCAGTTAATTTGTATTGCTCTGAATCTGAAATTTACTCAGGATCTGAATACTATTCGTATTCATGAATAATTATGATAAAAAGAACAGGATATCTTCTTACTTGTATTATTCTGTTCATTATGATCTCTGTATCGGGAAATTTATTTGCAGATGATCAGAGTGGACAGGATATAAAAATCAAAATGCCAAAAAGCAGGGGAAGCATTTATGAACTGCTTAACCGGATATCGGGGCAATCGGGATACCTTTTCATCTATGACAGTCAGCTTATTGAAAACGACAAGATGGCAAAAATTCCGGCAGGAGAGTATACCCTGCAGGAAGCAGTCCATAAAATAACCGGCAATGACCGCTTGAAAATAAGGATAATGGGGAACCATATCTTGTTGTACGTGCCAGTGGAAGAGGTTCCGGTTCGTCAGGAAGTGATCAAAAAGGAAGAGCAGCAATTCTTTTCTCTGGAAGGCACCCTCCTGGACCGTATGTCCGGAGAACCAATAGTTTACGGAACAATCAGCGTAAAAAACAGCCCACTAGGCACTGTGACAAACCAGAATGGAGCATTTAAACTCACTCTCCCGGATTCACTTCTGACATCCAACATTAGGTTCTCTCACATAGGATACATTACCAGAGAGATAGGGGCGGTACTTCTATCTGAGGGAAATATAAATTTTTATATGGACCAGAAGGTTATACCATTGCAGGAGATAGTTGTAAGAGTTGTTGATCCTCAACGTACAATAAGAGAGATGATGCTGAGAAGGAACCAGAATTATTCACATGATCCTGTCTATCTGACAGCATTTTACAGAGAAGGGGTTGAATACAGGAACAGCTTGACATTAAGTGAAGCAGTATTCAAAATATACAAAACGGGATTCATTGGCAGTGCGGCCAGTGAACAGGTTAAGATGCTCAAAATGCGACGTATA
>Ga0079306_1001969_pt1 | contig 12279 bp, 11 predicted proteins | sample Methanotroph_Enr_FD_79181 | JGI IMG/M metagenome (GOLD analysis project Ga0079306, IMG submission 79181) | Enriched soil microbial communities from Old Woman Creek wetland in Ohio, USA - Methanotroph_Enrichment_5 | ecosystem: Environmental > Terrestrial > Soil > Wetlands | place: USA: Ohio...
GAATATATCCAGCGCCGCATCGCCAAGATGCTTTCCCAGTCGCTCCATTTCGATGTCTGCTACATCGACCTGGACAGCTTCAAACCCTTCAACGACCAGCACGGTTTCGAAATGGGCGACCGGGTGATCAAGGCCGTCGGGGAGCTCATGGTCGAGGCGCTGAACAAATGGGGGGAAAACTCCCTCGGCTTTGCCGGGCACATCGGCGGCGACGATTTTATTCTCATTACCCGTCCCCGCAATTCCACCCCGATCTGCCAGCATATCATCGACCAGTTCGCGAAGATGCTGCCGCGCTTCCATACGGAGAAGGAATGCCGGCAAGGGTCGTACACCAGCCGCGACCGCGCCGGCCAGGTCCAGCAATTCGGTCTGCTGTCGCTGTCGATCGGCATCGTCAGCACGGAAATCCACCATATCGGCTCATTCGCCGAAGTCTCTTCCATCGCCTCCGACCTGAAAAAACGGGCCAAGGAAACCTCCGGCTCGGTCATCGTCCGCGACCGGCGGGCCCTGGTCGCACGTCCTTGAATGGATGGCGGAAAACCGCTATTATTGGCTGGAATCCTTCGCGAGGATGAACCAGAATATCCGCTTTTTCCTCGTCTTAAAGCCCTCAGAACGATAAGGACGCCCATTGAAGATCGAACGACTGCTGGCCATCACCGTGATGCTCCTCAACCGGCGGCGGGTTACTGCCCGGGAACTGGCCGATCACTTCGAGGTTTCGGTGCGCACTATCTACCGGGATGTGGAGACGCTCAACGGCGCGGGCATTCCGGTTATCTCGACCCAGGGTCATGAAGGTGGCCTGGCCATTCCGGACAACTACAAACTGAGCCGCCAGCTCCTCACCTTCGAGGACATGCTCTCCCTGCTGACCGCCCTGAAAGGCGTCAACCGGACTCTGCAGAACGGCGATATCGAGCGGATAATCGACAAGATCACCGCCCTCATTCCCGAGGAGAAGGAGCCCCTCTACCGGACCCATGCCGACTCCTTCATCATCGACATCACCCCCTGGGGCATGGCCGACAACCACCGGGACAAGGTCCAGATCGTGCACGAGGCGGTGAGCCGGTCGCAGCTCCTTGGTTTTGCCTATACCGGCGCAGGCGGCCAGCCCAGCCAGCGCCTGGTCGAACCGCACACCCTGCTCTACAAGGGTTTTACCTGGTATCTCCTCGCCTGGTGCCGTACGCGCCGGGATTTCAGGCTTTTTCGGCTGTCGCGGATGCGCGGGCTGCAGACGCAGCCGGAGCATTTCGTCCGGCGGCAGGTGCAACCGCTGAGCCGTTTTTTCGAGCAGGACAGTCGCCCGCCGGTGGAGCTTGTCCTGAAATTTCATCCGTCACTCCGAATCAAAGTCGAGGAGCACTTTGCCCCGTCCCAGCTGGGTCAGGAACCGGACGGCTCGCTCGTGGCCACGCTCACCATGCCGGAGGATGACTGGATCACATCCTTTCTCCTCAGTTTCGGCAGCGACCTGGAAGTCCTCTCTCCGCTCCGCTTCCGTGAGGCAGTCAAAAAAACCTGCAGGGCCATCGAAAAAATCTACGCAACTTGACATAACGGTGTCACAGCCGTCTGGTACTTCTTGCCGAAAGACCGGGGAATTCCCCATACCACAAACGCAAACGGAGAAGAAGAGACGATGAAACCGGTACAACGAGAAGGATTTACAGTGCGCGGGCTGTCGGCCCGCACCACCAACCACGCCGAAACCCAGCCGGAGACGGCCAAAATCCCCCGCCTCTGGCAGGAGTTTGCCACGATCTGCGGCAATTGCGCGGAACCGACCCGGGCCTATGGCGTCTATTCCGACTATGATTCGGATATGCAGGGGGAATTTACGGTCACCGCCGCCCTGCCGGCCGATTTCCCCCACCCAGGCGCACGCGAGGTGACGATCCCCGCCGGCACCTACCTCTGTTTTCGCGGCAACGGCCCCTGCCCGGCAACGGTCATCGCCCTGTGGCAGGAAGTCTGGGAGTATTTTGCGCAGGGAGACGCCCCCGCCCGCACCTATCGCTGCGACTTCGAAGAGTACGCCGGCCGCGACTCGGTAGCGATTTTTATCGGTATAACCAACGACAAGGAGGAACAAGCATGAACAACGATGCCCGAAGCGAACTCGTTGCGGCCTGCGGTCTCTACTGCGGGGAATGCCACCGGTACAAGAAGGGCAAATGCCCCGGCTGCGCGGAAAATGTCAAGGCCACCTGGTGCAAGGTGCGGACCTGCACGGCGGAGAAAGGCTACCGCACCTGCGCCGAATGCACGGAATTCCCCGACGTTCAGGCCTGCCGAAAGATCAACAATATTTTCTCCAAGTTCTTTGCCCTGGTCTTCAAGTCGGACCGTAAGGCTTCCCTGCAGCTGATCTCGAAAATGGGCTCCGAGGAATACGCCAGGGAGATGACGAGACGGGGACTTTCGGTCGTGAAACGGCGATAAACCAGGCGGTTCTCCGCCACGAGCCGGTGCGAACCGGCTCGTCCTGCTCCCCCTCCAGCCCAGTTGCCCTGGTCTGACCGCAAAGCACCCGTCTCTCTTATTCTTTTTCTCATCTTCTTCTAATAGAGGCGTAACACAACTCAATTATTCTCGGCGTCCGATGCTACTCCGACGATGCGGAATGTCCCGCAATCGCCAGGCGTAACCGTGCCTTAGGACCTGCCCTCAAACGAAGACACCGTGAAATAACCATGCACTCCAGTCAAAGAATCCGCGCCCGTTTCATCACCGTCGGCATCAAAATCCTTGCGGGCGTCGCCCTCGCCTCGAATCTTTTCATCGGAGCCATGCTCTATGCCAATCTGCAGTCAAGCGATACCGTCGAGCGGAAGGTCAACGAAGTACTGACCATCAAAGACGATCTCAGCGCCAATCTGCGGGCGGCGATCGTCGGGCTGCAGGATGAATTCCTCGCTCTGCCCGAGTTTTTCCAGGTCGACCCCAGGGCGGAAATCATCCGGGCGATCACCGGAGCATTTCAGATCACGGAGCGGCAGGAATTGCACGGCCGCGAGGCCTACAGCCACCTTTTCGATCGCAACGAACGGCGGGATCTGGCCAAAAACGGCTTTATCATCCAGACCGAAGGCGACCGGCTTTTCGTCTCGACCGGCATCTTCGGCCAGGACGGCAGCTTCACGGAATCGGCCGAACGGATGACGCTTGCGACAAGCGACGCTGCCGCAGACAGCGATAAACTCCGAACGCTGATCGAGGATATCGAGAAACAGGCAGCCGGCAGCAACAGCCTGCGCCTGAAGGTGGACGAGCTGAACGCCAAGGTAGCGGATGCGGGCCTCAAAGCGGAGAATACCCGCAACGAGATTCTCCAGCATGTCGAGGGAATCCAGGCCAAGGAGCGGGAGTTGAACGATATTCGCCGCCACCAGCGGCGTTTCACCCTGTTGATGGGCGGCATTGCTGTTCTCGCCAACATGATTGTCCTGTTTGTCATGGTGCGCTTTCTGGTCGAACAACCGCTCCGCCGGCTTACCAACACCATCGATGCCATCAATGCCGGCAAATCCCCGGAGGTCCCCTACCGGAACCGGCGGGACCAGATCGGGGTCCTCTCCGGCGCAATCACCCACTTCCGCGAGGCGCTGCACAAGATCAGGCAGGAAAATGAGCGCAAAGCCCAGGAAAAGGAGATCGTCGAAGAACTTTTCGCCACCATCACCGCCGTGGTAAACAACCTGGAGAGCCGAGCCAGGGAGCTGGTGACCACGGCGGACAGCCTGCAGGAACTGGCGTCAGCAACCGAGGCCCAGGCAGAAAGCGTCTCCCACCGGGCCGGCGAGACCGCCGAACACACCGATAATGTGTCGGAATCGACGGTACAGCTGCGCTCTGCCTTCGTCGACATCAACGGCCAGATCCATGACCAAAACAGTATCGTCGCCTCGATCCTGGAGAGCAATACCCGGTCCAGCCACTCCATCGGCGAGCTGAACTCCTCGATCAGGGCCATCGGTTCCATCATCGCCACCGTCGAGGAAATCACCGACCAGACCAAACTTTTGGCCCTGAACGCCACCATTGAAGCCGCCAGGGCGGGAGCCGCCGGCAAGGGTTTCGCGGTGGTGGCGAGCGAAGTGAAGGAGCTTTCCCTGAAGACGGAAAAAGCCACCGGCGACGTCCTGATCAAAGTGGACGCCATCGAGGAGGCCAGAGCGGTACTGCTCAACCATCTCGAAGAGATCGATGGGCGGATGCAGGTTCTCAATCAACGGGCCGGCCATATCACCCTGGCGATTGCCGACCAGCAGACGGTCACCGATAACATCGCCATCCTGGCCGGCCGTACCTCGGAAAATACCCGCACGGTCTCGCAGAATATCGCCGAAGTGAACGACGCCGCCGCCCTTACCCGCAATCTCGCCGGTCAGGTTCATGAGTTTTCCAGTGAGATCTCCAGGCAGTTGACCAAGCTATTGCATGACACCACCGGCCGGCTCGAACAGCTGGCCCACCTCCGCACCGGCGAGGTGGCGCGGAATGGTGAGATATGAGGCAAAATTGAAATACCGGGAGGAACAGGATAAGAGGTTACTCTGGGCGGATGAGGCATGCGGAGAAAGCTCAGCTGTCGGTGCGTTTCTTGTTCGGCATGGGGGTAAGCGAAAAGTCGATGGCCGCATAACTGGCCATGAATTCCCGGATCAGTTCTTTTCTTTCCGGCAGTCTCATTCGCCAATAACCGGGACTGAGCATCAGGATGCCGATAGCCTCTTGGGTCTTCATAGTCTCTCTCCCTGGTAGAATCGTTCTAGTTCCGTTCTGTTCTTATCGGCTATCGTTCCTGCTTTTTTACTTTTTCCTTCCGGTAACAGCAACCATTACCATTTTCTCGTCGAGGTTGACCGATAAAAAAGTGCCGGCGCAACGATTGTTGTTGCCGGCACAGCAACCTCCATATATCGTGCGGCAAACACCACAAGACCATCTCAACTTCAGTTGTAACACATGTTCTCATCACGACTGCCGGACAGCCTCGATCCCAACGATTTTAGTCGAATACTGCAGGCCAAAAAGGCCGCAGGGATACGGGTTCTCGATTTGACCCAGTCGAATCCGACCCAAGCCTCTTTTACCTTCGATTTCTTACAGGGGGGCAGCATCCCCGGCGACATCCCCAGCAGCTATGAACCGTCGGCCCAGGGCCTGCCGATAGCCAGGGAGGCGATCCGCCGCTACTACCAGGGCAACCGGCACGGATCGATTTCCGACGACGACCTTTTTCTTACCGCCGGAACCAGCGAGGCCTATGGATTTTTGTTGAAGCTTCTGACCGAACCGGGCGATGAAATCCTCATCCCGGCCCCCAGCTACCCGCTCTTCGATCTTCTCGCGACGCTCGAAAATGTCACTCCTGTACGCTACCCCCTCACTCTGAATGATGAAGGCCGTTGGCGGATCGATTTTCGTTCCCTGGAATTGATGGTCTCCAGCCTGACCAGGGCCGTCGTCGTAGTCAACCCCAACAATCCGACCGGCTCCTATCTGACGGCGGACGAACTGGCGCGGCTGAACGAGCTCTGCCGAACCCATGACCTGGCACTCATCGTCGATGAAGTGTTCCTCGACTACATCAACCCGCAAGATGAACGAAAACCCTTCTCGGTCATTACCAACCGCGGCGCACTCACCTTTACCCTGAGCGGCCTGTCGAAGATCCTGGCCCTGCCCCAGGCCAAGCTCGGCTGGATCCATGTGGAGGGCCCTGCAACCTTAAAGGAAGGGGCGAAAGCCAGGCTGGAATTCATCGCCGACACCTATCTCTCGGTGGGCGGCATGGTGCAACAGGCCGCGCCGGCACTGCTGGCCTGTCAACAGGAGATCCAGCGGCAGCTTTTCGCCCGGATCCAGGACAACGAAGCCGCTCTGAAGTCGGCGACCACCTTGCCCCACCTTCACCGGGAAGGCGGCTGGTATGCGATCCTCCAACTCCCGGACCATGTTACCGACGAAGAGTGCTGCCTGGAGCTGCTGGAACGTCACTCGCTCATCGTCCATCCCGGCTTTTTCTACGATTTTGCCGAAAGCAACCGGCTAGTCGTCAGCCTGATCGTCCCGCCCGAGGAGTTCAGCCGGGGGCTTGCTCTTCTCCGGGAATATCTCGCTGGCCGCAGCCTCAGATAACTGCTGGAAGGCCGGCCGCTTTTTTATTTTTCCTTGGTCTGAAAAAGCCTGAGAAAACTCTTCGGGATGGGTGTCTCGAACCGGCAGAGTTTGCCGGTTCCCGGATGGGTGAAAACCAGGATCTGAGCGTGCAGGCCCAGGCGGCGCAAAGGGTTGAGAGTCGAACCGTATTTCTTGTCGCCCACCACCGGATGGTCGATCTCCTGCATATGGACCCGGATCTGATGCTTGCGGCCGGTATCGAGATTCAGCTGCAACAGGGAATAATCGCCGCTTTCCCGGATCTTTTTGTAGTGGGTCACCGATTTTTTGCCATGCTGCGAATTCTGCGAGGAATAGACGATCAAGGCGCGGCTCTCGGCCAGCCAGGAGGTGATGGTCCCCTCCGGCGGCTCCACCTGCCCTTCCACCACCGCGATATAGGTGCGCTCGCTGATGGTGGTTTCCCAGGTTTCCTGGATCTGCTGCTTGACCTTCTCGTTTCTGGCAAACATCAAGAGTCCTGAGGTTTCCCGATCGAGCCGGTGGACGATGAAGATCTTGTTGTCGGGGTCCTCCTTTTTCACGTAGTCGCTCAAGGTCGCATAGGCGGTCTTGCGTTTTTCCTTGTCGGTGGCGATGGTGAGCAGCCCGGACGGCTTGTCGATGATGATAATCTGGTCGTCCTCATGGACGATGTTCAGCCCGTGGTGCACCCGGGGCGTCGCCGTTCGCTGCCAGTGCACCCGAATGCGCTGGCCGGGGACCAGCGGATGATCGAACTGGGTGATAGCACGGCCGTCGACCAGGACCTGGCTGTCCTTGAGAACCGCCTTGACAAGGCTGCGGCTCTTCTGCGGCAGGTGGGCGAGCAGCCAGGCCAGGAGGGTATCCTCCTCTTCGACGAGAAAGTCGGTGGCTTTCGTTTGTACATCCTTCTTTTTGGTATCTGGGCGATGGGTCTCGGTTTTTTTCATATTTTGGTGGTCTCGGGTTGTTCTGAGATGAGCGATGGCGACCAGGCGGAGAGAGCGGTGAAATCCTGGGTCCGGTTGAAGCATTCCAGGGCCTTGACCAATTGTTCGTCGCCTTCCCGGATAAAAGAGCCGCCCGGCACGGCCATCCCTTCGTCGTGCAGGCCGACGAAGACGGTGATCTTCTTGCCTTGGGCAGCCAACACGGCCTGCCGGACACTCGTGAGCAAGGGCGGGGTATAGTCGCCGCGGGCAAAGGCCTCGGCCAGCCTGGTGCCTTTGGCCACATAGGTCGGGTTGAGATGCATGTTGATCGAAAGCGTGTAGCGGTCGGCAATCCCCGCCAGATAGTCGATGCCGTTTATCACATCCCGGATCGCCGCTTCCTCGGAGAGTTCGGGCACCGGCTTGACCATGAAATACACCTTCAGACGGAACCCGTACCTTGCCACCTTCTCTGCCACGCTTTCAAAGGTGGCAAGCGATAAGCCTTTGTGAAAATGGTCGTTGCGCAGGACATCGTCAAAGGCTTCAAAGCCGATGGCCAGTTCGAGAACCGTCGGCGTCGCTCCCTCCTTGAGAGCCCGCGAGATGACGGCAAGTTCCTCCCAATCGACATACTCGGCCCGGCTCTCCATGGTCAGCACGGCCACGTTCGGACAATGGATATTCATCTTGGCCAGGAAATACATGAGCGCCGTGGTCGAAAAAGTTTCCTCGTCCAGGATCGAACCGTTGTTGGAAATAATGATCTTTTTCAGATCCAGCTTCTGCTGCGGAGTCAGCAGGAAATCGAAAACATAATCGACCTGCTTCATGATCGGCGCAAAATCGACATGATACTGCGACATCAAGGACGGCAGGTTGCAGCCCAGACATTCCGCCCAGCGGCAGGACTGGGAATAAAAAACGATAAACAGAGTCGATCCTTCCAAGGCCTCTTGAAACCAATAATCCGCGAGCAACTGCGGATTATGGCCGTCCTGAAAGCCGTAGGTTTTCTCCGTCAGCGCGGTCCTTGTTCTGATTGTCTTGGCGTAAGCGTCGGTATCGTTCATGGCACCTGAAAAAGTTGGGTTGATGATGGCCCTAGAATTAGGCGAAGAGGGATGTGAAGTCAACAGGATTCAGGAATCCGGCAGGTACTTTACCCGCCGCAGGAGCGACAACGCAAAACTTATACGTTTTTAACAACTTCCGAATATTTTGTCTTTACAAGGGAATGGATAGGTAAAAGCCTTCGAGCAAACGTCCATTCACAGTTGATCTGAGAGAAAACATGAAGAAAATACTCGTCATCGACCGCGATGAGAAAACGACAGAGCCCCTCCGACAGCGTCTGGCCACGGAAAACCGGCAGGTTTTCATCGCTGCAACCATGAAGGAGACCCTCACTCTGTTGAATTCGGAAGTCTTCGACATAGTGATTCGCAATTCCTCCACCGCCATGCCGGACTTCGATGTGCTGGAATGGCTCCAGTGCCACTCCGCCACGACCAAGGTAATCGTGATCGCCCCGGCCGGCACGCCCCCGTCGCCACTGGCCAATGTCATCGCCACCCTTGCCCCGCCGCTTGAATCGGCCGCCCTGGAAAATCTCGTTACCAGCCATCTGCTGGAAAACGGCTTTTTCGGGGTATTGAACGATATCAGCCTGGCCGACTATATCCAGCTTCTCTGCATGAAGAATGCGACGAAAGGGATCCGGGTGAGCCAGCAGAACGATAAAGGGCTGATCCTCATCCGCGACGGCCGGATAATGTATGCCGCCCAGGACAACCTGCTGGGGACGGATGCCCTTTTCCGGATTTTATCCTGGAAAAAAGGCAGCTTCCGGGATGTCAAAATCAAGCTCTTCCCCCAGCCGAATATCGACAGGGATTACCGCAGCCTCCTGATGGAGGCCACGGGCCTGAAGGAAAAAGCCGGCTGGACGCAACCGGCTGAACAGGACGGCGTAACCGACAAGGGTGAAAAAGAGAAGGACAGCCGGACCACGATCCCGCCGTTCGGTGGGGATCGGCCTGCGGCTGAACCGGCCGCGGTCTCCGCCACTTCGGCGCCCCACAACCGGCAGTTCGGGATCCGGCCGCTTCAGCCGCCGCCGGTAAAAAAGACCTTGAAGCAAAAAATGTTTTTTGCCCTGGCCGCCATCGTGCCGGTCCTGCTCCTGACCATTCTTCTTCAGTTCTTTGGCGACAAACTGCCTCTGCCGGCCTTCGCCACCTCGGCACCGGTGGCCAATGGCACCGGAGCGGTGCTCGTCCCCGACCAAGCCGGGACAGCCCCGACAGCCACAACCCGGAAGGCCGAATCAAGTAACGATAACACCAGGAAAGCCGCCTCCCCCTCGATTATCATCGGACCACTGCACGAACCGCAGCAGGCCGAACCCTTACCGGAAGAGACCATCCTCCGCCTGCACGGTTCGAATACCATCGGGGCAAAACTTGCCCCGGCCCTGGTTGCCGAATATCTGACTGCCGTGCTCGGCGCGGAGAAGGTCGAACGGGCGCCTGGCGCCAAAGAAAACGAGGTATTGGTGAAGGGCCGTTTGAAAGACCGGCTGCTGGTGGTCGACATCCAGGCCCACGGTTCGACCACCGGCTTCAAGGACATGGAAGCGGGCGCCTGCGATATCGCCATGGCCTCCCGCAGGATTCATGAAAAGGAAGTCGATGCGCTCGAAGCGCTCGGCCTGGGCGACATGACGGGAGGCGCCAGCGAACACGTCATCGCCCTGGACGGCATCGCCATAATCGTCAACAAGAGCAACATCATCGAAAAAATCGACATGCGGCAGCTCGCCGCGATCTTCTCCGGCCAGGTTACCGACTGGGCGGCGGTGGGCGGCACCCCGGGCCCGATCAATGTCTACGCACGAGACGACAACTCGGGGACCTACGACACCTTCAAGTCCATTGTGCTCGACAAGCAGAAGCTGAAGGAAGGCAGCAAACGCTTCGAGTCCAACCCGGAACTTGCCGAGCAGGTGGCCCGCGATCCTCACGGCATCGGCTTTACCAGCCTGCCAAACATCGACAAGGCCAAAGCCGTCGCCGTTGCCGATACCGGCGCGGGACCGATCTATCCCAGCTTTTTTACCGTGGCCACGGAAGACTACCCGATCGCCCGCCGGCTCTATCTCTATACGGCGGCAACGCCAACCAACCGCCATGTCCGCGGCTTCGTCGAATTTGTCCATTCCCGCCGCGGGCAGGAGATAGTGAATAAAGCCGACATGGTCGATATGAACATCAAACCCTTTTTCGCGGAAAAAATCGATCCGGCAAAACTCGTGAGTCCCGCCGCAATCCAGGAATATCTGCAGGTCACCGGCCATGCGCAGCGGCTCTCTCTGAACTTCCGTTTCACTTCCGGGGCGGCGGCCCTCGACAATCGCGGCGAACGGGACCTCGACCGGATGGTCGATTTCTTGAAAGACAAACTGGACCGGCAGATCCTTCTCGCCGGCTTTGCCGATAATTCCGGCGACTACGAGTACAACCGTCAGCTGGCTAAAATACGGGCAGAGACCGTCGCCAAAGAGATGCGGACCAGAGGGATTGTGGTCAACGGCATCTACAGCGGCGGCGAGGAACTGCCGGTAGCCAGCAATCTTTCCGCCCCGGGCCAGAATAAAAATCGTCGGGTCGAAGTATGGCTCCGTTAACCCATAGGCGAAAAATTTTTCGCCCCTACGGCCCCTTGCCCTGCAACCTATCGGGATTTCGCAATTCTTTATGAAAGTGGTCGGGGTTGTTCTCGGTGGCGGGACCGGCAGCGGCAGGCCTCCGGACGTGACGGTCGCCACCTGATTTTTGGCAGAGGTTCCTGCCGCTTATCCCTGCCGAACACCTCTGTCCTCTTGGCAAAATGCGCCGAGGAACTCTTCGGCCAGGGTCAAGTCCTCGCACTCGCGGTCGAGTTGCGCATATTCGCCCGCGAACTCGCGGCGGAATTCACCATAGGCCGCCTCGCTTCCCCAGCGATCGATGGTCAGATACCAATCGGCAACGCCCAGGTCCTTCAGCAAAAGAGTTCCCTGAAAGCCGGGGGACCGGCGAAAGAGACGGACCCAATCGCCGTCCGGTCCGTAACGGGCGAGAAATTCGTTCAGGCAGTCGGGACGGATCCGGAACCGCCAGATCAAGGTATATTCTCCGGCCATTTTCCTTACCTCTCTTCCTGCACAGCCCAATTCCCGGCTACTGCCGCGCCTTATTGATATCGGAAATGATTTTGGCCTTGTTCGGCAGGATGGCTCCCGAGCAGAGCGGCCTGTTTTTGTTCTGCTTCTGCTCGCAGACCTCGATCAGGTCGTAGGCCTGGAAGGAGTTGAAGGAAAAATCTATGTTGGCTACCCTTGGCCCCGAACCGGGCCCCTGCGCCCCGGGACCGCCGCCGGTCTGACCGGTCGAGGTCTTGCCCTTGCGTACCGCATCGACAATGCACTGTTCCCGCTCGGGTTGTTTGAAGTCGGGCCGCAGACAGCCCTGGTAGACATTGAGGCAGATCTCCGTCTCCTGCCTGCTGAAATTAAATTTGGGGTTTTGGCACGCGATCCGCGGATTGGCGCTGTTCTCGATATCCATGGTCTGCCGGACGACATTCGCCGCCACTGCGAGAGACGGCTGGAACATCAGGAAAATGGCAATAAGAATCGAATTTCTCATGGGTGCTCCTCTTAGTTTTACTTACCACGGGCGATCACCAGGATCGCCCCCCACGGCATCCGACGAAAACGGATAGTGTCCCCGGCATAGCCGACGAGGGTTTTACCATAAGGGACTTATAAGCGCATAACGCGAATTGGCCCAAGCCGCAAGCAAAAACCCGGGAAAGCATCGGGGATCGCGGCGGCGACGGAAGATAAAGGAATGAAATTCCTTTGGCGATATCGCCCACCGATGATATACCAATTCTAGGAGTCTGTCGGATTATGCCCTTTTCCCCATATCCTCGTTAAACTCAAAAAAAATTATCCTCGGAATATTAAATATATGCCTCCGGTAATTTTTTCGAGTGTGCCTCGATCTGAGAAAAAATTGCTCTAATCCGACAGACTCCTAGTGTCATGTCAAGCCTCAGATGTTGTAAGATTGCGCCGCAATTTTGGTTTCCTGCGAGGCACGACTGAGGGCGCATAGCAGCGCTATGTAACCGA